>Ga0172382_10006605_pt1 | contig 16747 bp, 19 predicted proteins | sample Leawel138RmetaG_FD_122245 | JGI IMG/M metagenome (GOLD analysis project Ga0172382, IMG submission 122245) | Leachate microbial communities from a municipal landfill in Southern Ontario, Canada - Leachate well 138R metaG | ecosystem: Engineered > Solid waste > Landfill > Unclassified | place...
GCACGGTCTGGGTCTTGATGCGGCGGCGGAACTCCTCGTTCAGCCGCTCGATTGCGTTGGTGGTCCGGGCGGACTTCCACTGCGATGGATCCAGGCGGGTGAAGGTGAACAGCCGGGCCCCGGCTTCTTCAAGGCTGTCGGCCACCGCCCGGCATTTCAGACGCCACTTTCGCAAGAAGGCCTTGCGGCGGGCTTCGACCTCGGCGGCGGTGTCGGCGTAGATCATGTCGCGGTAATCCTCGGTCAGCTCGTCATGCAGGCGTCTGGGCGCGTGCCTGCGCCGACATGTAGACGTGACGCACCGAGGCCTCGAGGCAACTGCCTGATGCAGGGGAGGTGCAGAAGGTGTCCGTCACCAGCTTCAGGAGCAGGAGCGTCAGCGCCACGTCTGGCGAGCGCCCGATAGCCTCGCGCAGCGCGAGGGTCCGGTGGGCTGTCAGTTCCATGACCAGCCGCTCGGGCAGCGGCTTCAGCGCGCCGTCGTCTTCCTCCCCGGACAGGTCGGCGCCGATTGGCTGCCCGCCCGTCGTGATGACGTTGCCCCCGACGGAGGTCCTGGAGTGCTGACAGCCAGAACCATCGACATCACCCCCCTGCCCCACAGCCTCCGAGCCATCGCCATCCTGGACCGTGGTCTCCACCCGCGGCTCATCCTCGGGCCGGACATAGCCGCGATAGATCGCGAGACTGCCATCGCGATCCAGTGTGACGAAGGCCCCTGCACGAACGACATCGGCCGGGTCGTAGATCAGGGGCCGCTGTTCGAGCGCTTCCATCACCGTCTCGAGTTCCCCAAGCCGGACATCGATCTCTTCAGGGTATTCGTCCTGACCGGAATATTCGCCTTCCAGCGCCCGATACTCGGCGAGAAGCGCCGCATGAGACGCGCTTTCCTCGTCTGTCATCGGTGCGGGATCACCGGCCAGACGCCGCAGACCGTGGCTGTAGCCATAGGGCAGGTCCGTCGCCACCTCGATCCACTTCCAGCCCTCAGAAGCGAGCGCCTCGGCTTCGATTTGGAGCTTCTCGGCGACCAAGCGGTCGAGAAGGGCAGGGTCCTCGAGCCAGCCGCCGTCATCGCCCTGGAACAGATCGCGCAGAACGACGCCTCCCGCTGCCTCATAGGCGTCGACACCGACGAAGATTGCGCGACGATCAGACACCCGAACCGAGGTCTCGGTCAGCATACGTCGTATGCCATAAGGTTCCCTGTTCCATGAGTTCTTCACCGCGTCCCAGACCTGCTCCTGGCGCGCGTGATCGGGGTTCACCGTGAAGGCCATGAGCTGTTCCAGCGTCATGCCATCCTCGGCATAGACCTCGAGCAGGGCAGGGGCCACGGAGGCGAGTTTCAGACGCTGCCTGACCACCTGCGGCGTAACGAAGAAGGCCGCCGCGATTTCTTCATCGCCTTGACCCTTGTCGCGCAGCGTCATGAACGCGCGGAACTGGTCGAGCGGGTGCAGAGCAACGCGTTGCATGTTCTCTGCCAGCGAGTCGTCCTCTGCGAGGACCTCCGAGGCAGCATCCCGGACGATGCACGGGATCGGCGCGGTCTTCGCCAGCCGCCTCTGCTTCACCAGCAGCGCTAGCGCCTGAAAACGGCGGCCGCCCGCCGGGATTTCGAACTGGCCGGTCTCGGCGCCTTCGACATCGAGCACGGGCCGGACATGCAAGCTCTGCAGCAGGCCGCGACGCGCGATATCCTCGGCCAGTTCTTCGACCGAGACGCCCGCCTTGATGCGCCGCACATTGGACTCGCTCAGCACGAGCTTGTCGAACGGGATGTCCCGCGACGGGGACAGGGTGACTTTCTGGGCAACGTTCGCCATCAGATCTTCTCCACGACGGGCGCCGGAAGCCACTCTCCCGATCTCGCTTCCCGTCACCTTCAAACCCCACTGCCCTCTCGCTCTCGCCTGCATTGACCACACAACGCTGGCGTTAGTTCACAGCTGTGAACTTTTATTAGAGGGCGATAGTGCCCAAGGCTGTTCACAGCTGTGAACATCACGCCGCACCTCGTCGTCCCATCAGCGCCATGACCATCGGCCCGCAGGAAAACGCCCCAGCGGCGGCCTTGGAGGTCAGCGCGCGAAGATAGCCACCAGGAGATCTGATATCGTCGAAGCGCTCCAGCATCGCCACGACAACGATGGATGCCTGTTCCGGCCCCATGATGCGCTGCGCTTCTTCCCAGGCCGAGGCGCTGATGCCCATCGCGGGCCGGACATGGCAAGCCGCATCGAATAGCTGGTGCCAGTGGCGAACCTCGCCCTGGTAGAATGTGGTCAGCGCCGGACAGGCCCTTGTTACAAGCTGCAGCGGGATGCCGGGCGTTCGCCCCGTGTCGGGTTCGGCCTCGTCTGCCGCATGTGCCCCGGTATCCGGTTCTGGCGCGACGCCAGCCGCCTTGCCTTTTTCCAAGGCAGGTTCAGATTCAAGGGGGTTTGTGTTTGAATTATGATGGTGCTGCCCGATTTCGGCAGCATTGGTGCTCATTTCTTCTGCAGACGGACCATCAATGACCCTGCGTGCCGCCTCAAGCAGTGCCTCGAGATCGGCCCGGCACGCTGAAAGCTCTTCAAGCGACAGCTTGCGCCGCAGCGCGCGGGCCGTGAGCGCGGCCATGTCGCGCATCTGGTCCCAGAGTCCGCGCCCCGGCTGCATCTCCTCGCCAAACTCGGCCAAGGCGGCGGTATCGCGCCGCATGAGGCTGACGACCTCCCGCAGCCGCCGCACGCGGTCTTCTGCCTCGCGCACGGCCTCGGCAGCGCGCGCGATCTCTTCCGCGCGGCAATAGAGCGGCGCGAGATCGAAGCCGAACGCCACCCGCTCGTTGTCGTGCTTGCGGGTATAGCGCTTGCCGTTGGGGCTGTCGCGCCGCGCCAGCAGGCCGGTGTCCACCAGACGGCCAAGGTGGCGGCGCATGGTCGAGCAGGGCATGCCGTTCAGCCGCTCGCAGATCGCCTTGTTGGACGGGAAGACCACCATTTCGGCGTCACCGCCCAGCGTATCGCCCGGAAAGAAGCTGAGCAGACCCTGCAGAACGGTCAGCTCGCGTTCCGAGACGCCGAAGGCCGCCTGTGCCTTGGACAGTTCGCGCAGCAGCTCCCATTTGTTGACCGGCCTGCCGGGGGCAGGGGGTTCGGTCGCCTCGATCACACGCAGATGGGCGCGCGTCATCGGCCGCATGAACGGCGAAATCGGGGTGTAGTCCATGATTTCTTCACGAAGGCAAAGAAACGCGGTTCCGCGAATCACATATGACTTGCGGTTTGCGCGCGGGCCCATTACCTTGAAAGTGCTAAGATCAAAGTCAGGGTCTCGTGGGGCGCAAGCTTTGCGGGACCTTTTCTTTAGCCTGTGCCGTGCCTCCTCTTTGTTGCTGCTCTGCCTTTCCTCACGACTCGCTTCTCCAGCGATCATGAAGCTCTTCGAGGACGTCCTGTGCGCGGGCGTTGAGCCACTCCGCAAAGGCATCATCCACATCCGTCAGGTCCAGCCGAAGGGCTCTGCCTGATCTCTTGATCGTGCCTACAAGTGCGCCATCAAGCGCGAGGGGAGTAGCCTTCGATCTCGGCTTCTTGCGAGTTGCTGAACCGGCGTTCCGTTTCATGTGCCGCGCCACAGCGTCAAACGCGGCTACCGAAGGGTCGGCCTGCGGCTCTTCCTCGTTCTGTTCGCTTGCAGCCGCCCTGGCGTGAACTTCAAGGGCAACCCGGCACAGGCCGTCGATATCCATCCCGCTGTCGGCAAGCTCTTTCGCCAAAGCCTCCCACCTGGGGCGACCGACGCCGTGCGCCGGCCCGATCGCATGTGCCAAATCCGTTCCAACTGCCTTGGCCACCGAAACCGACATCGATACCGTGGAACGGGTCACGTTCAGCACATCGGCAATCTGTGCCTGCGAGCCGAAGCCGCTATCGAGCAGTTCCCGGGCAAAGAGTGCGCGCTCGATGTAACTCAGGTCACGTCTGCCGGTGTTCTCTGAAACCTGGGCACGCAGGGCCGCCGTATCATCCAGATTCGCGATAAGGGCGCGAACTTTAGTCACCTTGTCGGAGGCACGAATTGCCTCAAGCCGCCTGCGTCCGTAGACGAGAAGATAGCGATTGGTCTCGGTCGGGTGGCGCCGGACGAGGATCGGAACTGTCTGCCCGTTCTGCTCGATCGAGGTGCGAAGATCGTGCACGTCCCGAGGATCAAGGCGATCAGAATACCGTTCGTCTTCGATTTCCCCCGGATCGAGCTCCCAGACGTGATGCGCATCGACAGCATCACGCGCCGAGCGCAGCGCCCTGTTGCTCGACATCATGCTGCCAGCCGCAGGCGGCCGCCCTGCGGTTGCCAGGCTGTCCAGCATGGACATGCGCTTTTTCTTGTTGTCGGTCATCAGCGCCCCCAGGTCTTCTGGATAAGCTGGGCAATTTCGTCGTTGACGGCATTCAGGCTCTCGATGGCCCGGTCATAGGTCGTTCGGGTGAACGCGTTGCGCTCGACTTCGTAAAGGGTCTGCTTGGTCAGACCGGCATCGGATATCGCGGTCGACTTGAGCATCGGCGCGTTCAGGACCTTGTCGCCATACATGGTGCGCAAGAACGCGACGATGCGATTTTGTGGTGCGTCGGTGGGCTCGTACCGGGTCAGGAGATAGCGCATCCAGTCATGGGTCATGTCGGCACCGCTGTCGGCGATGACATCCATCAGGTCGGCAGTCATTCTGAGGAACTGGCTCATCGACATCACGTCGAGCATCTCGGGATGGATCGTCACGAGAACCCCGGTCGCCGCCGACAGTGCGGACATGGTCAGAAACCCGAGCTGCGGCGGACAGTCGATGACGACCACGTCGTACCGCTCATCAACTTGCGTCAGTGCCTCCTTCACGCGAAAGAAGAACAATCCCGCGTTGCCCCGGGCTAGCGCGCGCGGCGTCTCGTGCTCGAACTCCATGAGTTCGAGGTTGCCAGGGATCAGGTCAAGGTTCGGGATGTAGGTCTGCCGGATGACCTCGATGATCGGGACGGGATCTTCGTAACGGATCGCATCATAGAGCGTGCCGCCGTCCAGCAGATCGAATTCGGGCTGGACCCCGTGCAATGCCGTCATCGACGCTTGGGGATCAAGGTCGATTGCAAGGACACGGTAACCCTTGAGGGCCAGCCGTTGTGCAAGATGCGCCGAGGAGGTCGTCTTTCCCGAACCGCCCTTGAAGTTCATCACGCCGATGATCTGGAGATGATCGCCCGCGCGGCGGCCAGGCAGGTAGTCGCCGGGCTTTCGAGCCGTTTTCTCCAACAGAATCCGCAGGCTCTGGATGTTCTCGGCCGAGTAGTGTCGACGGTTTCCTGGAGAGATCTCGGGAGAAGGGCCCTTACCGTCAAGGTGAAGCTTTCTGAGGTACGAGTCGTTGACACCCAGCAGGGCGGCTGCTTCCCCTGATGTAAATTTGCGCATGGTCTTGGACGCATCGGGTGGAAACAGGCTCTCGCGCTGCGAATGCAGTTGTGCCGCCAGCAATTCAGAGTGCTGACGGATCACTGCATTCAGGTCTTCCGATGTGTCGGCTCTGCTCATCTGCCCTCGCTCGCCCGTGGTGTGTTCACGGAGTCTGGCGTTTACTCGCCTATTTCCGTGACTATTGCCCGGCCCTTCCGATTCGCGCAAGCCCTTTCCCGACATCTGGTGTCTGAGTGCGCGGCAGACACAAGGGCAGGCCGCGCACGGGGCCTTGCCCGAAGGCCGTGCAGGATATACACTCCTCGTCGTATATCCATTTCGGAGGCCACCATGCAGGTCGCAAAATGGGGCAACTCGCTCGCCGTCCGTCTGCCCGCCGATCTTGTCCGCAAGCTTGGCCTCAAAGAAGGAGACCGGATCGATCTGGTTCAGGATAAGGGGCAGATGCGCGTGCAGCGTCTGCCTCGCGCGGATGAAGTCCTTGCCGATCTGCGCCGCTTCCGTGGCAGGCTGCCCGCCGGAGATCGCCTGAGCCGCGATGCCGCGCATGAGCGTTGAGTTTGCCGACACGAATGTCGTTCTCTACCTGCTCGACGACAGCCCGAAGGCTGACCGTGCCGAGGCCATCCTGGGGCAACGGCCCCGGATCAGCGTTCAGGTTTTGAACGAAACCCTGGTGAACTGCCGCCGCAAGGCGGGCCTTGATTGGGATGAAACCAACGCTTTCCTCGCTGGCCTGCGCGCCCTCTGTCCGGTCGAAGGGCTGACGCTGCAAACCCACGACCTCGGCCGCGCGCTGTCAGAACGTTACGGCTTTTCGATCTACGACGCGATGATCGTCGCCAGCGCCCTGATCGCGGACTGCACGGTGCTGTGGAGCGAGGATATGCAGCACGGTCTGCTGGTGGAAGGCCAGCTTCGGATCATGAACCCGTTTGCGTGAGGGGGTGACGGTGTCTGGCCCGAGACGGGCAGGGTGCCGGTGCAGGTAAAAACACCCCCTACAGCGCACGCAACTGCCCGACGGCAGCGGCCAAGGGCACGGCCCGCAGCCCGTCATCCGCAGGAACGTCGCGCCCGGCGGCGTAGACCAGCAGCTTCCGGTCGGCCCCGATGTCCCCGGCCGCAAGGTGGAAACCGCGCGACACCTTGGGCGCGGTGGTGCGCTTGATCTCGATGGCCCAGATTTCGCCACCGGGCAGCCGCAGGACAAGGTCGAGCTCGGCCCCCGCTGCGGTCCGGTAGAAGAACGGCTCGGTCCCGGCTGGCGCGGAAGCGATCAGGGTTTCGATGCAGAAGCCTTCCCAACTCCCGCCGGCCACCGGATGACCCAGCACCGCCTCCATCGACTCCAGCCCGAGCAGGGCATGAACGAGGCCGCTGTCCCGGACATAGACTTTGGGTGATCGCACAAGCCGCTTGCCGACATTGTCGTGCCAGGGCTGGAGACGCCGCACCAGCATGAGATCGACCAGCAGATCGAGATAACGCCCCACCGTCTGTCCCGAGACCCCCAGACCCTCGGCCAGCGACGCGGCATTGAGCAGGCCGCCCTGTGCATGCGCCAGCATGGTCCAGAAGCGGCGCAGCGTCGTCGCCGGAATGCGCGGCCCGAGGGCAGGGATGTCGCGCTCGAGATAGGTGCGCAGAAAGTCCTCGCGCCAGGTCATGCTGGCGCGTTCGCTGGCAGCCAGAAAGCTGTCGGGAAAGCCGCCGCGCAGCCACAGATCGTTCAGGCGATCCGCGCCGACCTCATCAAGCAGGAACGGCGGCATTTCGATATAGCGGACCCGCCCGGCAAGGGATTCGGCCGATTGCCGGAGCAGCACATTCGAGGCCGAACCCAGCAGCAGGAACTGCCCGGTGCGAAACCCCTCGCGCCGCCGCATGTCGATCTGCCCGCGCAGGTTCCTGAACAGGTCCGGCATCTGCTGGACCTCATCAAGGATCACGAGCCGGCCGACCTGTTCATCAAGGTAAAGATCAGGCTCCGACAGGATCTGCCGGTCCGCGTCGCGTTCCAGATCGAGATAGACCGACGGGCGCTGCGCGGCGATCTCCAGCGCCAGGGTGGTCTTGCCCACCTGCCGCGGCCCCAGCAGGACAACCGCCGCCTGCGCGTCGAGGGCGGTGAGCACGGTGTGATTGATCCGGCGCGGATACATACCTTGCATTTATTCCACGCCACGGAAGATTTGCAAGGTTATTCCGCCTGCCCCAGCAACCCCAGCCGCTCGGCCCGCTCCAGCAGCATGCGCACTGACGAGGGCTGCCAGCGGGTCCGGCCGCGTGGCGTGCGCTCGCGCATCGCCTCGAGCCGGTCGCAGATCGCCTGCAGCGTGATGTCGGGGTCCGCACCCCGGATCGCGGCGACCAGGGCGGGCAGGCGGTCGTCCCGCTCGCGCCGCCCGGCGCGTTCCAGCACGGTCTCGGGCAGGAAACCTTCGCGGACATAGGCATTGACCGCGCGCAGCAGGCGACCATGTGTCCAGCGTCGGTTTTCGGGCAGCGGCGCGTTGACGATCCGCAGCACATCCTCCCACGCCATTGCCGGGCGCAGGCGGCGCACGTCGGGCACCCAGTCGGTGGCGGTGGCGGCGAGGCGCTCCATATAGGCGTCATGGCGTGCCAGACGCACCTTGCGGATCGCTGCCGGATCACGCGCGCGCAGGCCGGGATTGCCGCCGATGCGCCCCTGGCTGCGGGCACTGGCGAGCCCGGCGCGGGTGCGCTCGCGGATCAGGGCGCGCTCGAACTCGGCTGCGGCGCCCAGCACCTGCAGCGTGAACTTGCCCTGCGGTGAGGCGGTGTCGATCGGGTCTTCGAGCGAGCGGAAATGCGCACCCTTGCGCTCAAGCTGCTCGATCACCGCCAGCAGATGCGACAACGACCGCGCCAGCCGGTCGATGCGCACCACCACCAAAGTATCGCCCGCAGCGATCCGGCCCAGCACCCGGGCCAGCACCGGCCGGTCGCGATCCCCGCCCGAGGCATGTTCCTCGTGGATTTCACCACAACCCGCAGCCCGCAGCGCACGGGTCTGGGGCAGGGGGGTCTGCTCTTCGGTCGAGACCCGGGCATAGCCGATCAGGGGCATGTCAGGCGAATGGCGACGCGACGCGCGCACCGGTGGGGCGCGGGAGGTCCGTATCGGGGGCGGGAAAGGCCAGAAGGTGTTCGGCGAAGCTCCCACGCGCCCTTTGTGCCGCGCCGATCAGCGCATCGTAATCCGCAGCCGAGATGACCACGACCGCAGGCTTGCCCCGCCTGCTCACCCGCTGCGGTTTTCCGGCAAGGGCATAGGCAACCACGGTGCTGAAGCGGCTCCTTGCGTCATGAAGGGTCCACATCGGCAATATCCTTTGGCTGGCTGACTGACAGGAGAGATAGGCCGGGGCTGCAAATCCGGCAAGCGAAGGCAGTTGGAGCTTGACGCACTGGCATCCGACAGCTAGTTTGCCATCTGGTTTATAGGAGCAAACATGCGCGAAGTCGGGGCATTCGAGGCCAAGACCCATCTGTCGAGGCTGCTCGCCGCCGCCGAGGCGGGCGAGGTGGTGACGATCACCCGCCGGGGTCAGCCCGTGGCGCGGCTGGTGCCGGTGGGCGAAGACGGCACCGACCGCCGCGCGGCGGTCGAACGCATCCGGCGCTTGCGCGCGGGGCTTGCCGGTCTCAGCCGCGAGGACATCCTTGCCGCCCGCGACGTGGGGCGGCGGTGACGCTGGTTGTCGATGCTTCAGCGGTTGCCGGGTGGCTATTGCCGGACGACACCGACCCCGACCTTGCCGAGCTGGTCGCGGATCATGCCGATTTCACCGCGCCCTGGCTGCTCTGGGCAGAACTGCGCAACATCCTGATCGTCACCGAACGACGGGGCCGCCTGCCGCCGGGGCTGGCCGACCAGTTGATCGAGGCGGTCGAGGGGCTGGGGATCACGCTTGACACCGTGCCATCCAACGCAGGCGTGCTGGCGCTCGCCCGGCGGCACGAGTTGACGGTGTATGACGCGCTGTATCTCGACCTTGCGCTGCGCCGGGGGGCGGTGCTGGCAACACTGGACGGCCAGCTTGCCCGCGCGGCACGGGCCGAGGGCGTGGCCTTGGCCTGAGGGGGTTGGCCGAGGGGGAGGGTGCACCCTTGGCTGTTGCAGCTACACGCGCAATCAAACCCGTTGAAGCCTGAAACCGTGGGTCGGGGTTCCCGATAGCCGCTTCTACAGATCGTCAACGTGCTTCTCGATCCGTGCAGCCAGCCTGGCGAGCCTCTGGTCACGCAGGATCGCGACGAAGTCGGCGGCCGAAACACGCGACCGGCTGAGGTTGCGCCGGGCATTTGCCAGCGAGCCGACCAGCATCTCTGACGCCTGCTCGTAGAGACCGGCAAGGAACGCATCCGGCGTCTGGCGCACCAGGCCATGCTTCCGCAACTCGCCGACCGGAAAGTGACGCAGGTTCCATGTGACAATCATCGACGCACCGGCCTCGATCGCCGCTGCGGCGACATGGCGATCATCGGGGTCGGGCAGCGCGACCCTCTCGATATGTCTTTCGTAACCGTCGACCGTCGCTTCCGGCAGTGCGATGTCCATGAGCCGCTTCGTGACCTTCAGGCGCTCGGCCGTAAGGCCGGGCGTGTTGGCCAGGAGGTTCCGCATCCATTCGTCATGGATTGCGTCCGTCCATCGTGCATCGACCAGACCGTCGGCCGCCGCCTGAACGACGATGTTCCTCAGATGGAACGGATAGAGGATGCAGGCATCGTAGACGACGGTGGCGGGGCTAAATGCCATACTGCTGATGGAGGTCTTCGGCGTCATCGGCCAGATCTTCCATGGCCTTGCGCCGAACGTCGAGCTGCGACTTCAGCACCAGCACATCCCTCAGCAGGGCGCGGCGATGCTTGCCGACATAGCGGAAGGGCAGGTCGCCGCGATCCATGCGCAGCACCACGAGCGGCCGCGAGATGCCGAGGATGACCGAGGCCTCGGTCGGACTCAGTTCCTGATCCTCGGCGATGACGGCCACACGCTCGCCACTGAGCAGGCGGTCGAGCAGCGTCTCCACGGCACTGATCGCGGCGGGGGGCAGGGCGAGGGTGTGATCCTGCCCGTCCCGGCGCCGGACACGCAATTCCACGCGGTCGCCCGCTGCCAGCTTGGGCAGCGGGGCTACCGTCTTGCGGTCACGGTCCGACAGACCGGAAAATTTGAAGACCTGGCTGGCCATGGTTGGTTCTCCTGACCCGCCAATAGAGGTGTGTTTGGCCACAACTGCAATAACTGGAAGATGGAGCGCAAGGCTGCGAAGTCTGCATCGGCTCCAGCTTCGTCGCTTGCAGGGCTTTGCAGACGGCGCGTGAGTGCTGCCTTTCGGGAACCCCGACCTGAGCTTGGGCAGGCTGCTTGAAAGGCACACCGTGCGAAGGCGCTGAGCGCCGTTATGCGCACAGTGGCGAGCGGATGGGTGTGTTTGCGTGTTACCTCATCCTCGGCGCGCCGCCTTCGAGTTGTGGCAGCGGTATTGCTGCCTTGCGGGCGATGAGACAGCGGTCTGCAATTTAACCTGTTATCGCTAAACGACCGTTTGTAAACGACCGCAACGCCCCGCTCTGCACGCCCAGCCATTACAAACCCCTTCGTTTCATGGGCCAAGCGTGGCCAAGGCACCTCCGCAGCCCCCGCTCCGGGCCTATTCTGCTGTCAGCATGGAGAAGCTATATCAAAACACTTGGGTAGTGCGCAATTTGCATGTATTGTGCTCACATGGTGTCACAAACATCTCATATACATGCCAGTTATGATGACGGCTTTACCTATCGCGATGAACCCGAACAGACATCTGAGGATGATCTGTGGTTCCTCCCGCCGCCGCTGGAGCTGGAGCCGGATTTTCTGCCCGCCGGACCACCAGCCCAAGCACATGAAGACACGATTCTCGACGACTGGCGCAAGGCCGAGGCTGGCAGTGCCGCCCGTCTGGCCCGTGTGGCGGCCCGGATCGGGGCGCTGGATGAACGGCTGCGGCGCGGCCCGGAGGGGTGGCGGCACCGGCTCGCTCTGACCGAGGCCGCCGAGCTGAGCTGGTTCACCGGCGACCGGATCGGCCCGGACCGGCTGGCGCTGTGGATCGCCATGCGTGTGACCGGCGTGCAGGACGATGCCGCAGCACTTGCCCGCGCGGCATGGGCCGTGCGGCGGCTGACGGGCGGGCCGGGGCCGGAGGTTGATCTGACCACCTTCCTCGACCGCCGCGACCCGGACAACCCCGACGGCGACACCGACCCGTTCGAGCACCGTGCCGAAGGCTGGCTTGACCTGATGACCCAAGCCGCCGACCTCCACCCGATCACGCGCGCCGGTATGGGCCTTCACCTCTGGGGCCGCGCCGGTCTCGGCCAACCGGGTGGCCCGATGGAAGCCGCCGTCACCGCCGCCCGCATCGCGGCGACAGCGTGCAGGGGTGCAGTCTTCGCACCACTGGCCATGGGCGGGGCAGGGGGGTTGCGCACTGTCGGCCCGCCGGGCGAACGCCTCGCGGCCTGGCTAAAAGGAATGGAAAGCGCCAGCCTGACCGCCATGCGCCACCTCGACGCCATCGAGGCGTGGTCCGCGCAAGCCGAAGCCCGGATGTCCTCGCTGTCCGGCCGAACCCCACCCGCCCTGCGTGCGGTGCTGGCCGAATGGCCCCTCGTCTCGGCCCCCATGGCCGAATCCCTGACCGGCGCCAGCCGCGCCACCGTCCAGCGCAACCTCGCCTGGATGGAAGCGCAGGGTCTGGTGCGTGAGGTGACGGGACAGGGCCGGTTCAGGATGTGGCGGGTGGCGGGGTGAGGGAGCGCGCCGCATCAGGCTGAACGCCCTGTCCGCGACGACGGCGGCGCGGTTCATCCATTTCGCCCAGCCCTTCGAGCGCGACGGGCCCTGTGCCGGGGAATTCCACCATCAGCTTGAGCGATCCGCCCATCGCGCAGCGGCACCAACCCTCGATTCAAGCGTCGCAGAACATTTACTTCGGCCTGCTAGATTTGCAGCAATACCTTCAGCTTGGCGCGAACGTCGGCCAGCTCCGCGGCCGTCACCTTGCCCTTGTGCCGAGCCTTGCGCGCCCGCCAATCAAGGCTCTTGACCTGATCGACCAGAACGGCGCCTGGCGGGTTCTGGCTGATGACGACCTCAAAGGGGTAGCCCTTGAGCTTTGTCGTCAACGGGCAGCAGAGCATCATCCCCCGCAGATCGTTGTAGCGGGCGGGCGACAACACCAGAGCGGGGCGATGACCAGCCTGCTCGTGCCCGGCCTGCGGATCGAAATTCAGCCACACGATGTCGCCGCTGTCGGGCACCCATGCCGCCATCACCAGACTTCCTTGCCGACCGGCGCGCCAAAATCCGCCTCGTCATGGAAGGTGTCGGGCGTCATCCCGGACAACAGCTTGTCGAGATCATAGGAAAGGCCCTGGACAGGCTCTATGATGATCCGGCCATCTTCCTCGCGCACCACCACCGCCTGATCGACATGCAGGTTGGCGGCAGTCATCACGGAATGCGGAATCCGCACCGAGGCGCTGTTGCCCCATTTCCTGATGCTCACTTGCATGGTCGCGCCTCCTGTATCGATGATGTAGATATAGTGGTGTGCCGCGCCGCGTGTCAACAGTGTAGATACATTCTGGCGCAATCCGGGCGCGGCGACGCCGGAAATGGAAGGCACCGCCTGATCTTCCCGCGCGCCCCCCGGAAACGCCGGATCCGCAGCGTCGTCATTGCCACGGCCCCGGCACTCAAGCGCGGGCACCAGCCGTCACCCCTCCCCACCCGCGCACGTCACACCATTTCCCCTCCGGATGGAGGAAGCGCGGTCCTGTGCCGATGTGGGAACCTGCACGGCATGGCCCGGCCACCGACAGGCGGTCGGGCGGGATCACGGTGGCCTTCCGGGCCGGTGGTGATCGCCGAAAGGATGCGCCCATGCCCAGAGCTTTCGACACCATCCGCCCTGCCATCGGCACCGCGCCACTTGCCGTAGGTCTTGTCGCGCGGATGCGCGGGCCGGGCGGTTACTACAACATCGGCAATCTGCTCGGCCTTGTCGCAGGCATCGCGCTGCAGGTGGCGGGGTCCACGAATGGCATCGGCCGGTCCGCCCTGGACTATCTTGCGGGAAATGCCGCCGCACTCGCCATGACGGTGGCGACCGTGATCTTCTTTTGTGCCGGGGAACTCTATCACCGCGCCTGGCAGGCCGGTGATGCGCCCGACGGCCCTCTCGACCGTCTCGCGGACCTGCTTTCAGGCATCGGCGCCATCGCGCTCGGCTGCGCGCTGTGGCTGCTGGGCCAGCCGCTGTTGGCCGTGACTGCGGGCGCGCTCCACGCCCTTGGCAAGTTCGCCAGCGCCGCCGCCCCCGATGGCCGGGCGGCGGTGCCGGGCTGGCCTGCGGGCTGGCCCGATCCCTTCCGCAGCATGGTCGTCGCCAGCCGCGCACCGGCGCTGCTGGCCGCAGGGGCCGACCTGTGGCGCACGGCGCTGGCGGCGCTGACGGATGAGGATGGTGCGTTTCATGTCGTCTCTCCGGTGTCAGGGCGGCAACAGCGCCGCCGGTGACACGAACATGGGGCCGCCACCTGACCGTCGTATCGCGCCGGGATTATATCGCCGTGATGTCCGCGCCTGCCGGTCAACCACGGGATTCCAGTTGCCGGATTTCCTCGGCCAGAGCCTCGATCCGGCCCAATATCTGAACAAGCTGATCGTTGCGCAACTGGTCCAGCTTGTCGTGCAGCGCCATGATCTCGATCTCGGCCTTGAGATTGACCTCGTAGTCATGGCCTGCGTCGATACGATCATGCTGCGCCTGGCGGTTCTGCGCCATCATGATGATCGGCGCCTGGATCGCCGCCAGCATCGACAGGACAAGATTGAGGAAGATGAACGGGTAAGGATCGAACGGATGGATTGCCAGCCATACGTTCACCACCACCCACACCAGCAGGAAGACGCCGAAGGCGATGATGAACCGCCACGAGCCCCCCAGCCGCGCCACGGCGTCGGCCAGCCGTTCGCCAAAGGTCATGCGCTCTTCGTAGGTGTCGTTCGGGTTGCGCGCCACGGGGCGCCGATCAAGCGAGCTTTGCAGCACGCGATGCTGCGATGGCGTCAGCGTCGCAGGCGTGCGGTGAAACCAGTGGCTGGCCAGTTCCGGCAGTGTCAGCATTTGTTCCGTCCTTTCGATATAGCGGAAGTGCTGTGCGAGAGACGCCGCATCACGCCACCGGCAGGTGCCGTCGCAGCAGCCGCCATTCGTGCCATACCAGAGCCATGACCAGCAGATCGAAAGCCGTCAGCACGATCAACCCGATGGAATGGGTAAAGCTGTAGCGATAAAGCTGATAGGCGATGAACAGCGCCAGAACGGCCAGCGAAAGCGGATAGGCCGCCAGCTTGCCGCGCAGCAGCCCCCAGACCAGCGCAACCTTCACCAGCCCGTGACTGATCAGGTAGAAGGCATAGAACGCCTGCGTACCCGCACCCAGCGACTGCGCCGCCGCCAGCAGATGCGTGGCGACGAAGTCATGCGGTTCCTCGCGCAACTCGTCAGCGGTCAGCAGGCTGGTCCAGTGCAGGATGGTCCGGCTGTCGAACAGCCAGAACGCGGCCCCTGCGGCGATCTCAAGCAGCGCATGCAACCCCTTGAGGATCACGCTCAGCCGAAAGACCTGATGAATCCGGTGCTCGTCAATGACCATTCAGCACATCCCTCGTGTTGTGCGTGGTGCCTGTCGCAATCTGCCCCCAATCCGGTTGCCGCCGGATTTCGTGGCGAATGTGGCGCGGCTGCCGTGGCCCCGCAATGGGTCAAGAGCATCGAGGTGGTGGCGAACCCGCCGGAACGCGACGTGGTTTCGCCGCCCGTGCTGAAGAATGCTGCATGCCGCGCCCGCTGGCCCGCTCGCCTACCCGGTTGCCCCGGCACCGGACGCGGTGCAGGGCAGGCCGATCTCGGCGCGAAACCCGCCGGTGCTGCCGGGGCGGGGCGAGGACAGGGCCAAGCGCGCGCCGAGCCGTTCGGCGATGGTGGCCGTGATGGCAAGACCGAGGCCGCTGCCGTCCTGCGCCCCGCCGCCACGGGTGAAGCGTGTGGCAAGGCGGGCCAGCACCTCGGGCGGCACCACGGGGCCGTCATTGTCCACACGCAGGACGCCCCCGGCGGTCAGTTCCACATCAACCGCCCCCGCCGGATCGCCGTGGCGCAGCGCGTTGTCGATCAGGTTGCGCAGCACGATGGCCAGCGCGTCGGGGTCAAGATCGGACAGCACCGGCGCCTCGGGCAGATGCAGGCGGATGCGGCCCGCGTGACGGTCCTGTTCCTCGACCAGCAGGTGCATCACCGGGCGCAGGTCCGCCGACGTGTCGCGGCGCAGGCTCGCGCCCTCGGCACGGGCCAGTTGCATGAGGCGTTCGCTGACCCGCATGAGCCGCTTCAGCGCAGCCTCGATCCCGTCGGCGCGGTGTCGGGCGGCAGGATCGGCGGTCTCGGCCCGCAGGCGCTGCACCTGGGCGATGGCCCCGGCCAGCGGCGTGCGCAATTCATGCGCGGCATTGGCAGCAAAGCTGCGCTCGGCCTCGAAGGCCGCGGCAAGGCGGGCGAGCAGGTCGTTCAGCGTCGCCGCCACCGGGGCCAGTTCAACCGGCAGGTCATCCGCAGCCACCGGCGCCAGATCGCGCGCCCCGCGCAAAGCCAGTCGCCTGCGCCAGCGGTCAAGCGGCGCCAGCCCCGCCCGCAAGGCAAACCAGATTGCCCCGACCGCGACCGGCACCACCACCAGCAACGGCAGCAGCAGCACCCATAGCCCCTCGCGCGCGATGCGGGCGCGGTGTGCCAGCGGTTCGGCCACCGTCAGCCGCACGGTGTCGCTGAGTGCGGCAAGGCCGTAAAGGCGATGCGTGGCCGTGGTGGCAAAACCCGCGCCTGTCCAGGGCGGGAACTCTGCCACATCGACGCTGTGCGATTGCAGCAGAACCCTGCCCGCCGGGTCGCGCAGCACATAGGTCAGGAATTCGTCATGCGGCGCGGGCGTGCCCAGGGTGCGCGGCCCGTCGTCGTCGCCGTCCTCGTCGTCGTCCCGGCCCAGCAGGTCGTTGACCGCCAGCGGCAGCAGGCGTTCGGCAGCCTCCTGCAGGCTGGAGTCGAACACGCGGTCCATTTCCCCCCGCATGAGCGTGGCCGTCACCAGCGCGGTTGCCAGCCACAGCACCGCCAGCCCCGACCCCAGCCAGAGCGCAAGC
>Ga0172382_10006607_pt1 | contig 16745 bp, 13 predicted proteins | sample Leawel138RmetaG_FD_122245 | JGI IMG/M metagenome (GOLD analysis project Ga0172382, IMG submission 122245) | Leachate microbial communities from a municipal landfill in Southern Ontario, Canada - Leachate well 138R metaG | ecosystem: Engineered > Solid waste > Landfill > Unclassified | place...
AATTTATCACACTGTTAGGACCATCCGGTTGTGGAAAGACCACAACACTACGGATGATTGGTGGTTTTGTTGATGTCGATCAAGGCGAGGTCGTAATTAATGGAAAGATTATGAATGATCTTCCACCTTATGCACGTCCAATCAACACAGTGTTTCAAAAATATGCATTATTTCCACATTTAAACGTGTATGAAAATGTGGCATTTGGGTTAAGGAATAAATCAGATGACTATTTAGTTGATTTTTTTCATCTTGAAAAAGCTGAACCTAAAGTCTTAAAAAAACAAATTCAAGAAAAAATCGATACCGCTGTTAAAGATGCGCTTCGTTTAGTTAAACTAAGCGGGTTCGAGAACCGTAAGATTAATCAAATTTCAGGTGGACAAGCACAACGTGTCGCACTTGCACGTGCGATCATCAATCGTCCTAAAATCTTACTTCTAGATGAACCACTTGCAGCACTTGACTTAAAGTTACGTCAAAATATGCAATATGAATTAAAAGAAATGCAAAAAAAGTTAGGCATCACCTTCATCTTTGTCACACATGATCAAGAAGAAGCGATGACGATGAGTGATCGTATAGTCGTAATGAAAGACGGAGTCATTCAACAACTTGGAACACCGAAAGATATTTATAATGAACCAGTGAATCGTTATGTTGCAACCTTCATTGGAGAAACGAATATTATACCAGGTGTTTATCTTAAGAAAAACCTCGTTCATTTCATGGGAACTGATTTTGAATGTACAGGTTATACATTTAATGATAATGAAGAAGTTGACGTCGTGATTCGTCCAGAAGATTTTGATGTCGTTGACATAAAAGATGCGAAACTTGTCGGTAAAGTCACTGAATCTATCTTTAAAGGGGTTCATAATGAACTCACCGTTGATTTTAGTGGTACTGAGCTATTTATTAACACTTATGAAACATATAACGTTGGGGATAGTTTAGGCATTAAAGTCGATCCTTATGAAATTCACTTAATGCGAGTGGAAAGCCATGAATAAGGGCTTTAAGATTTTCGCAAAGCCATATATTGTTTGGCTTGCACTGCTGGCGATATTACCGATGTTTGTGATGCTTATCTTAGCATTTATGTATTCTGAAGGCTTATCATTTGAAGAAGCTTATTTTACTTTCTTTCAGTTTCAAATGCTTGGTGAGTATTCAATTTTAACTGCATTTTTTAATAGTTTCTTATATGCAACGATTACAACAGTGATTTCTTTAGTCTTAGGATATTTTGTTGCTTATAATGTTCATAAATCAAAGTTCAAAAATAAGTTTTTAATTTTAACCATTCTTATATTACCAATGTGGTCTAATTTACTTCTTCGTATTGAAGCATTAGGGAACTTAATGGAACCTAATAACATCATCACGCAATGGCTAAATATTAATGGAGATTTATCCATTAAAGGTACTATGCCAGCAGTGATCATTGGTTTAGTGTTAACGTATATGCCTTTTATGATTTTATCCGTCTACACGGCTTTAGAAAAGATTGATTATTCTTTAGAAGAAGCAGCATTAGATTTAGGACTTACACCGATGCAAAAATTTTGGAAGGTTATTTTTCCATTATCGCTTAAAGGGGTTGCGACAGGTTCTATTTTAGTATTCTTACCTTCGATGAGTGGATTTGCCATTCCTGAATTCTTAGGAAGTGGAAACATCTTACTCATTGGTAACGTCATTGAAGCCGCATTTAGAAATATGGATTATAATTTAGGATCCCTTCTTTCTGTGATTTTATTATTTGTCATTTTAGGGGCATTAATCATTGTCTCTAAAGTTGATAAGGAAGGAGAAACATTATTATGACCAAAACATATCCAAGAGCAACTTTAAAAGAATATGGGTATAAAGATTATTCTGTTTTAAAGAAGATTTATAAAGTGTTTTCCATTGTTGCAGTTATCTTAATCGTGATTGGGTTATATCTATCGATTATTATGCTTGCGATTCAATCGGTGAATTCATCATCATCTGTGACCTCATTTAATTCATTTACCCTAAAATGGTATGCAGAAATGTTTAGTGTAAGGTCTTTAAAGACTGCGATTCAAAATACGATTGTGACCTCAATTATCGCAACCATCTTAGCAACCATGTTAGGCACATTAATCGCGGTAGGTATTTATTCATTTGAAAAGAAGAAACGCCAAGCGATTATGTTATTTAACAATATCCCATTACTCAATGCAGATATTGTCACAGGGATTTCATTAATGCTTGTATTTTCGATGTTATTACCCATATTTCCATATATCTTTGGACCCACAACGTTGATTATGGCTCACTTATTTTTTACCCTTCCTTATGTCATCTTATCGGTCATCCCTAAATTAAAAGAAACAGATCCAAATTTAATGGATGCAGCTCTAGATTTAGGTGTAAGACCATTTAAGGCATTAAGAAAGGTCATTGTACCTGCGATTACAGCTGGGATTTTTTCAGGGATGTTACTCGCATTCACCATGAGTATTGATGACTTTGTGATTAGTTATTATACAACAGGTAATGGATTTGATAATCTATCGATTTGGATTTATGGATCAATGGGAAGAAAGAGCTTAACGCCTTCAGTCTATGCATTTTCAACTATTTTAACTTTAGTGACCATGTTAACCATGGTTGGTTATCAATGGTTCCAAAGAAAGGGGAGAAAAGTTCATGTTAAACGCTAAACGGTTTCTCCTATTACTGATTTTGTTATTGATCCCTTTAGTTTTGAGTGGTTGCGGTCAAAAAAACCAATTACTCATCTTAAACTGGGGTGAATATATCAATGAAGATGCAGTGGCACTTTTTGAAGATATGTATGATGTTCAAGTTACCGTGTCGATTGCGGATTCAAATGAGCTATTTTATTCAAAATTAAAAAGTGGAACGACTGCGTATGACTTAATCTTACCTTCGGATTACATGATTGAAAAAATGTATTTAAAAGGCTTACTTCAAGAAATTGATTATACGAAACTATCTAATTATGATCCATTGAATAACGGATATTTACAAGGTTTAACATCCATTATGGACTCGATGATGCCTGAGACTCAAAATTATTATGTGCCTTATTTTTGGGGAACCTTTGGGCTTATGTACAACAAAAAAGTTGATGGTTTAAAAGAAGCTTTAGAAACGTACCAGTGGGATGCTTACTTCAACCCAAGTTTAAGACCAAACTCTACACGCACGGGTATGTATGATACACCTCAATATGCATTTGCTACTGTTATGCTCTATCAAAATTTAGATCCAAATGATACATCAGAAGAAAACATTGAACTCGCAAGTCAAATCCTAAAAGATGCAAACTTTTCAGTTTGGGCTGATGATCAACTTAAAAAATCGATTGCAGCAAATAACCTTGATTTAGCCTTTGTTTGGACAGGTGATTTCCTCGATATGCTTTATGTCGATCTAGGTGATGGGATTGCTTATGAAGAGGTTAACTATGATATTTTTGTTCCAGATCGTACAGTCGCATTCGTTGATGCGTTTGTGATCCCTCATAATGCAAGACATGTTGATTTAGCTCATGAATTCATTAATTTCTTTTTAGATCCTGAAATTGCGTATATGAATGCATCTGTGGTTGGTTATGCAACACCTCTACAAAGCTCATATGACATGATTGTGAATTACGTAGGTGATGATCAGTGGTTAAATGACTGGGCAAGAGCATACTTAGAATATTACGAAGATACACCAGATTTTCAAGGAAATCCTCTTCAAAGCTTAGATCAAGCGGTGGTGAGTCAGCTAACCTTGATGGTTAATAACGTTAAAACCGGTGGATAAATGATAAACAACCTCGAATTTGAGGTTGTTTTTTTAAAGTAAATTAATGGTTTATTTTCTAACATAAGGTTGGAGGATAAAACTATGTATATGATTAAAGAAATGCCAAAAGATGAAAGGCCTAGAGAACGGCTTGTTAGTCAAGGAGTCCAAGCATTATCAAATGAAGAGTTACTCGCCATATTACTTAGAACCGGTAGCCAAGAATTATCAGTCATTGAGTTATCTAAGAAGGTATTGTATCACTTGCACGGATTAGAAGATTTAAAAAATATGACCGTTCAAGAACTGCTTACCATTAAAGGGATTAAACTTGCTAAGGCAACGACATTAATTGCAGCAATTGAGTTAGGCAGAAGACTCTCAAGACAAGTTAAAGTTTCTAAATATAAAATTCAATCCGCATTTGATATTTATGAACTGGTGAGATCAGAGATTGCCCATCTTGAACAAGAGAATTTTGTGGTCATTTACTTAAATGTGAAAGGTGAAGTGATTCATAAAGAAACGATTTTCATTGGAACGATTAACCAAACGTTAATCCATCCAAGAGAAATCTTTAAACCTGCCATCAAATTAGCAGCATCAGCAGTCGTTTTTTGTCATAATCATCCCACAGGTGATGCAACACCATCAAATGCGGATTTGGAAGCAACGAATAAACTCATGGAAGCCTCATCGATTGTAGGAATTGACTTAGTCGATCATGTCATCATAGGTAGAGATGAATATTATAGTATAAAAGCAGGCAAAAAAACGAAACTCTAAATGCGCATGATATAATGAGTTAAAGGAAGTGAATCTATGAAAAAGAAAGACACGACCAAAATATTTTGGTATTTAGTGGCCATCGGATTTGCATTACTCTTTATCTTAATCTTAACTTCAAGCGTCTTAGATGTGGGTGAACGTCTAAGAAACATCCATGTTTATGCTGAATATGCGTTTTATGGAATTTCTGTGATCTTAATTTATGTTTTAATCTTAAGACCCATCCATATTATTTTCTTTTCACCAAGTTTTTCTGTTGAAACGACACTCGAACACGAAAAGAAAATCAATATGCCGCTCTATAAAAGAGTTGCACACCGCTTAATCGATGGTGGGATGCTTCCTGAGGAAGAAGTTGAGCAATTAAAACTTGCCATGCGCGATCCTTTAGTTTTACAAGAAAGATTAAATCACGCCTTTACATTTCATGTGAAAAAGAAAATGAATTCAGTGATTAAAAAACATGCAAAAACAGTGATGGTATCCACAGCGATTTCACAAAATGGGCGCTTAGATTTTTTCACAGTTGTGGTCGTCAATTTAAAGATGATTAAAGAACTTGTCGTGATGTGTGGATTTAGACCTTCTTTTAAAAATCTTGCCAAACTGACGATCAATGTCTTTACAACGGCTTTGATTGCTGAAGGGTTAGAGAACTTAGACTTAAATGAAGTACTTCCAACATCAACCATTAATACCTTAGGTGAAATTCCTTTTGCAAAACCGATGCTATCATCGATTACTCAAGGCATCTCAAACGGACTATTAACTTTAAGAATTGGCATTGTGACGAGAAAGTTTTTATTTAGCGATGCAAATGAAATCACAAAAGAACAAATTAGAAGAACAGCACTTTTAGAAGCTGCGAAAATGATTCCTAGTGTCATTGCTGACGCATTTATTTCGTTTCCGAAACGTATAGCGAATTTATTTAAAAAACCCGAAACTGAAACAGAAAGCTAAAAATTGACTGAAAATGTATTTTCAAAGCCAAAAAAAGGTGAAATTAAGAAGCGCTTACACTTGCATTTTTACATGTTTGCATGTAGAATAAAAATGTTAGGGGGATTTACCCAAAAAACATTTAAAAGGAGAAAAGTATGAAGAAATTTTTTGCATTATTTATCTTATTAGTTGCCGGCTTCGTTTTAGTAGGATGCGCGGGTAAAGAGTATAAGATTGCTATGATCACTGACTCAGGTGATATTGATGACCGTTCATTTAACCAAACAACATGGGAAGGTATTGTTGCTTATGGTGAAGAAAACGATGTCACTCATAAGTATTACAAACCAACAGAAATTAGCTATAACGCTTATGTTGCTGCCATTGACTTAGCAATTAAGAACGGTGCTGAAATCGTGGTTACACCAGGTTATTTCTTTGAACAAGCGATTCACTTTGCTCAAACTAAATATCCAGACATTAAGTTCTTACTCATTGATGGTTCACCAAACAACGTGATGGACTGGGATACTATGGAAACTTATGATGATACTGATCCAGATTTCACAATCGCGGATAATACATTATCAGTCATTTACCAAGAAGAACAATCAGGTTTCTTAGCTGGTTATGCTACAGTTAAAGACGGTCATGATAACTTAGGATTCTTTGGTGGTATTAAAGTTCCAGCCGTTCAAAGATTTGGTATTGGTTGGATTGCAGGTGCTTACTTAGCAGCTGATGAACTTGGCATTGATTTAACATTTACTGCAGACCATTATGAATACTTAAATTCATTTGAAGCAAGTGATGCTTCTAAGAATAAAGCAACAACTTGGTTTAACTCAGGCGTAGACGTTATCCATGCTGCAGCTGGTGGTGCTGGTAACTCTGCAATGACTGCTGCATCAACATTAACAAACAAATGGGTGGTTGGTGTTGACGTTGACCAATCAAGCCAATCAGATTACGTTTTAACATCAGCAACTAAAGCTTTAGCACGTACTGTTCAAGAAACTCTAGAAGCATTCTATGCAAACGCATGGGTTGGTGGAATTTCTAAAACAAGCGGCGCAGAAGATTTTGGTGTTGAACTACCAACAAATGAAGATGCTTGGAGATTCTCGACATTTACAGTAGCAGAATACGAAGCATTATTTGACAAACTCGTAGATGGCACCATCGTTGTTCCTAAGACTGGGGCAGAACTTGAAGCATTCTTAGATAACTTAGGCATTACCAATGCTGACCTTATTGCCAAAGTATAATATTTAATTTGATGATGGATAAAAGGGGAGAGCGAAAGTTTTCCCCTTATCTATAATAAAAAGGAAGTGAAAAGATGACTTATAAAATTGAGATGAATCACATCACCAAAGTGTTTGGATCATTAGTTGCAAACGATGATGTGACACTCAAAGTCAAACCTGCCGAGATTCATGCATTACTTGGTGAAAATGGTGCAGGAAAAAGCACTTTGATGTCCATTCTTTTTGGACTATATCAAGCTGAAGATGGCGACATTATCATTGATGGAGAAAAAGTAACTATTCTTAATCCAAATGATGCCAATGATTTAGGCATCGGTATGGTTCACCAACATTTTAAATTGGTGGATACATTTAGCGTATTAGATAATATCATCTTAGGAGCTGAAGACACAAAGTATGGTGTTATATCTTATGATGAAGCACGTAAAAAATTAGAAAATTTAATTGAAAAATATCATCTAAAAGTAGAACTTGATGCACTTATAAAAGACATTACCGTCGGACAACAACAACGTGTAGAGATCTTAAAGATGCTTTACCGTGATTCTAATATTTTAATATTTGATGAACCAACCGCAGTTTTAACACCTCAAGAAATTCATGATTTGATGGGTATTATGAGAAACTTTGCTAAAGAAGGCAAAACGATTATCTTAATTACGCATAAACTCAATGAAATTAAAGAAGTTGCTGATCGTTGTACTGTCCTTAGACGTGGTAAAATGATTGGTACTGTGAATGTGAATGAAACGTCAGTTGAAGAAATGGCAACCATGATGGTTGGAAGAAAAGTATCATTTACTGTTGATAAACCTGATGTAAAAACAGGTGAAGTCGTTTTTAGTGTTGAAAATCTTAACCTAGAAGGCAAAGGAAAAAAGATTTTAACGGATATCAATTTATCAGTCCATCGAGGTGAAATTGTAGGCATTGCGGGTATTGATGGTAATGGGCAAACAGAATTTGTCCAAGCTATTACAGGTTTAATTCCTACACATCATGGAAAAGTCATGTTAAATGGAAAAGATATCACGAAAGCTTCGATCCGTAAAAAATATGAAATTGGGATGTCCCATATTCCAGAAGATCGTCAAAAACATGGCGTTGTTTTAGACTTCAATTTAGAAAGTAATATGGTTATTCAAAATTACTATCAAAAAGAATTTCAAAATAAATCATTTCTTAAATTTAAACAAATCAGAGAATATACCAATAACTTAATTGAAAAATTTGATATTCGAAGTGAACGTGGAGCAGAAACCGATCTTCGCAGTATGAGTGGTGGTAATCAACAAAAAGCGATTTTAGGTCGTGAAATCTCTAGAAATCACGAATTACTCATCGCTGTTCAGCCCACTAGAGGTTTAGATGTAGGTGCAATTGAATTTATTCACAAGCAACTCATCGAAGAAAGAAGTAGACAAAAAGGAATATTATTAGTTTCATTAGAACTAGATGAAATCTTGGATTTATCTGATCGCATTTTAGTCATGTATGAAGGTGAAATTGTAGCAGAATTAGATCCTAAGAAAACCAACTATGATGAAATAGGATTGTACATGTCTGGTGGAAAGCGAGGACTTAAAGCATGAAAAATATGTTAAATAAGTTTATAATCGCTATTAAGCCAAGTTTAATCGCTGTTGCATTTGGTCTATTTGTTGGACTTATTATCATGTTAGCTTTCAATCCAATGGAAGCATTTCCGGCTTTGATCACACTTTTATTAGGTGGATTTAATGGAGGGCTTCAAGGAATAGGAAATACTTTGTACATGGCTGCACCTATTATCTTATCAGGTCTAGCTGTCGCATTTGCATTCAAAACTGGGCTATTTAATATTGGGGCTTCAGGGCAGATGATGGTTGGTGCTTATGTTGCAGTTCATATTGGTGTTTTATGGAATGTTACTGGGTTATTGCATTGGATAGTAGCTTTACTACTTGGTGGATTAGCTGGGTTAATTTGGGGATTAATTCCAGGACTTTTAAAAGCATTTCGTAATGTGAATGAAGTTATTGCATCTATCATGATGAACTATATTGCCTCATTTTTACTCATTATGCTTATCAATCAAAATGTGATTCAAGAGCTTCGAGCTGAAGCCCGTATTGTTCAAAGATCCGCTGTCTTACCATCATTATCATTTTTGTTTCCTGGATCAACTATTAATATTGGGATTGTTTTAACAATCATCATTGTGATATTAGTCCACATTTTAATTCATAAGACGACTTTAGGATTTCAACTAAGAGCATCTGGATTTTCGATGGATGGCTCTAAATATGCCGGGATGAATACTAAACGTAATATTGTAGTTGCTATGGCTTTATCAGGCCTTTTTGCTGGACTTGGTGGTGCGATAATGTTCTTAACATTTGGTAAAGCTTTACCTGCAGATGGAGTGATATTTGCTGAAGGTTTTGATGGGATATCAGTAGCTCTATTAGGCTTAGGTGAACCTATTGGTGCACTATTCGCTGGTCTTTTCTTAAGTAATATTCGCATGGGCGGGTATTATTTACAAAGTTTTGTCTTCGTTCCACAAATTGTGGATATGATTGTTGCGATCATTATTTATATGACTGCAATCTCTATTACCGTTCAAGCACTCTTTAAACGCTATGGTGAACAAATTAAGGCATGGAAAATAAACCGTAAAAAGAAGGGAGATGAAGCATAATGGATGTTATTTATAATCTCATTCAAATCACCCTTGGTTCCATGACAATTTTATTAGTCGTTGCACTTGGTGGCTTACTCTCTGAACGTAGTGGTGTCACCAATATTGCATTAGAAGGGATTATGATTTTTGGTGCCTTCTTAGGTATATGGGCGATTCAAGGTTTTGAAGTTTATCCTTATAGCCCGATGACTAAATTTGCGATTCTCATTGTGACATTTTCGATTGGTTTGATTGTTGGATATTTTATCTTACAACTTATTCGTAAGTTCTTACTTAAAAAAGAAGAACCCATGAAGATCAAAGATTTATTCTTAAAAGAATCTTCTAAGTTCAACTTACTCTTTATCTTAGGTGTTGCACTAATCATTGGACTTATCTTATTCTTTATTTTAAGTGCAAACCCAATGAGTGTATCTCTAGTACTCCTTATGGGACTCGCAGTCGCTGGTGTGACGGGTGGACTTTACGCGATGGTGCATGGTTATGCAGCTATTCACTTAAAATCAAATCAGATTATTAGTGCGACAGCACTTAACCTTTTTGCTCCCGCACTTGCGATATTTACAAGAAGAGTGATCACGCAAGGTGGTCAGCAAATCAAATTTGACTCAAACTTTATCATTCAAAAAGTACCACTTTTAGGTGATATTCCAGTCATTGGTGACTTATTCTTTAAACGTGTATACTTGAGTTTTTATGTTGGATTAGTCATCTTACTCATTGTTGCATTCGTTGTGAAAAAAACCAAATTTGGTCTTCGCCTTAGAGCTTGTGGAGAAAATCCACATGCTGCAGATTCCCTAGGAATAAACATCTATAAATTAAGATTCAAAGCAGTGGCTTTATCCGGTGTATTAGCAGGTATGGGTGGTGTGATGTTTGTCACCACATTCAGTAACGAGTTTAATGTTACTGTTGCTGGTTTTGGGTTCTTAGCGATTGCCGTCTTAATCTTTGGTAACTGGCGTCCATCAAGAATCTTGCTTGCAGCATTATTCTTTGGCTTCATGCGGACCATCGCTTCCTCTTATTCATCGATAGGATTCTTAAGAGATTTAGCCTTACCAGGCCAAATATACGACATGATTCCTTATGTAGCAACGCTTGTTGTCTTAATGTTTGCATCGAAGAATTCACGTGCACCTAAAGCACTTGGTCAAGTATATGATCAAGGAAAACGTTAATTTAAAACACTTAAAAGCAGTTTGATTCCAAGCTGCTTTTTTTATCGAACTTTTTTGTTGACTTTTAGGCCTAACTACGTTAAAATATCTATGTTGTACCACATAAGACAGGTCATAAACGCATATAAGCTACCTTATTAGTGAGTCCTCAAGAAAATATTAAGGAGGTAAGAACATGTACGCAGTTATTAAAACAGGTGGGAAACAAGTCCGCGTTGAACAAGGTCAAGAAATTTATGTTGAAAAACTTGATGTTGAAGCAGGTAGTTCCTATGAGTTCACTGATGTGTTAATGATCGGTGGCGAAAAAACTATGATTGGTACGCCAATCGTTACTGGTGCGAAAGTCATTGCAAAGGTCGAAAAACACGGCCGCGGTCCTAAGATTATTGTATTCAAATACAAAGTCAGAAAGAAATACCGTAAAAAACAAGGACATCGCCAAGCATACACAAAACTTGTGGTTGAATCCATCGTTGCCTAGAAATGATTAATTCAGTCTTTGTGTATCAAAAGAAAATGCTTAAAGAAATTAAAGTCAGTGGACATGCCAACTATAAAAAAATAGGTGAAGACATTGTCTGTGCCGCTGTAAGTACAGCCACACAAGTGACTTATAATGCCATTGAGCACTTAAAACTCGACCACTTGGTCGATTGCAAAGTAAGTGAAGGATTCTTCAGTCTTCGAGTCAAAGAAGAAAATACAACCATCTTAGCACTCTTAGAAAACTTAGAATACACACTTAATGACTTAGAAAAACAATATCCAAAATATATGAAAAATCAGAAGGAGGGATAACATGTTAAAATTAAACATTCAGTTATTCGCATCGAAAAAAGGTGTAGGTTCGACTCGTAATGGTCGTGACTCCCAGTCGAAAAGACTCGGTATGAAACTTTCTGATGGTCAATATGCAACCGCAGGTTCCATTATTTACCGTCAAAGAGGTACGAAAATTCATCCAGGTCTCAATGTGGGTCGTGGTGGCGATGATACATTATTCGCTACGGTTTCAGGTAAGGTTAAATACGAACGCCTTGGCCGTGATCGCACACAGGTATCAGTTTACGAAGGATAACGAACCGTTATCCTTTTTTTATCCAAATAAAGAGGTGTCTAAATGTTTGTCGATGAAATCGCAGTAGAGGTTTATGGTGGTAAAGGTGGGAACGGTTTAGCCGTTTATCGTCGTGAAAAATATGTTGAATATGGTGGTCCATGGGGCGGCAATGGCGGTCATGGTGGATCGGTTGTTTTTGTTGGCGATGAAGGTATGTCAACGCTTTATGACTTACGCTTTAAGCGTCATATTAAAGCGAAACCTGGTCAAAACGGAATGACTAAAGGGATGCATGGTAGAAGTGCTGAAAACACATACGTTAAAGTACCTTTAGGAACCATTGTCTTTTCTGAAGATAAAAAATTCAAAATCGGTGAAATTACAAAACACCAAGAAGAATTAGTCGTGGCACAAGGTGGTAAAGGTGGTAGAGGTAATATCGCATTAGCAACTTCCAAAAACCCTGCACCAGATTATGCCGAAAATGGTGATCCTGGGGTTTACCGGAAAATTGTCGTTGAACTGAAAGTATTAGCTGATGTGGGACTTATTGGTTATCCATCCGTTGGAAAATCAACGTTTTTAAGCGTTGTATCAAATGCGAGACCAAAGATTGCTGAATATCCTTTTACGACCTTACAACCGAATTTAGGGATGGTAAACATCGGTGAAGAAGCATTCGTATTAGCCGATTTACCAGGTCTCATTGAGAATGCTCATTTAGGTTTAGGTTTAGGTATCCAATTTTTGAAGCATATTGAAAGATGCCGTGTTTTTTTACATGTATTAGATTTAACAAGAGATGATCCCTATGAGGATTATTTAAAGATCAATCATGAACTTGAAATGTATGATAAAAAACTACTGGATCGGCCACAAATTGTTGTTTTAAACAAGATGGATATGCCAGATACAGAAAGTAAGATCAAATCTTTAAAAGAAAAGATTGAAAGACCTTTATATACGATTTCTGCACAACAAAATAAAGATGTTGAAAAACTGCTTTATGTCATTAATGATACATTGAAAACTGCACCACAAATCGAAGAAGAAATCGATCAGGATCTAGTCATCTATAAACATGAATCCAAAGAACCTCCATTTGAAATTAAACAGGTTGAAGGTGGATTTGAACTTTTTGGAAATACGTTGAAACTTCTATTTGAAAGAACAGATTTCACAAAAGATGAAGCAGTGAAACGTTTCGCAAGACAACTTAGAGGCTTAGGGGTTGACGAAAAACTTCGTGAGATGGGTGCGAAACATCAAGATACCATTTATTTATTTGGTTATGAATTTGAATTTATTGATTGAGGACTTATGTCCTCTTTTTTTTAATAAAAAAGAAGGAATCAATATTCCTTCTTAGTTTAAACTGAGCATTTTCACTTTGAATTGATGACTCTTTCTTAATACTTTAATGTCTTTATCAAGGGCTCGATCTTGAATTTTCTTTTGACTGATCTGATGTGCTTCAATGCTATCACCAATCATTTTTAATTCACTGGTTTGTTTCATTTTCATCGATTTGAATTTTTGATCGAGTGCGCGATCACGATCTTGATCATTTAAATGTTCTCTTTGAATCACTTGATCGATTTCTTGTTGTTTGGCTTTCGAGTTTTCAGCCATTTTTAAGGCATTTTGTGTAAATTTTTCTAAGATTGCTTGACTCTTTTGTAGGAGTGATTCATTCATTTGAAGATGTGTTTTCTCTGTCTGAGTTTTCTTTGCTTGATGTTGTAAGATCCATTTATCTTTTGTGGACTCTAAATTTTTGATTTGATTTAATCGATCATTTTCATATTGGTTTTTCACTTGAATGAGATTTTGAACGATTAAGTTTTCTTCATTTGAACGTTTTAAAATGACATCAGAAATTTTTTGTTCAAGTGTCCGTATGGATTGTAGATCCATCGCTTTTTTCTTTTCAAATGTCTGATAATCACTGGATGCGACAAGACTCGATTTTTGTTTCTGTTGATTGAGTGTTTGTTCTAATTTTTTCTCTTCATTTATGGATTCTTTTTGGTAAGTCGTGATAAAGTTTTTATGGACTTTTTCTTGGTTATCAATTAAATGCATGGTTGATTTCATAAATGTTGAATCGATGGTGTCTTGATTTTTTTTATTGCTTTGATAAAAGCTTAAAATATGATCTAAGAAGACACCTTGCATTTTCAAGGTTTGTTTCATGAAGGATTCATGATTTTTATCTAAAGTTTTAGTAGCAAGCAATAAAAAGTTTTCTGAGACATAAAGTTCATTCATTAATTTTTGGTAAAACTGACTAAGTGCAAGACGACGATTTTCAATGGTTGTAAAAAGTGTTTGATAATGTTTTTGGTTTAATTGCATCGAGCGACGGAAAAATGAATTTTCCTCGGTCTTTTCACCATCTAGAATTGATTCTGCAGCTTTTTGTTTGGCAAGAATTTTATCTAATTTCTTATCATAAGGCTGATGGGCTTTATGCTTGTTATCAATTTCTTTTTCAATTTTTTGTAAGTTTACCTTTAAATGCTTTAATTCAAGTTTATGCGTTTTTAATAGCGCTTGATTTTCTTTTATTGAATGATGGTTTTTATCAGCTTTAAAAGTGTTTTTTTTAATTTGATCAATCGCTTTATTGACGCTTTCAATTTGTGTCATTGTGCGATCATAATCACTTTGTGTGATGAAAAATTGATTTTCTAAGGATTGAATTTCAGCATCAATCGTTGCTTTAGATTCTTTAATCTTTTGAATTTCAACCGCATAACTATCCATCAAATTCTGATGTTTCACCATGTATTTATAACCGGTTGAATCTTCAATTTTCTTTAAGAAATATGCTTGATCATCCACATGTTGTTCTTCGATAAATTCTTTTAAGGTTTCATGTAGGTCATGATGTAATTGTTCGATGATTTTTAATACTTCTTTAAACACTTCAGGATGCGATGGAAGATGATATAACTTAATTGATTGATCTTCTAAGAGTAGTGATAATTTATCAAAATGACGAATTGCTTCAAAAATGGTTTCAATTTCAATTTGGTGTGATTCTAATTCATTTTTATGAATCGATAACATCCGTTCTGATTTCTCATGTTGGATACGCAATTGGTTTTTAAATTTAGCTTCTTGAACAAATGCTTCACGTTTCTTTTGTTCAAAAGAGTTTTCATTTTTAAACGTTTGAAGTTCTGCCTGATGTTTGATGGTTAAAATCTCTTTTTTAGATTCAATCGAATGTGTATCTTCCGTTAATTTTTGTTCGATATCTTTTTGTTGTTTACTAGAAACCATGTGAATCAGTTCAATTCTAAGCTCTTGTTCTTCAATTTGATAATCACGAATCATGCGTTCTTTTTCAAGTTTTAATTGAATTTGAGCATTCATCGATAATAAACTATTTTGATAATTTAAATCCTCAATCGCTTTTTGATGAACAAGCAGCATATCATCTAAAGCTTTTTGATGTTCCACTAACCATTCTTCATGTTTAAAGTTTGCCATCGTTTCATGGGCATCATTGGCTAAAATGTTAAGTTCTCTTTCTTGAATGGATTGTGCAAGCATGAGCTGATGCTCTAGGGGAAGAAGTTCTAAATTTTGTGTTAATCGTAATAATTCTTTATGATACTCATGATGAGAAATGTAATGTTTTAAAGTTTCTTCTTGAACTTGAATTTGGTAGTTATAATTAATTTCTAGTTTTTGATAGTTTTGTTTTTTGTTATATTCGGCTAGATTCTTTTGATATTTCCATTCATGAATTTCTTGTAAATGATTTTGGTCATGCAAAAAGAGTCTTGCATGTTGATCTTTTTGACGCAAGCTTATATCTTCATTGGTTCTAATAATCTGTTTATTGAGATCATTATCCAATGTTTGTAATTCTTTCGTGAGTTTATGGTTGAGCTTTTCTTTTTCGATTTCAGTCTCTAAAGATTTCATCTCTTCACGAAGCGTTTTTGATGTTTCGGTTTTTTGTTTTTGAATGCTTTCTCTAAATGCGGATAATTTACTGTTTAAAAGCGTAATCGCTTCATTGCTTTCATGAATGATTTGAGCTCTTTTGGCTTCATAGGTAGCTTTCTTTTGCTCAAAATCTAAGTTTAATTGATTGATTTTATCCGTATATTCCGTTTCAAAATCAATTTTTGCTTGTTCATAAGTATTTTTAAGTGCATCAAGCTCTTTTGACATTGGAACCTTTTGGTTTTCAAAGATTTTAACGAGCTTAGGTAGTTCATTTTGATAACGTTTCTTAATGTCATTAATCTTTTTATTAAAAGCAACCGTCATTTGGTTATAATTTGTTTTAATGGCTAAATAAATTTCATCATTAATCGCATTTTCACTGGATGCGTTAGCGCGGAGTACTTTTAACTTTTCTTCGCTGATGACTTTTAATTCTTCATCGTGTTGATCAAGTGTTTCAACATTGGTTTGATATAAGTTTTCGATCTCTAATTTCTTATTAGCATGAAAACTTTCGATGTCTGTTGTTTCCGCTTGATAGACTTTGCGGATGTCTTGCATCGCTTTTTGAATTTTTGATATTTCTCTTGCTGAAGACTGTTCAATCTTTGAAAGATCTTCAGACGCTTTCTTTTGAAGAAGTGTTAATTCTTCATCTAAAGAGGTTATACTTAATTTATAGGTCTGATGGGCATCATGTGATTTTTTGGTTTTATCTTTATGACTTTTTTCAATTTGAGCATTATTTTTTTCGATTAAAACTTTGAGTGATTTTTCAAAGTTATCTAAATTGCTTGCATATCTTTTATTTATTTCAATGATTTTTTTCAAGTGTTTTTGATGATCAGCTTCTAAAAACTGTTTTAAATTAGCAAAAAAAGGATCGATTTTTGCGAGTTCAGCATGTATCACTTTATAGAATGGTGAATACTTGGCATCGACACTGAGTTTTTCTTTTATTTTTTGGCTATATGATTTTAAGTAAGCTGTATCCAAAACGCCCACACTCCTACTTATGATTATATCATAATAACATGCCAAGA
>Ga0172382_10006608_pt1 | contig 16745 bp, 11 predicted proteins | sample Leawel138RmetaG_FD_122245 | JGI IMG/M metagenome (GOLD analysis project Ga0172382, IMG submission 122245) | Leachate microbial communities from a municipal landfill in Southern Ontario, Canada - Leachate well 138R metaG | ecosystem: Engineered > Solid waste > Landfill > Unclassified | place...
GGGTTCGACCCCGACTGGTTGCGGAGCGAACACGGCATCGCGTTTCTCCTCGGCGCCGAGCCCGCTCCCGGCAGCACGCCGGTCGCGCAAGCCTACGCGGGCCACCAGTTCGGGGCATACGTGCCGCGGCTCGGAGACGGGCGCGCGCTCCTCCTCGGAGAGGTAAGGGACCGCTCGGGCACCCTCCGCGACCTGCACCTCAAAGGCTCCGGCCGCACCCCGTTTTCGCGCGGCGCCGACGGCTACGCCGCCATCGGGCCGATGCTCCGCGAATTTCTCATGGGCGAGGCCATGCACGCCCTCGGCGTTCCGACGACGCGCGCGCTCGCCGTCCTCGCAACCGGGCGCCACGTCTTCCGTGAAGACGCGCTGGATCCACTCCCCGGAGCGGTGCTGGTACGGGTCGCCGCGAGCCACCTGCGGGTCGGCAGCTTCCAGTACGCGCGAACCCTCGAAGATCCGGGCGTGCTCGAGCGCCTCACCCGGTTCGCCGTGGGGCGGCACGTCGACGATGCACCTTCGCTCCGCGACGATCCCACTTCGCTCCGCGACGATGCGCGTCCGCTCCGCGACGATGCTCTGCGCCTCTTGACACACACGGCCGACGTACAGGCGCGCACCGTCGCCGCCTGGATGCACGTCGGCTTCGTGCACGGCGTCATGAACACCGACAACACCACCATCTCCGGCGAGACGATCGACTACGGGCCGTGCGCGTTCCTCGATGCGTACGACGCCGGCGCCGTCTTCAGTTCGATCGACCACGAGGGCAGGTACGCTTATGGCAACCAGCCCGGAATCGTGCTGTGGAACCTCACCCGCCTCGCCGAGACCCTGCTTCCGCTCCTCGCAGGAGCCGGTGCCGGGGTCGACGCCGAGGCTGACGCCGCCGACGGCGAGGTTGCTGAGGCAGCCGAGGCCGAGAACGCTGGTGCTGGTGCTGGTTCCGGTGCAGATACTGGTGCTGATGCCGGTGCCGGTGCTGAGGCAGCCGGAACCGCAGGGGGCGCCGACGCAACCGAAGCGGCGAAGACCCTTGCAATCGGCGTGCTCGACACGTTCGCCTCCCGCTACGATGCCGCGTGGCTCGACGGGATGCGGGCGAAGCTCGGACTCGGCGGCCGCCCCGAGACAGGCAGTGCAGCTGGCGGCGCCTCTGACGGTATCGTCGGGGACGCCGCTGATGATGACGCTACTGACTATGACGTTACTGACGAGCGGGTAAGGGCGCTCGCCGCCGCGTTTCTCGATGAGCTGCAGCAGCACCGCATTGATTACACGGGCGCGTTCCGAGCGCTCGGCCAAGCGGCACGGGGTGACGAACACGCGCTGCGTGCACACTACCCTGCGGGTCAGACTCCGGGGGAGTGGTTCGCGCAGTGGCGCGAACTCGTGCCGGACGCGGACGCGATGGATGCGGTCAACCCCGTCATCATTCCGCGCAACCACCTCACCGACGCCGCGCTCGACGCCGCAACCGCCGGAGACCTTGCGCCCTTCGAACGGCTGTTGGACGCGGTGACGCGGCCCTTCGACGAGCGCCCCGGCTTCGAGGAGTACGCGCGGCCAGCACCACCGGGTACACGGCGTCACGTCACGTACTGCGGAACCTGATCCCTGGCGGGGTGATCCCTGGCGGGGTGATCCCTTGCCGGGTGATCCCTTGCCGCGTGATTTCCCTTCGCGGTGAGCGTGCACGTTGGGGGTGAGCGTGCACGTTGGGGAGTGCTCCCCGGGTGCACACTCACCCCCGAGGTGCACGTTGACGGCAGAAGCCCCCTCGCGGCTTTCGGCTCGACCTGCGTAGGCTGGGTGCATGGCACGCATCATTCTCTTCGGTGGTCACGGCAAGGTCGCACTCCTCCTCGAGCCGCTGCTCGCAGCGCGAGGTGATGAGGTCACCGCGGTGATCCGAAACCCGGACCACGCAGCAGACGTCGAGGCCGCGGGTGGGAAGCCCCTCGTCGCAGACGTCGAGCAGCTCGACACGGCCGCGCTCGCCGACCTCATCGCCGGCCACGACGCCGTGGTCTGGTCCGCGGGTGCCGGCGGCGGGGACCCGGCCCGCACCCGTGCCGTCGACCACGAGGCGGCGATTCGCACCATGGACGCGGCGCTGCAGGCGGGCGTCTCCCGCTACGTCATGGTCTCGTACTTCAACGCGTCCCCCGAGCACGGCGTCGACCCCGAGAACTCCTTCTACGCGTACGCAGAGGCCAAGGCCGCCGCCGACGAGTACCTGCGCGCCTCAGACCTCGCCTGGACCGTGCTCGGCCCGAGCCGACTGACGCTCGAGGAAGCCACGGGACGCATCGATGCGGCTGCCGAAAGCCCCGGCGAAGTGTCGCGCGGCAACGTTGCGCACGTCGTGGCGGCGACGCTCGCGGACGACGGAACGATCCGCCGCATCATTCGCTTCAACGACGGGGAGACGCCGGTCGCCGACGCATTGCGGGCACGCCAGTGAGTGGCGCAGACACCGCGGGTGCGGCCGGGCAGCCGAAGCTGGCACGATGACCAGGGATCGCGTCGCGATCGTCACGGGCGGAGCTCGTGGGCTCGGTCGGGCGATCGCACTCGAACTCGCCCGGCGCGGAGCGCGGGTCGCGGTGCTCGACACCGACCTGGAGGGCGCGGAGGAGACCGCTGCGCTCGCCGCCGGTGTCCGAGAGGCTGCCGCCGATGTCCGTTCATTTGCCGTCGGTGCCCGCTCATCTGCCGCCGGCACCGGTGCACCCACGAGCGGCCGTGCACCCGCCGCGGATGCTGAATCGCTCGACGGTGGGCCCGCGGCGACGGCCATCGAGGTGGACGTCAGCGATGAGGCGAGCGTGCAGCGCGGCGTCGCGGCCGTTGCGGAGCGTCTCGGCCCGCCGCTCGTACTCGTGAACAACGCCGGCGTGCTTCGTGACGATCTGCTCTTCAAGATGACGGTCGAGAACTGGGACACACTCATGAACGTGCACCTGCGCGGAGCATTCCTCATGAGTCGAGAGGTGCAGCGTTTCATGGTCGACGCCGGGTGGGGGCGTATCGTGAACCTGTCGAGCACCTCCGCGCTCGGCAACCCTGGCCAGGCGAACTACTCCGCTGCGAAGGCGGGCATCCAAGGGTTCACGAAGACCCTCGCGCTCGAACTCGGCGGGTTCGGTGTCACCGCCAACGCGGTCGCACCCGGCTTCACGATCACCGAGATGACGAGGTCGGTCGCGGATCGGGTAGGGATCCCTTTCGAGCAGCTCGTCGAGGAGCGTGCCGCGGAGATCGCCGTGCGTCGCGTCGGTGTTCCCGAGGACATCGCGAACGCGGTCGCATTCTTCACTGCAGAGGAGAGCGGCTTCGTGTCGGGCCAGGTGCTCTACGTCGCGGGTGGCCCGCGCGCCTAACCGCCTATTTCTGCCTGACCGCCCCATTGTGCCTGAGCGCCCTGCTGCGCCTGCCTAGTCCTGCTGCGTCTACCTAGATCTGCAGCGAAATGACCTGCCGCTCCAGCGACCCGGTGCTGGAGCGGGTCAAGCGCCTGCTCGAGGGTGCCGCCCCTCGGCGATCTCTTCAACCAATTTGGCGTTGAACGCCGGCAGGTCCTCGGGCGTGCGGCTCGTGACGAGCCCCTGATCCACGACCACCTCCTGGTCAACCCATGTCGCGCCGGCATTGCGCAGGTCGGTGCGCAGGCTCGGGTATGAGGTGACGGTGCGGCCGCGCAGCACGTCGGCGTCGGTGAGGATCCAGCCACCGTGACAGATCGCACCCACGGGCTTCTGCTGGTCGAAGAACGCACGCACGAGGGCGACCGCGTCTTCATCCATTCGGATTTGGTCGCCGTTCGACGTTCCGCCAGGGAGCACCAGTGCGTCGTAGTCTTCCGCGCGCGCCTCGGCGCTCGTGCGGTCGACTGGCACCTCGGAGCCCTTCTTCCCGTGGATCGTGCCCGGCTTCGTGGAGATCACCTCGGCTGCGCCTCCGTGCTCCTGGATGGCGCGGAGTGGCTCGGTGAGTTCGGAGTCTTCGAAGCCGTGGGTCGCGACGAACGCGACGCGTTTTCCGGTCAGATGTGACATGTGGTCCTCTCGAGTCAGTGGTCGTGCACTCTCCACTGAACCGCATGGTCAGTGATCTCGATACCCCGTTGCGTAGCTTCCGCCCGGTACGTAGAGTCAGCCCCGGTTAAGGAGAGTTTCGATGAGGGTTCTGGAAGGGGCCAGGGATCCCTCGCCCTACAGCTTGGCGACGAGCCGGCGCAGCAGCTCCGCGAGCCGGGGTTCCGCGGCCTGCCCGGCCTCAAGAACCTCCTTGTGGCTGAGCGGCGTCTCCTGGATGCCGGCCGCGAGATTCGTGATGAGCGAAAGCCCCAGCACCTCCATGCCCGCCTCGCGAGCCGCGATCGCCTCGAGCGCGGTCGACATGCCGACGATGTCGCCGCCGATGATCCCCGCGTACCGCACCTCGGCGGGGGTCTCGTAGTGCGGGCCGCGGAACTGCACGTACACACCCTCCTGCAGTGAGGGATCCACCATGCGGGCCGCCTTGCGCAACCGCGGTGAGTACAGGTCGGTGAGGTCCACGAAATTGGCCCCCTCGATCGGGGATGCCGCAGTGAGGTTGATGTGGTCGCTGATCAGCACGGGCTCGCCGGCCCCGAACGACGGGTTCACGCCGCCCGCGCCGTTCGTGAGCACCATGACTTTGGCGCCCGTTGCCGCGGCGGTTCGCACCCCGTGCACGACCGAGCGCACGCCGCGCCCCTCGTAGAAGTGGGTGCGGGCGCCGATCACGAGCGCATGTCGGCCGTCTGGCAGCCGCACGCTCTTGAGGGTGCCCGGGTGGCCCGGCACCCCGGAGGCGTGGAACCCGGGAACCTGCGCGGCCGATACTTCCGCGATGGTCTCCCCGAGCACGTCAGCGGCCCCCGACCAGCCGCTCCCGAGCGTGAGCGCGATGTCGTGGGTTCGTACCCCGGTGAGGTCGGCTAGGGCGACCGCGGCCTCGGCGGCGAGGCTTCGGGGGTCCTGCACTTGCACTGCCGTCATGGGTCCAGCTTACGGGCGCGGGTGGCGATCCCTCTCGGTAGGGGCGGCGATCCCTCCCCGAGCGGGTGGCGAACTACGTGGCACCGCCCGAATCTGCGTGGCCCGTCGGCGCCCGCGGCGATCCCTATGTAAACGGCGAGATATATGCCCGAATACGGCGAAAACGGCATATATTCCGTGGATCGCATATATCCTGCATGAGGGATCGCGGCCAGAGCCAGGTCCCGCGCCAGAGCCAGACCCCGGTCCCGCGCCCGAGCCAGGCCAGAGCCAGGCCCTCGCTCAGTCGAGCGGCCGGAGGATCCGGAACCCGCGCAGCGGATCGTAGCCGTGGATCTCGCGCGTATCGAGCACCGCCATGAAGTCGAGCACCTCGGCCGTGATGACTTGGCCGGGCACGAGAACCGGGAACCCGGGCGGGTACGGCGTCACGAACCCGCCCGACACCGGCTCCTCGCCCTGCGCCACGCGGGCGCGCAGCTCGTCGAGTAGCACGTGCTCGACCGCGCCCCGCTGCTGCCCCCGGAAGAACGGGGTGCGCATGTCGCCGTCGGGCAGGTCCGCGCCCTCACCGGTGGGCCCAGCAACGGCGGCGTACTCCGGCGCGAAACGGCTGAAGTCGGGCATCGGCGGCATCGGCGTCTCGTCGACACGAATCATGTCGGGGTCGAGCTGCGCCTGCTCCTCTTCGAAGCGCTCCGCGAGCTTCACAAGCACCTCGATGAGGTACGCGATCGCGCTGCGCGTGGTGCCGATGTTGGTCATGAAGAGCACCGTGTTTCGGCTGGTCTTGTTGACCTGGATGCCGTAGCGGTTCATCAAGTGCTCGTGCTTGAACGTGTCGCCGTCGACCCCGGTACGGGTGATCTCCACCGTGACGCGGCTCGGGTCGATCACGAGCTCGTCTTCGGCCCAGGCACTCCACATGGTCGCGAGCCCATCGCGCAGCGGCATCGGGCGTTTCGATACGCGGTGCTCGGCAGGGATGAGGTCCTCCGCCGTCAACACGCGGTAGGTGCGTCGCAGCAGCGGGTGCCGGGCGATCGACTGCGCGAGACTCGTCGCGAGGTCAAGCTGCTGCTGCACGAGGTCGAAGCCTTCGAGCTCGACCTGGCGGCGACCGAGATCGAGCGACGCGAGGATCTGATAGTTGGGCGACGTCGACGTGTGCGTCATGAACGCCTCGTGGAACGGCTCTTCGGCCTCGCGGATCCAGTCCTGATCGTAGACGTGGATCATCGATCCCTGCCGCAACGCGGTGAGCGTCTTGTGTGTGGACTGCGTTGCATAGACGCGAATCCGCGCTTCAGGGCTAGGGATCAGCCGCTCCGAGAGCCACACCTCGTCACTCGCGGGGGTTCCGTCCGCCGAGAAGAGTCGCTGCTGCTGCTCCTGGTAGGCGCGCTCGTGCGCCGACGTCTTCAGGGTCGACTCGAGCGACTTTGCCGCTGCCATCGCGGTGCGGCGGCGGGTGACCGGGTGGAACGCGGCGAAGGCGAACCACGCCTCATCCCACAGGAACACCAGGTCGGGTTTGATCGCGAGGCACTCGGCCATCACGCGCTCGGGGTCGTACACGATGCCGTCGAACGTGCAGTTCGTCAGCGTGATCATGCGCACCTCGTCGAGACGGCCCGCCGCACGGTAGTCGAGCAGCAGCTGCTTCACTCGGCTCAGGGGAACTGCGCCGTAGAACGCGAAGTCGTTGAGGGGGTAGGCCTCGAGGTAGGCGGGGCGACCCCCGGTGAGCACCATCGCGTGGTGGTGAGACTTGTGGCAGTTGCGGTCCACGAGCACCACGTCACCCGGAGCGACGAGCGCCTGGTGCACGATCTTGTTCGCGGTCGACGTGCCGTTCGTGACGAAGTACGAGTGCTTCGCGCCGAACGCCCGAGCCGCGAGGTCCTGCGCCTTCTTGATCGCTCCCGTGGGAGCGAGGAGAGAGTCGAGCCCACCCGATGTTGCGCTCGTCTCGGCGAGCAGCAGGTTCAGGCCGTAGAAGTCCGCGAGATCCTTAATCCACTTCGAGTTCACGACCGAGCCGCCTCGCGCGACCGGTAACGCGTGGAAGACGCCGACCGGCCGCCGTGCGTGATCCTGAATCGCGGAGAAGAACGGGGTGTCGTACAGGTGCGACACTCGGCGCAGCAGCGAGAGGTGAAGCTCGAGTTGATCCTCGCGCTGGAACACGCGACGGAAACGGCGAGTGAGCACCCCCGCGAGATCCTCGATGTGCGCTCCCGCGACGAGGTACAGGTCGAGCTCGGGGCGCAGACACGCGATGATATCCGCGAGACCTGCGACGCGCTGCACCGAGGCGAGCGAGCTGCGTGACGAAGCCGGGTTGCTGCGCGCATCGGCGCGGGCGAGCTCGATCGTGTCGCGAAGTTCCCGACTCAGCGGCTGCCGCGTCCGATCGCTGAAACCGGGCCGCACGACGACCGCGAGGATCTGCGGGTTCGTGAGCACCGCAGCGATCGCGTCGTCGGCCGAGGGCACCACCACAAAGTCGTAGATGAAGTCGTCGGCCGGGCCGCGCAGCCGCAGCCCTTCCGCGTGCAGTTCGTCGCGGTCGGTCTCGGTCGACTCGTCGACGACGAGCACCTCGAAACGCGGGCGCGGGTCGAGGTCGTCTTCAGACTCGATGCGCTCGAGGTCATCGAACTGCTCATCGCGCGGATCATCGGGCACCGTGTTGCCGCGGATGCGGTTCACGACCCGGCCGATCCGCTCGAGCGCGGTCTGGTAGTCGCCCTCTTGCAGGAGCTCGCGGATCCCTCGCACATACCGCTGACCGAACCCGCCCCAGTACATCTCGATCGTTTCGAGCGCGCGCAGTGAGCGGAACGCTTCACCGTCCGCAGAGAAGACCTCGGCGTTGTCGTTGCCGAGCGCGATGCGCTTCACAGCGAAACGCAGGTACTCCCACGCGTCGCTGCGCAGCCGCCAGGTGCTCGCAGGCATGCCGGGGTCGCGTTCGAGCACAGCGCTCGCCTGCGATACTCCATCGCCGCTTGGCGCGCCAAGGGGAGCATGCGTCCCCTGCGGGTCCTCTTGCGGAGTGCGAATGGAGTCGATCCTCGTCATTGACGGCGTCCTTTCCCGGGCCTACCTGACAACTGATCTTAGGCGCTCACCGCATGCCGCTTCGCGCACACGAGGCTGCATTCGCGGGGTCGCGCCAAAAATGTTTACCCGATGAAGGTAAGGATGCCCTAATATAGATCTGTGTTTACTTTCGACTTCGATGCGCAGACGGGTGAACTCGCGCTCGCCGCGGGAACTCCCGCCGATCTGCCAGCCATCCGCGGCTGGCTCGCGCAGCTTCCCGAGCACGTGCACGGGCAGGTCATCGTCGAAAGCGACGAACACATCGACGACGTCCCCTGCCCCGCCGGAGTCTCGATCAACCGCGTCGCGGTGGGCCTCTTCCCCGGTGAAACGCTCGCACGCGCCGTCGACGCCTGGCTCGAAGAGTGGCTCTGGGCGGAAGCCGACTGCGAACGAAACTTCAGCCTGTGGGTCGGCGAAGACCCCGAGCCCCCGATGGGTGAGTGCTGGGATCGCCTCGACCGGCGGATCGCCCGCGGGCACTTCGTGCCCGCACCGGTAAGGGTGCTCAACGAACAGCGCTGAGCCTGCTCGGTTGCTTGCTCGGCGCCCGCCCACGCCTATTCGGTTCCTGGTTCGCGCCTGGTTCGCGCCTCTTCGGCGCCTGGTTCGCGCCTGCTCCCTCAGCTTTCTCTCTTTTGCGGGGGATCTCCGCTCTGCGTACCAATATCCAGCAAACCCGGTACGCAGACGCGAGATACCCCGCTGAGCGGAGAACCAGCAAGCGCTGGCTAGCGCCGCGACGTCAGTCCGCCTCGATAGACTGAGGCCATGGCGAAAGCAAGTGAGCGTAAGCACCGCATCGTCGTGCTCGGCGGTGGCCCCGGAGGCTACGAGGCGGCGCTCGCTGGCCGACAACTCGGCGCAGAGGTGACGCTCATCGAGCGCGCCGGAGTCGGCGGCTCCGCCGTGCTCACCGACGTCGTACCTTCGAAGAGCCTCATCGCGACCGCGGGCGGGGTGCAGGCCGTGCGCGACTCCGGCAAGCTCGGCGTGCAGACGTTCGTGCCGGGCGGTGACGGGAAGCCGGTGCGCCCCGAGATCGCCGTCAACCTGTCCGCAGTGAACCAGCGTCTCATCGCGATGGCCGGCGCGCAGTCCGTCGACATGCAGCGATCCCTCGAAGATGCTGGCGTGCACCTGATCCAGGGCGAGGGCCGCCTTGACGGGCAAAACGCCGTCATCGTTTCGACGGCGGCCGGGAGCGAGGGCACCGATTTCGACCGCATCGAGGCCGACACCGTCGTCATCGCCGTGGGGGCGAGCCCGCGCGAGCTCGACTCCGCGAAACCCGACGGTGAGCGCATCCTCACGTGGACGCAGCTCTACGACCTGCAGGCTATTCCCGAGCACCTTGTCGTGGTCGGCTCGGGCGTGACGGGCGCGGAGTTCGCGAACGCCTACCGCACCCTCGGCGCCGAGGTCACTCTCGTTTCCAGCCGCGAGCAGGTGCTGCCGGGGGAGGACCCCGACGCCGCAGCCGTCATCGAACGCGAGTTCAAGCGCCTCGGCATGCACGTCATGAACAAGTCTCGTGCCTCATCCGTCGTCCGCACCGAAGACGGCGTGAAAGTCACCCTCGCGGATGGCCGCATCGTCGAGGGATCGCACTGCCTCATGGCCGTCGGATCCGTACCGAATACCGCCGGGCTCGGGCTCGAAGAGGCGGGGGTGAGCCTCACCGAAAGCGGACACATCCGTGTAAACAAGGTCGCCCGCACCGCGGTTCCGTCGATCTACGCGGCTGGTGACTGCACCGACTTCTTCCCGCTCGCCTCGGTCGCGTCGATGCAGGGGCGGACCGCCATCATGCACGCGCTCGGCGACTTCGTGCGCCCGATCGACCTGCGCAACGTGGCAGCGAACGTCTTCACCTATCCGGAGATCGCGACGGTCGGGTGGACCGAACTCACCCTCGACGAGGCCACTGAACTCGCACAGCACGTCACCCACACAGTGCCGCTGAGCCTGAACCCGCGCGCGAAGATGATCGGGTTCACTGACGGGTTCGTGAAACTCTTCGCGTGGAAAGCATCGGGCACCGTCGTGGGCGGCGTCATCGTGTCGCACCGAGCGAGCGAGCTCATCTTCTCCCTCGCGCTCGCGGTCGAACACCGGCTGACGGTCGACCAGGTGGCGTCGGCGTTCGCCGTGTACCCGTCGATGACGGGCGCGATCACGGATGCGGCGCGGGCGCTGCACCAGCACTGAGCCGGCTGGGTGGGTAGTGAGCTGGCTGGGTGGGTAGTGAGTTGGAGGGCGGGCAGTGAGCCCGCGAGCCGAGCAGTGAGTCGGCTGGGTGAGTAATGAGTTGGCGGGGCGGGCAGTGAGCCCGCGAGTTAGGCAGTGACGAGGAATCGAGGAGCGACCATGCAGCAGGTATCGAGACGACGTGTGATCGGCGGAGCGCTGGGAGTCTTCGCGTTGGGGGCCGCGCTCGCGCTGACCGGCTGCGCCGCTGGCAAGCCCGACCTTGTGCCGTCGGACGAAAATGTGAAGGCTGTGGTGACGGTTCGCGCCGTGGACAACAAGTTCGAGCCCGCCGAAGTGGAGATCACACCGGATCAGGCCGTGCGCTGGGTGTTCGAAGGGCAGATGGAGCACGACGTGGTCGCCGCGGATGGCAGCTTCGTGAGCGAGCTCATGCTCGAGGGGGAGTACACGCACCTCTTCACCGAGGAGGGCGTCTACGAGTACGACTGCTCGATTCACCCTGAGATGACGGGCGTTGTGCGGGTCGTCGCGCCCTGATCCCTCGCCGCGTCTCGGGGCCGGTCCCTGGTCGCGCACTGGTGACGTCGGCGGAACCCCCCGACCCCGGCGGATCCCTCGAGGTATGGTCGACCATTGTTACGCCGGTGGATCCCTGAATCAATCGGTCAGTTGTGCAGGTTTCCTGTTGAAAATAGCCTGCACGACTGACGGATTACTTGTGTGATGGCGTACAAGGGCGAGGGATCCGGGCTACGCCCGCTCGAACACCGCGAGCGACTCGAAGTGGTGTGTGTGCGGGAAAATGTCGAACGCGCGCAGACTCGTGAGGTCGTACCCCGCCTCGCGCAGGGACTTCGTGTCGCGGGCGAGCGCAACGGGATCGCAAGCGACATAGACCACGTTCGCGGGCGCGAGCTCGGCGAGCTGCCCAGTGACGCCCCCGCCCGCACCCGAGCGCGGCGGATCGAGGACGACGGTGCCGCGGCTGAGGCGATCCCTCACCGGTGCGGATGCCTTCAACAGCTCCGCGAGATGCCGGTCGACGCGCGCCGTGAGCGCGAGCGCGCCGACGAGTTCGGAGAGATTCTCGGCCGCGTCATCCGTTGCAGCCTCATCGGCCTCCACAGACGTCACCCTGAGGCTCGGCCCCACCGCTTCAGCCATCGCAGCGGCGAGCAATCCAGCACCCCCATAGAGGTCGAGGTTCGCGGCAGCAGGGTCGACACGGCCAGCCTCGGCGAGATCCGCGATCGCGTCGCGCACCGCCGCAAACAGCACCGCGGGAGCCTGTCGGTGCACCTGCCAGAAGCCGCCCGCCCGCACGACGAAGCCGCGATCCTCGACGAGCTCGCGCACGGGGTCCGCGGCGCCCGCACGCTCCTTCTCGCCGACCAGGGTGAGCAGCATGCGCGGATCATCCCCCGCAGGATCCACGAGGTCAACGGTGGCGACGCCCGGCATAGCGTCGGTGAGCGGGGCGATCTGCGCAATAGTTGCGGTGGCGAGCGGGAGCGATTCGACAGGGATCACACGCCGACTCCGCGCCGCATACGGCCCGACGGCGCCGGACTCCGGGTCCACGTGCAGCCGTACCCGCGTGCGATACCCGAGCCCGCCGGTCTCGTCGTCGCCGGGCGCCCCCTCGACGAGATCCGCGAGCGCGTCGGCGAGATCGTCGCCCTCCTCGACCGCGAGCTCGACCCCGCCAAACCGCTGCATCGCGTCAGCGAGCACCTCCGACTTCAGAGCCCGCTGCCGCTCGAGGGAGATATGCCCGAACTCGGCCCCGCCGGCGCGGTTCTCGGGATCCCTCGCGACCGACGCCTCCGCCCACACATGCTCGCGCCGATCCGGAGAAGCCTCCAGCACCTCCACCACCGCCGCGCGCGCAAACGACTTCTTCTTCGCGTCGGTTACGCGGGCGCGCACCCGTTCTCCTGGAATCGCGTCGGCGACGAACACGACGCGGCCGTCGTGGCGGGCCACGCTCACTCCGCCGTGCGCGATGCCGGTGATCTCGAGCTCGACCGTGTCGCCGACGGTCAGGGGGGCGGAATTCGCAGCTGTCATGTCGACCATTCTCGCACCCGCGTTGTGGTCTGGGCGCCGGGTGCGTCGGTGCGCCGGGTGCGTCAGTGCCGGGTGCGCCGGTGCCAGCCGCCGCACGCTCCCGCTGTTGGCCGGTGCAATCGGCGCGAGTGTGCACCTCGGGGGTGAATGAACACGTGGGGTGGGTACCCGAGGTGCTCATTCGCGCCCCAGGTGCACGTTCGGCGTGTGGGCCCGCGCCACCTCCGCCACTCGACCTCACCAGCCCTAGACTCGAACCCATGCGTCTGTATCTCGCTTCGACCTCGCCCGCCCGCCTCTCCGTGTTGCGTGGAGCGGGAATCGAGCCGATCTGCTTCGCGCCCGACGTCGACGAGGATGCCGCAGTCGCCGCACGGGAAGCCGAGCTCGGGCGTGCCCTCACCGCGGCCGAACTGACGGTCTACCTCGGCCGGCTCAAAGCCGAAGACGTGGTGCGGCGCCACGGACCCGAGGGTCTCGACGAGATTGACGGGCTCGTGCTCGGGGGCGACTCGATGTTCGTGCTCGACGGCGAGATCCTCGGCAAACCGCACCTGCCTGACGTGGCACTCGCGCGTGCCAAGCAACACCGTGGACGCACGGGGGTGCTGCATTCGGGGCACTGGCTCATCGACTGCACGGCGAGCGGGCGACGCGATGGGGCCGAGCGCGAAATGGGCGAAGTCGGTGAGGCTCCCGGCGAAACAGGCGAGGCACTTGGTAAGTCGAGCGGCGAATACCGCGGCGAGGGATCCGTCGACACCGCACACGTCACCCTCGCGGCCGATGTCAGCGACGCAGAGCTTGCCGCCTACGTCGCGACGGGCGAGCCGTTGGAACTCGCCGGCGGGTTCGCGATCGACGGCCTCGCCGGCGCCTTCATCGAACGCATCGAGGGGGCGCCGAGCTGCGTGATCGGGCTGTCGCTGCCCGCGCTCCGTCGGCTTGTGGTCGCGCTCGGGCACGACTACCCGAGCCTGTGGAACCGTCCCGGCGTGTGAGCGGCGTCCGGGCAGCGGGATCCCTGTCCCTGCTCCTTTCCTTCTCCCTTACCTCCCCGTCCCTCTCGGAGTCCTGCAATTCGTATGTAAACGTAGAAATATAGGCTCGATTCCGCCGGATCCGCCCGATATCTTGCCGTTTGCATACCGTTTGCAGGGTGCAGGGTGCAGGGTGTGGCGGTGGGAGAGCTGCGAGCGGGGTGTGGCGAGCGGGGTGTGGCGGCGGAAACGGAACGCAGCGGGCGGGTTCGGGCTGCGAGCGGGCCCGAGGCCTGCGGCGGCTCAAGGGAGGGGCGGCAGGCGGGCTAGCGGGCGGGGCGGGCGCCGGCGAGCAGCGCCACGGTGAGCGTCGCGATGACGGCTCCGTCTGCGAGGTTCACGGAAAGTAGTTCCTCGATGCGGGCGAGCCGCTGGTAGAAGACCGTGCGTGACATCCGGGCGCGCTGCGCTGCAAGCGAGCGGTTCGTCGGGTGTTCGAGGTAGTGCCCGAGCACCCGCACCAGGTCGCCGCTGTGCCCGGGGCCGCGCAGAGCGTCGTCCTCGATGAGCGGCCCGATGGTCGCGGCGACGAACTCCTGCATCTCGGGCGTCGCGGCAAGCCCGCGCACGAGATACGCAAGCGCCTGGCGTTCCGCCTGTTGAACGGTGACCCTGCCGGTCTCGGCGATCGGGGAGAGACGGTCCGCGGCCCGCACGCGCTCGAGCGAGGTGATGAGGGATCGCAGTCCGCGACCCGCCGCCCCGAGCGCGAGGTGGGCGCGCCACCCCGCCGGGATCGTCGATGGGAGCAGCATGTCGAGCTCGTCGGCGAGGCGCGACGCGAGGAGCGGTGCCGGGCCCGACGGTCCGCCGGTGTCGAGCCGCGGGTCGTCGACGGGGAGCGAAATGAGCGCGAGAAGGGCGGGGTGCTCGGGACGGCCGGTCTGAGACATCCCAGGGATGGTCGCGGTCGCTGACGTTTGCCCGGGCCGCTCAGACGGCCTGCCAGGCTCGGTGTCGAAACCTGCACGGCCACCGGAACCCGCGCCCAAGGGCCTTGATCCGAGACCGGAACCCGGACCAAAGCGCGAACCTGACCCGCCGGCAGTTCCGGCCCCTAGGACACCGCCAACCCCGCTGACGCCGCCAACCCCGCTGACCCGGCCAACCTCGACGGCGTGGCTGTCGAGCGCGTCCTCGGCGGCGATGATCACGCGCCCCTCGGGGGCGACCGCCCGGCGCAATGCGGTTTCGAGAATCGCGCGCTCGAGGGAGATGTGCGCGCCGAAGTCACCACGCCCACGCAGAGTCGCACCGAGCACAACGCGGTTCTCGATCGGCAGCCCGAAAGCCGCGAGTTGCGTCGCGAGCTCATCCTCCCGCCGAAACCGGCCGCCGAGCAGCACATCGAACATGCGCTTCGAGCCGAGCCGCAGCCACTGGGTGCCGTCAGGGTCGGCGAGCCGTCCGAGCGCCAGCGCGAACGCCCCGAGTTCGAGCACGGTCCGGCGGCCGGCAGCGTGGGGTGGCCCTGGAAGCGCGGTGAGGGATCCCCACCGCCGACCTTGCGCTTCCACCGTGACGCGATCCCAGCCCTCGCCCAGCGCTCCACGGCGCTCGCGCAAATCGGCCGAGCCGGCCAAATCGGCCGACCCACCCACCCCAGACGAACCAGCCACCCCTGACGGATGGGCCGACCCACCCAAACCGGCCGAGTCGGCCCACGCGTCGAGGACGTGTGCGGATCCCTCGCCGGATAGCGAGGAGGAACCCGACCACGCAACCACGTCACCGGCGGGGTCTTCGAGAACGACGGGAGCGCCGAGCGTTTCGGCGAGCCGTTCGATCACGGTGTCGACGGGGCTGCGGTTGAGCCCGAGCTCGGTGAGCATGGTGTGCACCTCGGCACGGGCGGTGAGCGCCGCGCTCTGCGCCGCGAGGAGCAGTTGGTGGATACGCTGCGTGATCTGCACGAAACGCACTTCGCGGTGGAGCACGATGAGGGGGATGCCGGCGGCGGCGCAGGCTCGCTCGAGCGGTGCGGGCAGTGCCGCGAAGCGAGTGCCGAGCTCGAAAACGAACGCGGCGGGGTCCGTGGCGACGAGGTCGTGCATGAGCTGCTCGAGGGCATCGCCGCCGCCCGGCCAGCCGGCTCCGGTCGTGAGGAGCAGCTCGCCCCCGTCGAGCAGGGACGCCGACCGGCCGCCCGCGACCACGTGCGCCCAGCGGAGCCGCCGCTCCAGGTGCGCCTCACCGGTCACAACCTCGGGGTGGCCTGCGCGGAGCTCGGGGAGCGCGAGCGCCTCGGCCACCGTGATGGTCGCGGATTCGGGAGTGAAATCGCTCATGCGAACAAAGTGTACGGGGAATCACCAAACTGAGGATGGTTTGCAGCTGGTCCGGCGGAAGCGTCGCTGTCACACTTGAAACCAGCGGGCCAACCGGCTCGGACACATTGCCCGGAATCACTTCCGGGTGGCACAGCAGCGAGAGAAGAGGGCACTCGGATGGCACGCATTCCCCACGTCATTGGCGGCGAGAAGAATACCGACGCCGAGCGGACGCAACCGGTGTACAACCCGGCGACCGGTGAAGTGCAGCACGAACTCTCGGTCGCCTCGGCGGCAACCGTCGATCAGGCGATTGCGGCGGCGAAGGCCGCGCTGCCGGAGTGGCGCGCTACCAGCCTCACGAAGCGCGCCAACGTGTTCTTCAACCTGCGGCAGCTCCTCAAACAGCGCACCCCGGAACTCGCCGCGATTGTCACGAGCGAGCACGGCAAGGTGCTCTCCGACGCGGCGGGTGAGATTGCGCGCGGGCTCGAGAACGTCGAGTTTGCGGCGGGCCTCCTGCATCTGCTCAAGGGCGAGCGCGACGAGCAGGTCTCGACCGGTGTCGACGTGCACTCGGTGAAGCAGCCGGTCGGGGTCGTCGCGGCGATCACCCCGTTCAACTTCCCCGTTATGGTGCCGCTGTGGATGATCGCGAGCGCGATCGCGTGCGGCAACACGGTCGTGTTGAAGCCGAGTGAGAGGGATCCCTCAGCCTCCGTCTTCATCGCCGACCTGTTCCGCGAGGCGGGCCTCCCCGACGGCGTGCTGAACGTCGTGCACGGCGACAAGGTCGCGGTCGACACACTGCTCGACAGCCGCGACGTGAAGGCCATCAGCTTCGTCGGCTCGACCCCGATTGCGAAGTACATCTACGAGCGTGCGGCCGCGAACGGCAAGCGCGTGCAGGCCCTTGGTGGCGCGAAGAACCACATGATCGTGATGCCCGACGCCGACCTCGACATGGCTGCCGACGCGGCCGTCTCGGCAGCGTACGGCTCGGCCGGCGA
>Ga0172382_10006609_pt1 | contig 16742 bp, 15 predicted proteins | sample Leawel138RmetaG_FD_122245 | JGI IMG/M metagenome (GOLD analysis project Ga0172382, IMG submission 122245) | Leachate microbial communities from a municipal landfill in Southern Ontario, Canada - Leachate well 138R metaG | ecosystem: Engineered > Solid waste > Landfill > Unclassified | place...
AGTAGAGCCGGTCGGGTACGCCCTGTTCGAGCGCCAGAGCGGCGGTCGCCAGCTTGAAGGTCGAGCCGGGGGGATACCGCCCGTGCAACGCCCGGTTGAGCAGCGGCAGGTCGGCCGCCCGGTTGAGACGCGGGTCAAAGTTGTTGGGATCGTAGGAGGGCGATGACACCAGCAGACGGATCGAGCCGTCGGCCGGATCGAGCGCCACGATGGCGCCCGGACGGTTGGTCATCAGGTTGTAGGCGAAGAGCTGCAAGCCGGCATCGATCGTCAGGACGAGATTGGTGCCCACGTCGCGCTGCTCGCGCAGGGCGTTGCGTCCGACCCGTTCGAGGTCTTCGCGGGTCTCGATCATGTAGCCGCTGATGAGGGGATCGGCCGCCCTTTCGAGCCCGGTCATGCCGTAAAAGGGGTGCCGGTAGCCGATCGTATGTGCCAGTGCCGCCCCGGCGGGATAGTAGCGGTACCCGGCGGCATCCGCGTCGGATTGCGCCAGCACCTGACCGTAAACATCGAAGATGCGTCCCCGGGCCAGCCGCTTGGCCGCGCGGCTCGGTCGCGGGTCGTGACGTTCCATAAAGGAGACAAAACTCGGCCGGACAAACCCCGCCAGTTGCCAGGTGGCCTGATAGGCATAGATGGCGACAAAGGCCAGCGTCACCAGCAGCACCACCAGCCGCATGCCGCGCTGGGGCTGACGCCGCCCCGCAATGCGTGCGAAGAAAAGCCGCAGGAGCAGCCAGGCGAAGACGGCAAAATAAATCCCGCGCAAGACGATCAGTACCGTTTGCGTGCGTTCGGGTGTCAGAAACTCGGTCAGAAAATCGAGTATGGAAGAATCGTCGGGCACTTTGACTCGGTGGGCGCTTTGATACAGCGGCAAGTTGATACGGCGGGAAATCAGCAGCGATGTTGTGGCATAGTCTAGACGCTGCCCCCTTTCGCCGCAACGCAAATTTGACTTTTGCCAAAAAAAACTGTAGTATTACTGGTCGCGAAAGGGAACTCAGCATGAAAAAAGTACTGGCCATGACATTTCTCGCGTCAATGCTCGCGATGGCACCTGCTCGCGCCGAGCGGGAGGAACTGTGGAGACTCTGGGCCAAACTCAAAGATGCCTCGATCATTGCACAGGACGACAAGGAAACTTTTTTGGGCAAGATCACTGACAAGTACGACAAGGAATCGGTTTTCAATGAAAACGGCCTATACGGAGACAAGTATTCCACAAAATCGATTTGGAACAAGAACTCGATGTTTGGAGACCCGTACAGCATCTATTCACCGTTCAACAGCATTACCAGTAAGCCTCCGAAGATAGTCAAGGACGGCGAGATAATTGGTTATCTGACGATCAACAAGTACATCGAGGACGCCATCACCCCCGACACGCTCAAGGCGGTTTTGGATCAATACTGAAATCGCCGTTTCATGCGGCATTGAGGCTTCGGCAGACCCTTGCCGCCGCTGCGAAAGCAGGCTCTTTTTTAGAAGTGACAGCGTGGGCGGGTTCCGGTAACATGACTCCACCAAAAAGAGCCTTTGCCCCGGTAGCTCAGTAGGACAGAGCGGCGGTTTCCTAAACCGCAGGTCGCGCGTTCAAGCCGCGCCCGGGGTGCCATTCTCAAACCGCTCTTTCAACTTCCATCTTATGTCCCCGGTCGGCTGCGGCGCGGGGCAGTGTCAGGACTTTACCATGATTTCCAGCATTGTTTCACAGAATCCGCACACGATCCAGATTCAGACCGAAGAAAACGGCTGGCAGAAAGCCGTCGCCAACGCCGGCGGACGTCAATGGGACGCACAGGGCGTGAGTCTCCAGTTGCAGGCGCAGGAGGACGGCATCGCCATTCTGGCTTCGGCACCGGCTTGCGGTTTGCAGCGTATCGTCCTGCGCTGGCGCGCGGCCATTTCGCCGCAGTGGACTTACATGAGCGATGCCTTCGAGCGCGGACACGGGGACTTCTGCTGGCGGCACCAGCAACCGGAAGTTCCGATGCCCTGGTACTTTTTCCACGACTGCGGCAACGGTCTGGGCGGGCTCGGTATCGCCTGTGGTGCCAACAGCTTTGCGCTCTGGCGCGTGGACGACCGCGGCATTCAGCTCGAGCTGGACTGTCGCAGTGCCGGGGTGGGGGTGCGTGCCGGGGCGCGGCAGCTCGAACTGGCCACCATCCGCTGGCGCGATGCCGTTGCCGGTGAGGGCGATCTGGCCGCCGCGACCGCCTTCTGCCGTCTGCTGGCACCGACACCGCGCCTGCCGCGCGAGCCGGTCTATGGCGGCAACAACTGGTACTATGCCTACGGCCGTTCGACACACGACAAAATTCTGGCCGATGCCGCGCGGGTGGCCTCCTGGTCGGACGCGGCCAACCGCCCTTGGATGGTGATCGACGACTGCTGGCAGCCGGGGCGTTCCCCGACCTATACCGGCGGACCCTGGCACGGCGGCAACCGTCACTTCCCGGACATGCCGGGGCTGGCGGCGGGCATCCGCAATGCCGGGGCCAAACCGGGGATCTGGTACCGTCCGCTGCTGACCGATGGCTTCATCCCCGACAACTGGCGCATCCAGGCCGAGCGTCCCAAGGCCTGGACCGACCAGCGCATGTTTCTCGATCCGACGGTGCCCGAGGTGCAGCAGCTTCTGAGGGAAGACATGCGCCGGATCGCCGGTTGGGGTTTTGAACTGGTCAAGCACGATTTCACCACCTACGACCTGCTGGGCTACTGGGGCAACGGTCTGGCCGGACGCTGGATTGCGGATGGCTGGGCACTGCACGACCGCAGTCGGACCAGCGCCGAAATCGTGAAGGACTTTTACGGTCTGTTGCGCGAGGCGGCGGGCGATGCCGTCCTGATCGGCTGTAACACGATCGGCCACCTGACAGCCGGCACGCACGAAATCCAGCGCACCGGCGACGACACGAGCGGGCGCGAGTGGGCGCAGACACGCCGCATGGGGGTCAACTCGCTGGCTTTCCGCATGGCGCAGCACAATACCTTCTTTGCCGTCGATGCCGACTGTGTCGGGCTGACACGGAAGGTTCCCTGGGCACTCAACCGCCAGTGGCTCGACCTGCTGGCACGCAGCGGCACGCCGCTCTTTGTGTCGGCCGAGCCGGAGGCCGTCGGGCCGCAACAGGCCGCCGCCCTGCGCGAGGCCTTCGCCATGGCTGCGCAGCCGCGCCGGGTGGCCGATCCGCTCGACTGGCGTACGACGACCTGCCCGTCGCACTGGGCGACAGAGGAAGGCGAGATCACTTACGACTGGTTTGATGCGGCGGAGGATAACTGAAAAATGAGCAAAGTGTTGATTATCGGCGCGGGAGGCGTGGGCACTGTCGTGGCGCACAAGGTGGCGACCATGCCCTGCTTTTCGGAAATCATGCTGGCCAGCCGCACGCTGGCGCGGGTCGAGAAAGTGGCTGCGCAGATTAGGGAAATGACCGGCCGCACGTTGCAGACGACCAGTATCGATGCCGATGATGTACCGGCCCTAACAGCCCTGCTGAAGGATTTTCAGCCGAAACTGGTGATCAACGTTGCCCTGCCTTATCAGGATCTCCACATCATGGATGCCTGTCTGGCCGCCGGGGTACACTATCTCGACACGGCCAACTACGAGCCGCCGGAGCTCGCCAAGTTCGAGTATTCGCACCAGTGGGCCTATCGCGAACGTTTCGAAAAAGCCGGCCTGATGGCTCTGCTCGGTTGCGGTTTCGACCCGGGTGTCACCGGCGTCTTCACCGCCCATGCCCAGAAGCATCATTTCGACGAAATCCACTATCTCGACATCGTGGACTGCAACGCCGGTGACCATGGCAAGGCTTTCGCGACCAACTTCAACCCCGAGATCAACATCCGCGAAATCACCCAGCGCGGCCGCTACTGGCAGCAGGGCGAATGGGTCGAAACCGGGCCGCTCGAAATCCACCAGCCCGTAGATTACCCCGGCGTCGGCCCGCGCGAGTCCTACCTGCTCTACCACGAGGAGCTGGAGTCGCTGGTCAGGAATATCCCGCACATCAAGCGTGCCCGATTCTGGATGACCTTCGGTCCCAAGTACCTCAACACGCTGCAAGTGCTGCAGGAAATCGGCATGACGAGCATCGAGCCGATCGAATATCAGGGTCTGCAGATCCAGCCGCTGCAATTTCTGAAGGCCGTGTTGCCGGCTCCCGAAACCCTCGGCGAAAACTACGAGGGCCAGACCTCGATCGGCTGCCAGATCCGCGGACTCAAGGACGGCAGAGAGCGCACCTACTTTATCTGGAACAACTGTGACCACGCCGCCTGTTACCGCGAATGCCGCTCGCAGGCCGTCTCCTACACCACCGGCGTGCCGGCGGCTCTCGGTGCCAAGCTGATGGTCGAGGGTGCCTGGATGCGTCCGGGAGTTTGGAATGTTGAAGAGTTTGACCCCGATCCCTTCCTGGCCGAACTCGGCAAATGGGGTCTGCCCTGGCATGAGAAAATTGGAGCCGAGCTGGCTTTTGAGGATACACTATGATTACCGGCATTGCCCATATCTGTCTCTTGACTGCCGACCTGGAACGGGCGCTGAAGTTCTATCACGAACAGCTCGGCCTGCCGCTGGCGTTTGAATTTCGCAAAGACGAAGGCCAGCGCTACGGAGTGTACCTGAAGGCCGGAAATCGAACCTTTGTCGAAATCTTCTGCGGCCAACTGCAGGAACGGGCGTATGGGCAGCACTATCAGCATTTCTGCCTCGAGGTGGACGATATCGACCAGACCGTCGCCACGCTGCGTGAACGCGGAGTAGAGGTCAGCGATCCAATGCTGGGGCTCGATCAGACCTGGCAGGCCTGGATCAACGATCCCGATGGCAACCGCATCGAACTGCACGCCTATGGGGACAAGAGCTGGCAGATGCCCCACCTCGCATGAACCAGCCGGAAAATATTTCCGCCCCCGACCGCAGTCTGGCCGCGCTCGATAGCTGCCAACTTTGTCCGCGCCTTTGTCGGGCCGATCGCAACGCGGGCAAGGTTGGCTTCTGCGGTGCCGGGCGTGAGCTTAAAATCTACCGCTGGGGTGCGCATCACGGCGAAGAGCCGCCGATTTCCGGCGAGCGCGGATCCGGCACGATCTTCTTCTCGCACTGTACCCTGACCTGTCTCTACTGCCAGAATTACCAGATGAGCCAGCTCCATGAGGGTACGCTTTACAATATTGAGGGACTGGCCGCCATCATGGCTGACCTGTCGCAGCGCGGCTGTCACAACTGGAATCTTGTGACCCCCACGCCCTGGCTGCCGCAACTGCGCGCCGCCCTGGCGCAGGTGCGCCGGCAGGGGCTTGCGCTGCCGCTGGTGTACAACACGAGCGGCTATGAGCGGATCGAAATCGTGAGCGAGTACCGCGAGCTGATGGACATCGTCCTGACCGACCTGCGCTATGCCGACCCCGCCACCGCCGCCGAAGCCTCGACGGCGCGCGATCTGGTGCAGCGAGCGCGCGACTTTGCCGCCTGGGCCTGGCGCACAGTCGGGCCGCTCGAGGTCGATCGCGACGGCATCGCCCGCAGGGGACTGATCTGCCGCCTGCTGGTGCTGCCCGGCCGCGCCGCCGAAGCGATTGCCAACCTCGAATGGCTGGCCGAAAACATCGGAACAGATGTTCACATCAGCCTGATGTCGCAATACACCCCGGTTCACCGGGCGACCAGGCTGCCCGGCTGGGATCGGCGCATCGGCGAAGATGAGTACCGCAGCGTGACCGATCGCCTCGAAGACCTGGGGTTTGAAAATGGCTGGGTGCAGGAATGGGAACCCGGCACGGACGAGAGTCTGCTCGGCTGGCGTATGCAGCCGCAGTTTTGAAAATTATTGTCCGACCATACAAGTGATGCTAACATGTGGCGGCAGTTTCAAGCGACGGCCGGACAAGTATTCTACACCGAGGAAAGACATGCAGTCGAAACGCCCCAACATCCTGTGGGTCTCCTTTGAAGACACCAATCCCTACTATGGTTGCTACGGCGACCCGGTAGCGCGAACGCCCAATCTCGACCGTCTGGCTGCGGACGGTGCGCGTTTCACCCATGCCTTTGCGACAGCCGGAGTCTGTGCTCCGGCACGTTCGGCGGTCATCACCGGCATGTATCCGATTTCGATCGGCACGCATCACATGCGCACATGCCACGTCAACCCGGCCACGCCCGAGCTGCCCACGCCTTACTCCGCCGTTGTGCCGCACTACGTCAAGTGCTTCACCGAGTATCTGCGTGCAGCGGGGTATTACTGCACGAACAACGAGAAAACCGACTACCAGTTCGACCCGCCCCTGACGGCCTGGGATGAGCTGGGAAAACAGGCGCACTGGCGCAACCGGCCCGACCCCGATCAGCCGTTTTTTGCGGTTTTCAATCCCGGCAACACGCACGAAAGCGGGCAGTGGCCGTCGAATACGCCGGAAGTAACATTCGATCCCGACACGATTCCGCTGCCGCCCTACTTTCCCGACACGCCCAAGGTGCGCACGGCCATGGCGCGCATGTACACCCAGATTGAGCGTAGCGATACCTTTCTCGGCGAGCTGCTGCGGCAACTGGAAGAGGACGGATTGGCCGACAATACGATCATCATGCACTGGAGTGACCACGGACCCCTGCCGCGCGGCAAGCGCTGGCCGTATGACTCGGGAATTCATGTGCCCCTGATCATCCGCGGCGCGCCGGATCTGCCCGTCGGCACGGTCTCGGACCGACTGGTGAGTACGATGGATCTCGGGCCGACCGTGCTCTCGCTCTGCGGTCTCCCGGTTCCCGCCCACATGCAGGGCAGAGCTTTTCTGGGTGAGCAGCAGACTGCCCCGCGTCAGTACGTTTTTGCTTCGCGCGACCGCTACGACGAGTCCTACGACAAAATGCGGGCGGCGCGCAACCGCCGTTTCAAATACATCCGCAACGATCAGCCCGAGCTGCCCTACATGATCTGGAATCCGTACTACAACCGGCATCCGATCGCGCAGGAACTCTGGCGCTTTTTCCTCGAAGACAAGCTGGAAGGCTCGCAAAAACTGCTCTTCGAACCGCGGCCGGTTGAAGAACTGTACGACACGGAAAACGATCCCTTCGAAATCCACAACCTGGCGGGTGATGCCCGATTTGCCTCTGAGCTGGAGGAACTGCGCCGGGCCACCTGCGACTGGACCAGGGAAGTTGGTGACATGGGGCTGATCAGCGAGTCGCAGATGGTGCACAGTTGGTATCCAAACGGCATCCAACCCGAGACTGCGCCAGTCAGCGTGATCCTCCATGAGCTTGCAGAGAGCGGCATCAAGCCGGTTAGCGGCGGCACTTTCCAGGCTCCGCTGGCCATCCATCTCCATTGTCCGACTCAGGGCGCTTCCATCGCCTGGACTTTCGAGGAGGGCGACAAACCCCGCTGGCAACTCTACAGCCAGCCCATGCGTCTGGCACCGGGGTCTTACCGGTTGCGCACCTGTGCCATCCGGATCGGCTACAAGCAAAGTCGCGAACAGGTCTGCGAGCTGGTGGTCAGATAATATATGTTGACCCCTCGGGGGGTCTTGTGGCATAGTGCCGTTTCTTTTCCCGGTGGGTTACCCAAGTGGCCAAAGGGGGCAGACTGTAAATCTGTTGGCGGACGCCTTCCAAGGTTCGAATCCTTGACCCACCACCATTTATTCGCGCCGACACGGCGCCCGGCTCTGCTCAGGCGTTGAAACCGAGCAGACGTGCCGGATTTGTGCGTCCGACTTTGATCAGATCTGCCGCTGTCCAGTCGCCGAGACTTTCGAGATGGCGCATACAGTCGGCGAGCGTACTCGATGAACCAGCCAGTGCCACCGACCCGTCGGCGCCGCGTTGGCGCAGGCTGATTCGACCGCATGGCTCGATTTCGACCGGCGAGCCCATGTAGTCGTAAGGCCCCGGCGGCAGACCGGCAATCGCGGCCGAATCACTCGTCACGATAAAGCGTTCAGACCCTTTGGTGCGCCAGGCGACCCGCAGGAAATCGGGCGGTAGATGAAAACCATCCGCAATAAAGCAGGCGTTCAGCCGGTCCTCGGCCAACTGGGTCCAGATCGGGTTGGGGTGGCGTGGCAGAGTCCCGGCAATGCCGTTGCCGAGGTGTGTGCAGAGTGTGGCACCGGCATCGACGGCGCGCGCGATCATGTCCGCGCCTGCCAGATGATGTCCCAGCGAAACGACCACTCCCTGGGCGACAGCGTGTCGGATCAGAACCACGGCACCGTCCAGCTCCGGTGCGATGGTGATAATCCGGATTTTGCCCTCGGCCAGACGCTGCCACTCGTCGAAGCGTTTCGGTGAGGGCGTAGCCAGCCACTCGGCCGGATGGGCGCCGCGACTGAGCCCGGAGAGAAACGGCCCTTCGAGGTGGATGCCGGGCAGGTGGGGCTGTAGATCCGGCTCGCGCATGGCGGCAGCCAGCAGCGGCAGGTTGCGTTCGTAAATCGCCGGGTCACAGGTGATAAGGGTAGGGCAATAGGCCGAGGTACCCCTCTCACACAGTGTTTCAGTGATCCGGCGCACTTGGTCCACGGTCAGGTCGGGTGCCGAAAAATCCAGCCCCAGAAAGCCGTTGACCTGCAGGTCAATCCAGCCGCTGCTGTCCATTTTGTCAATCCTTGCTGAGCAGCGAGGCTGCCGGCTGGTCGAGGAAGATGTGGGTATCGTTGTGCCACTGCAGGATCGAGGCCGGATGCAGCGGGCTGACCTCGCCATCGAGGCAATCCTTGACCGCCTGAGCCTTGCGTTCGTCGGGAACGGTGCAGATGATGGTCTTGGAGGCCAGAATCTGGCGGATCGACATCGAAACGGCCTCTTTGGGCACCTGCGCGAGGGACTTGAACCAGCCTTCGCCCAATTGCTGGCGGCGGCAGGCTTCGTCGAGCTCGACGACGATGTAGGGGCGTGTGGTGCGGAAGTTGGCGGGCGGATCGTTGAAGGCCAGGTGGCCGTTTTCGCCGATGCCGACAAAGGCGACATCCACCGGTTTGGCCCGGATCAGGCGGTTGAGACGGCGGCACTCGGCGGTGACATCGCCCTCGCCATCGATGAAGTTGAAGGCTTCCATCGGCAGGGGCAGGCGCGAAACAAAGCGCTCCCACAGGTAGCGGCGGAAGGATGCGCCGTGCGTAATCGGCAGGCCGACATATTCGTCGAGATGAAAGCCGGTAATCCGTGACCAGTCGATCCGCGGGGCGGCGATCAGTGCTTCCAGCATGTCGAACTGCGAGGCACCGGTGGCGACGACAATACTCGCCGAGCCTTTTTCCTTGATGGCGGCCCGGATCAGCTTCGCACCCAGCTTGGCGGCGGCCTGGCCACATTCGACATGATTTTCGAAAACTTTGACGTTTTTACGCATCTGCCAACTCCCTCTAATTAATGATGTTATGAAACCAGTACTCTGGACTATAGACAACTTAATGCGGCATGGCAACTGAAATCACCTGAAATCAGCGAAATCAGGCGATCGCTCAGTTGTGTTCTGTTGCCACAGGTTGCGCAGGGCACTATTCGATGCGCTTGATTGATTCGATCACAACCGCTTCAACCGGCACATTCTGATGTCCGGTAGGGTGGTTGCCGGTCTTGACCTTGGCAATCTTGTCCACGACATCCATGCCTTCGGTCACACGGGCGAAAACGGCGTAGCCGTGTCCGTCGGGTCTGGGGCGGTTCAGGGCTGCGTTGTCAACGAGGTTGATAAAGAACTGGCAGGTCGCGCTGTCGGGAACCGCAGTCCGGGCCATGGCAAAGGTGCCGCGATCGTTTTTCAGCCCGTTGGCGGCTTCGTTTTTAACCGGTGCATCGACCGGTTTCTGGGTCATGTCGGCGCGGAAACCGCCGCCCTGGATCATGAAGCCGTCGATCACGCGGTGAAAAATCGTGTTGTCGTAAGCGCCCTTGTCAACATAGGCCAGAAAGTTGGCCACGGTCAGCGGTGCCTTGTCGGCGAACAGTTCGGCCTTGATCGTGCCGAGCGAAGTTTTGATCTCAACGTTAGTGTTCATTTTTTCTTCTTTCCTGGGGGCTGGGGCTGCCTCGGTTATCTTGGCAGCGATGTCATCCTGCGCATGGCTGAAGACGGCGGCGCCAAAAAGGCAGGCCAAAAGAGTGGTCGAAAAACGCATCCTGATGCTCCTTGAAAACAGGTCGGGTAGGTAACGAAAAATAAACCTCCAATATAACAGGTTTTCCAGTCGGTCACAATCCCTGCATCACTTCCCAAAATCTTGGGTATGTGGGGGTGTCAAAAAAGTGACAAGTTTTTGGTATATAAAAAAAAGACCGGCATCTTCATGTCATCCATCTCCCTGATTTCACTTTTTTGACACACACCCAAAATCTTCCGCAGTTTCCGCAGTTTGGGTCACTTTTTCTTGCAGCAAAACCTGTGGATGCGTATGCTGTTGCCCATGTCACGCCGTAATACTGACCAGAGCTGGATTGTCAACGCCAGAGAAGACGGGCTCAGCCTGCAGGAGTTTCTCGCCCTGCGGCTGGATGCCTCCCGTCGTGTCGCCAAACAGCAGATTGATGCCCGCGTAGTCTGGGTCAACGACCGTTGCGTCTGGATGGCGCGTCACACGCTGCGGCGTGGTGATACGGTGCGGCTGACGCGTCCGGTGGCCTCACCGACGGCGGTCTCGGCGCGCCCCGCCGGGCTCAAGATTCTCTTCGAGGATGAGAACTATCTGGTGGCCGACAAGCCGCCGGGGCTCCTCTCGAACGAAGGCGAGGGCAGTGTCGAGGCGATCCTGCAGCAGCAGTGTCGCAACCCGGCTCTGCGCGTCGTCCACCGGCTCGACCGCGAGACGAGCGGCTGTCTGCTGGCCGCCAAACAGCAGATGGCCTTCGATGCGGCGGTCGAGATTTTCAAACAGCACCGCATTGTCAAAATCTACCGCTGTATCGTGTACGAACGCTGGGATGCGACAGCCAGCACGCTCGATCTGCCGATCGAAGGGGAGCGGGCCCTGACGGGGGTCACCTGCGTGCGTGCCAACAACCTCGCCAGCCACCTGATCGTCCGGATCGAGACGGGACGCACCCACCAGATCCGCCGTCACCTCGCCATGGCGCGGCACCCCGTGCTGGGCGACCGGCAGTATGGCCCGAAAAAGATTGACGACCCGCTCCTGCAATCGGTCGATCGTGCCATTCTGCATGCCGTCGAACTCAAGATGGATCATCCGCTCCGTGAGGGGCAGCTCAAGGTTTTCTCGCCACTGCCGGCCGATTTTCACCGCTGGCTCAAGGCTCTCAAACTCAACTGAATCGTCTGTTAGCGCATCATGACCGGCACCATACCAGCTCACGCAGAAAATGACACCGGCCGCCGCCTGCGGGTTGGGCTGTTCGGCGGCACTTTCGATCCGATCCACATCGGCCATCTGCTGGCGGCGCAATCCGCCTGCGAAGCCTTCGCGCTCGACCGGCTGCTGTTTGTGCCGTCTTATGTGACACCCCACAAGCGCGGCGGCACGGGAGCCGATGTCGCCGCCCGGCTGGCGATGTTGCGGCTGGCAATTGCCGACCAGCCCTGCTTCGGCATTTCACTGCTCGAGGTCGATCGCCGCGGGGTCTCTTTCACGGTCAATACCCTGCGGGACTTGAAGGCGGCTCATCCCGAGTGGGATCTGTGGTTCATCATCGGCATGGATTCGCTGCGCGACCTGCACCTCTGGCGCGAACCGCAGGAAATCATCACCCTCTGTACCGTGGCGACGCTCGAACGTCCCGGCAGTCCGACTCTGATCTCAGAAGTACCCGGTTTCGACGACGACATCTCCGCCCGGCTGCTGCGCAACGTTGCGCATGGTCGCTATGTCGATATTTCCTCTTCTGAAATACGCGCGCGAATTGCCGATTGCCGCACAATCCGCTATCTTGTTCCGCGTGATGTCGAGGAGTACATCTACGAGCATCGGCTCTACCTGGCCGCTGCACCGCTATAGAATTTTCAACCAATCAGGAGCACACCATCAACGCCCAACAGTTAGCCCTGGCAATTGCCGGGATCATATCCGAGCGGCAAGGCACCGCCATCCGCGTGATCGACATCGGTGCACAGTCGCCGATCACGGACTTTGTCGTCGTCGCTTCGGCTACCTCGCCACCGCACCTCAAGGCTTTGCACGGCGAAATCACACGCCAACTGCGTCAGACTCACGGCAAACTCGAGTACCGCCAGGCCGGCGATGAAAGCAGTGCCTGGATCGTGCTCGATTTCTTCGATGTGATCGTACACCTCTTCCTGCCCGAGGCGCGGGAGTATTACGATATCGAAGGTCTCTGGGACAAAGGACGCGAAATCCCCCTGAGCTGAGGCTTCCATGTCTCCTGCCCACAAAGCCCCCAGCCTGCGCCACCGGCTGGAGTACCTGCTCCTGCAGGCACTGGCTCTGCCGTTGCTGCTGTTGCCCTACCGGTTGGCTCTGAGTTTCGCCTGGCTGGTGGCGGCTTTCATGTTTCATGTCCTGCGCTTCCGCCGCCGCGAAACACTGCGGCGCATCCAGAGTGTCTTCGGCTCGGGCATCACCCCGCAGCGGGCGCGGCAGATCGCCTGGACTTCGTTGCGCAACATGACTTTCAATGCGGTCGAAATGGTGCGCATCCGCAAGTTTTCCCGCGCCGCCATCGAGCGCCGGATTTTCGACTACGACGCGACGCTGCAAAAACTCAAAGCCGCCCTCGGGCATCCCGACCGCGGAGCCGGGGGCCTGATCGGCATTCCCCACATGGGCAACTGGGACCTGGCCGGTTCGGCCTGTCACCTCGGGGGACTGCCGATTTTCAGCGTCGCCGCCCGGCAGCGCAATCCCCTCACCAACAGCCTCATCAACCGCCTGCGCTCGGGGCACGGCATGGAAATTCTGGAACGCGGCTCGGGCACGATGCGGCAGGTGGTTCACCGCTTGCGCGAAGGGTATCTCTTCGCGATCCTGCCCGATACCCGTTCGCGTCAGCGCGACCTGGCGATTCCATTTCTGGGCGGCACGGCCAATCTGGCCCGCGGCATGGCATCGTTCGCCCGCACCGCCAATGTGCCGATCATCCCGGTCATCATGTTGCGCATCGGCTGGACCAAGTTCAGGGTGCTCGTGCATGAGCCGGTCTTTCCGGATTCGGCCCTCGATAAAACCACTGACTTGCAGCGCATGACGCTGCTGGTGCTGAGCCAGATTGATCTCGCCATCCATCAGCATCCCGAACAGTGGTTCTGGTACAACAAACGCTGGGTGCTGGACCCGCTGGACTGAGACGGCACAAGTTTGCCGTCTGCATAAGGAGAGTAGAAAAAATCATGTCGATCACGCCCCTCGCTCCCATTAATGGAACCGTCGTCGGCCTGCTCTACGAGCAACACAAATCTTATCTGACCATGCCGCATGCCGAAAGGGTGGCCTACTTTGCCGATCCGGCCGGACGCCAGGAAATGAAGAGCGCTGGCTATCATCCCCTGCCGGTAGCCTTCAGTTGGCAAAGCAGCCTGCCGCCCGGAACAGAATATACGCTCAAGCTGGCCACCAACGCGCAACTCGGCGGTGCCGCCACCGTCACCACCACCGACTGCCGCATCGTACTCGACAACCTCCTGATCGGGACGAAATACTACTGGCAGGTCACGGCTGAAAGCGCCGGGCAGACTTTTTCCTCGGCCCGTGTCGATTTTGAAACCGAGGCGCAGGCCCCGCGTCTCTTGCGGATCGATGAAGTGCCCAACGTGCGCGATCTCGGCGGATGGATGGGCCTGGATGGACGTCGCGTCCGCCAGGGCATGCTTTATCGGACGGCTGCCGTCAACCTCGGTGGTGGTCGCATTTTCTACTCACGGGAGGAACTGGAGTCCGGGGAGCGCCCGCATCCGGTTGGCGAAGGAGTCCGCCGGACTGAAGCCGCCATGCAGCGTCAGATTGAACAGTTGAGGCAACGCCTGCAACAGGGGAAGGAAGCGGAATTTGTCGGCAGCAACCTAGGGCCGGAATGGAAAGTCTTTCGCCCCAAGCGTACTGTTTTTGAGTCAGTGGATTACCAGACCGAACTTGATCGTCTGACCGCCATTCCCACAACGTTGATGGGAGCGGCGATGGAAACGGTGAAAACCGACAGTAAGGGACTCTTCTCCTTTGAGGAGATTATTCCCGATGCCCCGGCTGTCTTCATGCAGGAGTTCGAAGCAGAGGAAGATGGCTATCTGCAGCTCGGTTGCGGGGCAGACTACTATTGGGGCCTGCGTCTCAATGGCACCAGAGTATTTGACCGTCAGACAGGCAATGGCACCTCCATGGTCTCGGCTGATAATTTTACAGTCCAGCTCCCGGTCAGAAAAGGACGCAACCTGATGGTTGCCCATGTCTTCAGTGGTGCGGCCGGCTGGGCCTGGTGCTGCATCGACCGCTCAGATTTGCAGCAGCCGGATGGCAAAACCATAATCCGACAGATGATAGCTGAGCTGGAAGAGGCACAGGAAATCATCTGGCATGTGCCGCAAGGCTACAGTTCCGCCAGCGACAGCCTGTCCCAAAGCACGCTCGCATATTTCAACAACGAACTTGGTATCCGCAGCGATATCGATCTGCGCTTCGAAGCCGAGTGCTGGGGCATGACGGGCTCTCCCCTGGGGAAGGATGTCAAGTGGTTTGAGCGGCCCTTTTCCTCTTACGATGGCATGCAGACCAAAAGCGGCCGCAAGGCCTTTGTCGATACCTTCCGCATCCTGCTTGAGGAGGACAACTACCCCGCCATTTTCCACTGTGCTGCCGGACAGGATCGCACCGGTGCCCTGGCCTTCATTCTCAACGGACTGTTGGGGGTGGAAGAAGACAATCTCTATCTCGACTGGGAATCAACCGGTTTTTGGAACGACGACATAGACTTCACCCATGCCAGACGGTTCGATCGGCTGGTGGGAGTTTTTACGGCCTATCCCGGTGACACCATGGCGGATAAAGTCGAGAACTATGCCCTCGACAGTGGCTTGACCAGGCGGGAGATAGAGCGCTTCCGCGAAATAATGCTCGAGTAACCGGCCGGAGGCTGCCTCAGAGGTTGGCACCGGCCCGGCGCAGAGCCTCGCGCAGGGCGACCCCGTCCACGTCCTGTGCTTTGTCCAGACCCTGCTGCGTCATCATGGCGGCAGCCATGCCGGCGGCCTGACCGATGCTTACGGCCGGCGCCATCACGCGCGTGCTGCTGTGAATGGCGTGATCGACCGAAATCGGGCGACCCGCGATCAGCAGGTTGTCGAGATCGGCGGCGACAATACAGCCGTAGGGAATTTCGTACCAGGCATTTTCCGGCAGCTCCTGAATGACAGTACCCTTGCCGTTGGGGTTATGGATGTCGATCGCATAACGCACCCGGGAAATCGCGTCGGGGAACTTGGCCTCACGCTCAAAGGCTTCGCGTGTCAACATCACACGACCCACCACGCGGCGACTCTCGCGCACGCCGATATGGTATGCCATCGAGTGAATCGTGGCCTCCTCGAACCCGGCAATTTCATTGCGCAGGAACTTGACAAAGTGGCGCAACTGGTGCCGCCCCATGATTTCGGCCTCGGAAAGCTCTTTGCCGTTGACGGCACTGTGTTTGATCACGCGCGTCGTATTGAAGTGGACGACATCCTCTTCGAGCCAGAAGAAATAGAGCACATTCTCGCGTGGGCAATCGACATCGCCCCGCTCGACGGCGGCCAGATATAGCTCGTTGACTTTGTCGCGCGGCGGAATGCGCTTGCGATCGACCCGCCCCATCTTGAAGCAGAGCGTCATCGGCTGGCAATGTCCGCTCGGTCCGCCGAACTCGGTGCGGCAGCCGGAGCGGGCGGCCAGATCGGCATCGCCGCTGGCATCGATAAAGACCGGTGCCTCGATGGCCCCCAGACCGCTCTTGGAGTGGACGATGATGTAACGGATGCGGCGGTCGCTGGTGACGGCATCCACAAAAGAATGGTGATAGAGCAGCTCGACACCGGCTTCGAGACAGAGATCCTCCGCTGCCAGGGCCGCATGTTCTTTGTTGATATGCAGCTCGATATTCTTGAAGGCCTCGCCTTCCAGCGGATTTTCACGCGCCTGGGTCGGCGGCAGGTATTTGTGCATCGCGGCAATCCAGTCGGTGTAAACCGGATGATCCAGCGAGCGCTCGAGTGCATGGTTCATCATGAAGGGGTGGACTTCACCCGCAACGGCCATGCCGCCGAGCTGTCCGTAACGTTCGATCAGCAGAACCTTCACTCCCTGGCGCGCTGCCATCACAGCCGCCCCAAGTCCGCCCGGACCGCCGCCCACGACAACAACATCCGCCTTGGCAATGACAGGAATCTGAGAACCGTATTGGATGGTTTTGTTTTTCATGACACCTCATTCTAGCAGAGCCACCAGCCCACGGCAACATCGGGAGGGACGACTGTCACGCCCTGGGTGTGTGTCAAAAAAGTGACAAATGACGTGATAACATTTGCGCGAAACAACTATTGATCAATCTGAGTTTGGAATGTGACAACCTTCCAACTGTAATCTGGAAATAGTTTTGCAAGATTACAGTAATTCCAAATCAAAATGATGGACAATTGGTCTGTGGCAGAGTCCTGACCCTGCCACCACATTGTAATCTGGCAATGTTTCTGCCGGATTACATGGTCTGGAGTGCTTTAGGGCATAGTGAACTGGCCCGGCGCTGATGTTTTTCGGTTTCAAGAGCGGGCGGGTTGTGA
>Ga0172382_10006610_pt1 | contig 16741 bp, 21 predicted proteins | sample Leawel138RmetaG_FD_122245 | JGI IMG/M metagenome (GOLD analysis project Ga0172382, IMG submission 122245) | Leachate microbial communities from a municipal landfill in Southern Ontario, Canada - Leachate well 138R metaG | ecosystem: Engineered > Solid waste > Landfill > Unclassified | place...
CCGGCCAAGGCCGCCGCCATGGGTTCCGTCAGTAACCGCTTAATAACTCAGGGACGCCGGCAGCTCGCTGCGGAGCGCTCCCACCGCGACATTCCCCTGTCCGGATTTGGCGCAACCGCCGTCTGAGCGGTTGTGCGCACCACTATAAACCTGGAGGCTTTCATGAAAACGATGTTTGTCGGCAACCTGGCCCCGGAAACCCGTGAAGACGACGTGCGCGAGCTGTTTTCCCAGTTCGGCAAGGTGCGTGGCGTCAAGATTTCGATGGACGTGTTCAGCGGCAACTGCCGCGGTTTCGCCCTGGTGGACATGGAGGGGCATGAAACCCGCGCCGCCATCGCCGGCCTCAACGGCACCCAGTACAAGGGCAAGGCGCTCAAGGTCACCGAAGAGCAGCCCAAGACCAAGGGCCGTGGCGGTCGCCGCTAGGATCGCTTAACCGGCGTTTCCTGCGGGGAACGCCGTCTCCTCCTCCTTCTCTCCCAATGCCGCCAGCACCCGCTGGCGCGCCTGTGCCAGGGCCGCGTGGGCCAGGCGCAACTGTTCCTCCGAACCATCCTGTTGTTCCAGCCAGTGCAGACTGCTGCGGTGGTAGTCCTCGAACGTACGCCGCACCGCCGCGCGATCGGGCGGCGGCGGCTCGGCCGTGACCGGCGCGACCTCGCCTGCCAGCAGGGCCACGGTGGTGGAGCGTGGCACCATGCGCTGTGCCCCGCTGTCCAGATTGCGCGCCAGCAACGGGTTGATCTTTTCGTAGGTTTCGCCCTGCCATTGAAAGCGCTGGCCGGGGCGGAGCTGGTGAAATTTGGCTTCCATCATCGGGGCCTGGAGTATCCTGTTGCGGTGGAGGAGGCGGTCATGGAGAAAACTGCAGTCAAGCTCGTGCTTACCCTGGCGGTCGTTGCCTTGCTGGGCCTGGCGGCCAGCGGTGCGCTCGACCGCGCCGGTTTCGAGTATACCGAGCGCAGCTTCAAGCGCGCACTGGTGACCTTCGCCGTGGCCCGCGGCCTGAATGCCGTGATCTCGGTGGCGCAGGGGACGGAGATCGCGGTGGAACCGGCCGGGGTCGGCGTCAACTTCACGCCGGGCCAGGTGCTCGACCCGGTCAATGACCTGGTGGAACAGTTCTCCTGGGTGATGCTGGCCAGCGCCACCGCCCTGGGCCTGCAGCGCCTGTTGCTGGAGCTGTTTGCCACGCTGGGTTTCACCGGGCTGTTGGCCGTGGTCTGGCTGGTGGTGCTGGTGCTGCTGTGGCTGCCGCACCTGGCACCACGGGCGCGGGCCGGGCTGCTGCGCCTCGGCGTCCTGTTGCTCGCGCTGCGCTTTGCCGTGCCGCTGCTGGCGCTGACCGGCGAGCTGTTCTACAGCGGTTTTCTGCACGAGCGTTATGCCAGTTCGACAGAGCGCATCGAGCAGGTGACAGGAACCATACGCGAGATCAACGCGGGTGCGGAGCGGGAGGCCCCGGCGGCGGAGGTGGATCCCACCCTGCTGGATCGGGTGCGGCGGGCCTATCAGTCGGCGGTGGCTGCACTGGATGTGGGCAGTTATCTGCAGAAATACGAACAGGCGGCGGCCGACGTCAGCGAGCAGGTGATCAATCTGATCGTGGTGTTTGTGGTGCAGACGGTGCTGTTGCCGCTGCTGTTCCTGTGGGGGTTGCTGCGCGGCGTCGGCTGGTTGTGGCGCCTGCCCGTGCCCTTGCCGGGGCGTCGTGCCGAGCCCGCGGCGCAGGGGGAGGATACGGTACCGTAGGCTGCCAATATTGGCGCCGGCAAATGCTGCGGTCGCCATAATTGGCAGTCAGGGGTGATTGCTGTTGCTGTACGACGTCCCCCGGGCCGGCAAAATTTCATCTGCAAAACAATTGCTTGCTTGTCATCTCTGATGTCTGCGAGGAGTTGGTACGGTGTGTGCAATTAACAACACTGTAATGACTCCTCCAGGGGATGACAGGCGTGTGGTGGGACCTCCTGTGGTTTTAAGTTTTGTCATCCCCTCTTTCCAAGCCCAGGGCCACCTGGGCTTTTTTTTGCCCGGCGTTCGGCCGGCTTGAACCCGCGGCCGGCGGCGCGGGACTTTGCAGCGGTGGTAAACTTTGCGCCTTCCATGATTTCCCGTCCGTAACCCTGTGAGAGGCATGGCCATGGAGCAACAGGCGTTGCAGGTGCTGCGCACCGTTTTCGGTTATGAGTCCTTTCGTCCGCCCCAGGATCAGGTGATCGCCACCGTGATCCAGGGCGGCGATGCGCTGGTATTGATGCCCACCGGCGGCGGCAAGTCGCTGTGCTACCAGATCCCCGCCATCGTGCGTGCCGGCACCGGCATCGTGGTGTCGCCGCTCATCGCCCTGATGCAGGACCAGGTGGCGGCGCTGCGTCAGTTCGGCGTACGTGCCGCCTTTCTCAACTCCACCCTCGGCGCGGCGGAGGCGCGCGCCGTGGAGGAGGCCTTGCTGGGCGGCATGCTGGACCTGTTGTACGTGGCGCCGGAGCGCCTGCTGACCGGGCGCTTCCTCGACCTGCTGGAGCGTGCGCCGCTGGCGCTGTTCGCCATCGACGAGGCGCACTGCGTATCGCAATGGGGCCACGACTTCCGTCCCGAATACATCCAGCTATCGGTGCTGCACGAGCGCTTTCCGCAGGTGCCGCGCATTGCCCTCACCGCCACTGCCGACGAGCCGACGCGACGCGAGATCATAGCGCGCCTGCAGTTGGAGCAGGCGCAGGTATTTCTCAACGGCTTCGATCGCCCCAACATCCGCTACCGCATCGTCGAGCGCGGCAGCAATGCCCGCGACCAGCTGCTGCGCTTCATCCGCGCCGAGCACGATGGCGAGGCGGGCATCGTCTACTGCCTGTCACGCAAGCGGGTGGAGGAGGTGGCCGACTGGCTGGCGCAACAGGGGCTGACCGCGCTGCCCTATCACGCCGGCCTGCCGGCGGAGACGCGGCGCGTGCACCAGGAACGCTTCCTGCGCGAGGAGGGGGTGATCGTCGTTGCCACCATCGCCTTCGGCATGGGCATCGACAAGCCCGACGTGCGCTTCGTCGCCCACCTCAACCTGCCCAAGAGCGTGGAGGCCTATTACCAGGAGACCGGCCGCGCCGGGCGCGACGGCCTGCCCGCCGACGCCTGGATGGCCTATGGCCTGCAGGACGTGATCACCCTGCGTCAGATGCTGGCGCAGTCCGAGGCGGACGACAGCCACAAGCGCGTCGAGCACCACAAGCTGGATGCCATGCTCGGCCTGTGCGAACTCACCTCCTGCCGCCGCCAGGCGCTGCTGCGCTATTTCGGTGATGTCATGGAGCAGCCCTGCGGCAACTGCGACACCTGCCTGGAGACGCCGCAGACCTGGGATGCCACCCAGGCGGCGCAAAAGGCGCTGTCCTGCGTACACCGCACCGGCCAGCGCTTCGGCGTCAACTACCTCATCGACGTGCTGCTCGGCAAGGACGACGAGCGCATGCAGCGCTTCGGCCATCACCAGTTGTCGGTGTTCGGCATCGGCCAGGAGCTGAATGCCAACGAGTGGCGCGGCGTGTTCCGCCAGCTCATTGCCCGCGGCCTGCTGGCGGTGGACCTGGAAGGCCACGGCGCCCTGCGCCTCACCGAGCGCTGCCGCCCGGTGCTGCGCGACGAGGAGACGGTGATGCTGCGGCGTGACAGCACGCCGGCCAAGGCGCCACGCAGCCGGCGCAAGGGCGGCGCCGCGGTGGCCGGCAGCGATGCGGCGCTGTGGGAGGCGCTGCGCACGAAACGGCGCCTGCTGGCCGAGGAGCAGGGCGTGGCGCCCTACATGATCTTCCACGATGCCACCCTGATGGAGATGATGGCGGTGCGCCCGGCGAGCCTGGCCGAGCTGGCGCAGATCTCCGGCGTCGGCACGCGCAAGCTGGAGGCCTACGGCGAGGGTTTTCTCGATGTGTTGCAGCAGCATGCGGGCGAGGAGAATGCGCGCAGCGATACGGTGGAAGATACCCTGCAGCTGTTCCGCCTCGGTATGGATGCAGCAGCCATCGCGCGCCAGCGCGGCCTGACCGTGGATACCATCCACAGCCATCTGGCGACGGCCATCGCCCGTGGCCAGGTGGAGTTGATTGAGGCGGTGGGACTGGCGCAGGGCGAGGTGAACGCCATTGCCGATGCCCTGCTGGCGCAGGACGGCGGCAAGCGGCTCAAGCCGGTGTACGAGATGTTCGACGGGCGCTACGACTACGGCGTGCTGCGCTGCGTGCAGGCGGCGCTGGGGCGGGGGAATAGCACCTGAACTTCATACCCATGCCGCCGAGGCGCAGAGGTCGTAAATTTGGTATTCCTCTGCGCCTCGGCGTCTGTGCGGCAGATTTGGTCGCCCGGTTACTCAGCCCTCGTGCATGCCGCCCATGGCGCTTTCGTCCACGGCGAAACAGGCCTCCTGACGCGGGTTCTTGGGGTCGCGCAGATTTTCCGCCAGGCAGAGGAACTCGTGGCCCTTGCTGTCGCGCAGCGAGATATACGGGCTGTGTTCCAGGGTTTCATAGCGCGAGCTGTCGGCGAAGATGAAGTCGTAATCGCCGTTGACGCTGACGGCGAAGTCACCGCCGTGAGTCTCGCCGTAGTCCTGCCAGCGGCTCTGCACGTCGGCCCCTTCAATGACCGGGGACATGCGTCCCTCCGGGGCATCGTGCCAGGCCACCAGGGTCGGTTCGGTCTCCAGTTGCAGCGCCACGGCGCGGGCGATGGCATTGGCCATCTGATAATCCACCGGCAGGCCGCGGATGGTAAGTTCGATGTGTTTCATGATGGCGTCCTCCATAGCAGAGGTCGGGGTGAAAGAAGTTGAGCAAATCGCTCAGGATATGCAAAGCATAGCTGGCCATGGCGGTCTGTCAAAGCGAGGGGATATGGAACGGGTGGTGATCGAGGCTGATGGGGCGGCGCTGGACTTCAACCAGGCCAAGCGCCTGGCCGATGCCATGGCGGCTGCGCGGGTGGATGAGCCGCTGCTGCTGTCCTGGTATGACCGCGGCCGCGACCTGGAGTCGCCGGCCGGGGTGAACGAGTGCCACCGCCACTGCGCCACCCCGGGTTATGTGGCCTATGCGGCGAACCGCGGCGGCACCCTGCTGGTGGATGTGGCGCACGGCGCCTATGTGTTCTGCTATCGTCCCCTGGGTGAGTTCGCCTGAGGCAGGAACATGCAAGGTCTATCCCGTCATTTGCTGTGGTTGTGCTGGCTGCTGGTCGCGCTGGCGCTCGGTCCGTTGCAGGCCGAGGAGAATGCGGCGCCCGGTATCAACCGCCACTATGAAAATCCCGATTTCGAGCAGTGGCGTGACACCTTCGAGCAGTCCGGGCGCGAAGTCTATGCGCGGCGCATGGACATCCTCGCCGCCAGCGCGCTGCGCCCAGGCATGGCGGTGGCCGATATCGGCGCCGGCAGCGGCCTGTTCACCCTGCTGTTCGCGCGCGAGGTGGGGCAGCAGGGGCGGGTGTACGCGGTGGATATCGCGCCGGAGTTCGTCGCCGGCATCGAGGGACGCGCCCGGGCCGAGGGCCATGGCAACGTGGTTGGCGTGGTGAGCGAGCAGCGCAGCGCGCGCCTTGCGCCCAACTCCATCGACCTCGCCTTTGTGTGCGATACCTACCACCACTTCGAATATCCGCAGGCGATGCTGGCGTCGATCCATCAGGCCTTGCGGCCCGGTGGCCGCCTGATCATCATCGATTTCCGCCGCGAGTCCGGTTTCAGCTCGTCCTGGGTGATGGGCCATGTGCGCGCCGGCGAGGCGCAGGTGATTGATGAGGTCACGGCCGCCGGCTTTGCCTTGAACGCGCAGCCGGATCTGCTGCGCAGCAACTATTTCCTGACCTTCACCAGACACTGACATGGCCAAGACCCTGCCCCACGATCAACCCCTGGAACTGGGCCGCGTGCTCGACATGCTGATGGCCGACGGCCTGCTGGATGCCGAGCGCGGACGCACCCTGAAGGCCGTGGGGCCGGTGATGGCGCGCAAGCAGCACCCGCTCATCACCATCGCCCAGCACAAGTGGCCTGATGCGCGTGCCCCGCAGCGAGTGCTGGATCTGCCGCTGCTCACCGAATGGCTGGCGGAGCGCAGCGGCATGGCGTACCGCCGCATCGACCCGCTCAAGGTGGATGTGCCGGCCACTACCGCAGTGATGTCCTATGCCTATGCCCGCCGCTTCAACATCCTGGCGCTGGAGGTCCGCGCCGATGAGGTGGTGATTGCCACCGCCGAACCGGAGGTGCGCGAGTGGGAGCGCGAGCTGACGCGCATCCTGGGCAAGCGCATCGTGCGCGTGCTGGCCGACCCGGAAGAGATCGGTCGCTTCCTGGTGGAGTTCTATACCCTGTCCCATTCGGTGCGGGCCGCCAGTGATGACAGCCGCCAGGGCGAGCGCACCGGCGTGCAGAATCTGGAGCAGCTGATGGAGCTGGGGCGCGCCGGCAAGCTGGAGGCGGACGACCAGCACATCGTCAGCATCGTCGACTGGCTGCTGCAATATGCCTATGCCCAGCGCGCCAGCGACATTCATGTCGAGCCGCGCCGCGAACAGACCAATATCCGCTTCCGCATCGACGGCGTGATGCACATGGTCTATCAGATCCCGGCCGCGGTGGCGGCGGCGGTGACTTCGCGCATCAAGATCCTCGGTCGCATGGATGTGTCGGAAAAGCGCCGCCCGCAGGACGGTCGCCTGAAGACGCGCAGCGCGCAGGGCAGCGAGGTCGAGCTGCGCTTGTCCACCATGCCCACCGCCTTCGGCGAAAAGCTGGTGATGCGCATCTTCGACCCGGAGGTGCTGGTGAAGGACTATGCCGCACTCGGCTTCAGCAGCGGCGAAACCGAGCTGTGGCAGCGGATGGTCACCGAACCCAACGGCATCATCCTGGTCACCGGCCCCACCGGCTCGGGCAAGACCACCACGCTGTACACCACCCTGAAGGAGCTGGCGACGCCGGACGTGAACGTCTGCACCATCGAGGACCCCATCGAACTGGTGGAGCCATCGTTTAACCAGATGCAGGTGCAGCACAACATCGGCCTCGATTTCGCCAGCGGCGTACGCACCCTGCTGCGCCAGGATCCGGACATCATCATGGTGGGCGAGATCCGCGACAGGGAGACCGCCGAGATGGCGGTGCAGGCCGCGCTCACCGGCCACCTGGTGTTTTCCACCCTGCACACCAACGACGCCCCGGCGGCGATCACCCGTCTGCTGGAGATCGGCGTGCCGCCCTATCTGATCAAGGCCACCGTGCTCGGTGTGCTCGGCCAGCGCCTGGTGCGCACGCTGTGCCCGCACTGCAAAGAGCCGGCGCCGCTGGACGAGGAACTGTGGCAGTCGCTGGTGACACCGTGGAAGGTGAACACACCGGCCGGCATATTCCGCCCGGTGGGCTGCCTGGAATGCCGCCAGACCGGCTACCGCGGCCGCGTCGGTGTGTACGAAATGATGGCGCTGACGCCGGCGGTGAAAAAGCTGATCAGCGCCGATTGTGACATCGGCAAGTTGCGGCGCCAGGCCATCGCCGACGGCATGCGGCCGTTGCGACTGAATGGTGCGCAGAAGGTGGCCAATGGTCTCACCACCATTGAAGAGGTACTCAAGGTGGCGCCGCCGGAAACCGTGGAGAGTTGATGCGATGAGTGGTTGGGGTTGTCCGCACGACAGCAATGGTGAATGCCTCAAGGTGCCGGGCCGTAGCTGCGACCCGGGCATGAAGGGTTGCGTGCTGTTCGGCCGCTTTGCCTTCAGCAAGGAAGAGAAGAACCGGCCGGAGGAGACGCGGCAGCGGCGGCGCGAGCGTGAGGGGCGCAGCTGAGCCGGCTATGACGCCGGCTGTTCGCCCCAGGCGTTGAAGAACTGCCGGGCGGTACGGCCGCTGCGCGCGCCGCCCTTGCCCTGGGCGAATTGCAGCGCGGCGTGGTGCAGCTCGGCGCGATCGCCGCGGTACTCGGGGAAGTAGCTGTCCACCATCGCCAGGTATTCATCCTGACTGGCGGGATAGAACGATAGCCACAGGCCGAAGCGATCGGACAGCGAGATCTTTTCCTCGATGGCGTCGGCGTAGTGCAGTTCACCCTCCACCAGCCCGGACGCCAGATTGTCCTGCATCGATTCCGGCATCAGGTGGCGGCGGTTGGAGGTGGCGCAGACCAGCACGTTGTCCGGCGGCAGTTCGATGGAGCCCTCCAGTATCGATTTCAGCGCCTTGTAGCCGCGCTCGCCGGCCTCGAAGGAAAGGTCGTCGCAGAACACGATGAAGCGATGCGGCAGCTCACGGATGTCGTCGACGATCTCGGGCAGGAAGAGCAGGTCGTCCTTGTCCACCTCGATGAGGCGCAGGCCGCGCGGCGCATAGCGGTTGAGCAGCGCCTTGATGAGCGATGATTTGCCAGTGCCGCGTGCGCCCCACAGCAGGGTGTTGTTGGCCGGCTGGCCGGCAAGGAAGCGCTCGGTGTTGTGCACCAGGGCCTGCTTCTGCCGTTCGATGCCCACCAGCTGCTCCAGCCGGATCGGGTCAAGGTGGCGCACCGCACGCAGCGCCTGACGGTGGTGGCGCCAGAGCGCGGCCCAGGTCTGCTGCCAGTCGATGCGTGCGTCGTCCATGGCCTACTCCGCCATCAGCTCGTCCAGTTCGCCTTCCATGTGCATCTCGGTCAGCTCGTTGAAGCCACCAATCCAGCGTTCATCGAGGGTGATCTGCGGGACGGTGCGCGCGCCGTTGGTAACGCGGGAGAATTCCTGCAGCAGGCTGCGGTCGAGGTCGATGCGCGCCTCCTCGTATTCGATGCCCCATTTGTTGAGCAGGGTCTTGGTCTTGTCGCAGATGGGGCAGGTGCCGGTGCTGTAAATCTTGATGCGTGCCATGAAGGTTCCTCAGGTTTGGCAATGGGGTCAGGGGTTGGGGGCGGCACGTGCGCCCTGTTCCGTTTCGCGGATTTCGTGTTGCAGGAAGAAATTGAGCGCGGTACGGATCACGGCAATGGCGCCGAGCTTGCCGATCTGGTCCCAGCTCGGGGCGATGGCGGTGGACAGGATATCGGCGCCGAGCTGGAATTCAAGCGCCAGGCTCAGGTAGCGCGCAAAGGTCAGGCGCACGGCCACAAAGTCCGCATGTTCGCCGCTACGCAAAGTCTGGATGAAGCCGCGGACGGCGAAGGCGATGCCGAGGGCGATAATGCAGGCGCCGGTGGTTTCCACGATGAGGCGCAGCCACTCCACACCGTTGATGATGCTGGCCTCCACCACGCCCGTGGCGGGGCTGGGCAGCCAGGCCTGCGCCGTCTGCAGTTCATTCATGGCCGTTATGCTCCTGTAGCCTCGCTCCTATCCTAGCAGCCGTCGGCTGGGTTATAACAGTGTCAGTTGAGGACGGGGGTGCGGCATGGCAGAGACGGTGTGGGACTGGAGCGTGGTGGCGCAGTATGCCGGTCATCCGGGCATCGGCTGGCTGTTGCCGGCCGTGGCCGTAATGGCGCTGGTGCTGCTGCGTGCGGCGCCGGAGGCGCGCCGTCCGGTATTCAATACCCTGCTGCTGTTTGCCGCCAGCCTGGCCGGCTTGCTGCTTACGGCACTGCTGTTTGCCGGCGGGATTGGGGCGGCGGCGCCGTTGCGCGAGTTGTTCCTGCTGGCCGAAGGCATGGCGGTGATCCGTCTGGCCGGACTGTTGCTGTTCCGCTGGTTGCTGCCGCTGCTGCGGCTGGCGCCGCCGCGTATCCTGGAGGACATGGCGGTGATCGCCGCCTATCTGGTGTGGGCCATGGTGCGCCTGCGTTACGTCGGGCTGGACCTGTCCAGCATTGTGGCCACCTCGGCGGTGATCACCGCCGTGCTCGCCTTCTCCATGCAGGACACCCTGGGCAACATCCTCGGCGGTATCGCCTTGCAGCTGGACGACTCCCTGCAGGTGGGGGACTGGATCAAGGTCGATGACGTCACCGGCCGCGTGGTCGATATCCGCTGGCGTTCCACCTCGGTGGAGACGCGCAACTGGGAAACCGTGGTGATCCCCAACAGCCAGTTGATGAAGGGCAAGTTCGTGGTGCTGGGGCGGCGTCAGGGCCAGCCGGAACAGTGGCGGCGCTGGGTGTGGTTCAATATTTCCTTCAGTGTACCGCCGGCGCGCGTGATCGATGTGGTGGAGCGTGCGCTGGGCAAGACCGACATCCCGCACGTGGCGCGCCAGCCGGCACCGAATTGCGTGATGATGGATTTTGCCGACAGCTCCGCGCGCTATGCGGCGCGCTACTGGCTCACCGATCTGGCCGTCGACGACCCGACAGATTCGGCCGTGCGCCTGCACATCTATGCGGCCCTGAAGCGGGCGGGCATCGAACCGTGTGTCCCGGAACAGTATGTGCACGTGGAGAAGGAGGGGGTGAAGCACGATGAGTTGCGCCGTGCACAGGAGGTGCAGCGGCGTCTGGCCTTCCTGCGCCAGGTGGAACTGTTCCGCACGCTGACCGAGGATGAGTTGCGCCTGGTGGCCGAGCGGATCAAGTACACCCCCTTCGTGCGCGGCGACGTGATTACCCAGCAGGGGGCCGTGGCACACTGGCTGTACATCATCACCGAGGGTGCGGCCGAGGTGGTGCTGGAGGCGGCCGGCGTGCGGCACCCGCTGGGCGTGATCGACGCGGCGCAGGGACCGGGCTTTTTTGGCGAGATGGGGCTGATGACCGGCGAGCCGCGCACCGCCACGGTGATCGCGCGCAGCGATGTGGAGTGTTACCGGCTGGACAAGGACTCGTTTGCCGACATCATCCAGTTGCGACCGGCCCTGGCGGAAGAAATTTCGCACGTCATGGCCGGTCGCCGCGGCGGCCTGGACAGCGCCCGCCAGGCGCTGGATGCGCAGGCGCACACGGCACATGCGGCGCAGCGGGAGTCGGAAGTGCTGCGCAAGATTCGCCGTTTCTTCCACCTCGAGCAGGCTTGACAGGCACGCCCCACTCTCTGACGTTGAAACAGCCGGCCATGAGGCCGGCTGTTTGTTTTTCCGGCTACACTGAGGGCGACAACGCGGTGCAACCGCCTGGTGCATGCAATGAAGATCCAGAATCTGTTTGCCAACATTTCGACACCCTTGCCCAGCGAGGTGTTCGACACCCTGCTGCAGGGGCGGACGCTGCGCCTTGAGCGCATCGTTTCCCACGGCCAGGCGTCGCCGGCGGATTTCTGGTACGACCAGCCCGAGCATGAATGGGTGGTGCTGTTGAGCGGCAGCGCGGGTTTGCGCTTCGCGGGCGAAGACGATACGGTGGTGCTGCGCCCGGGCGATTATCTCAACATCCCGGCCGGCACCCGCCACCGGGTGGAGTGGACTACCACGCAGCAGCCCACGGTTTGGCTGGCGCTGCACTATCAGGATTGAGGAGGAAGGGATGGCCGCCATCGGCACCACGCAGAGCATGGCCCTGTTTTGCGACTTCGAGAACGTCGCCCTCGGTGTGCGCGATGCGAAATACGATAAGTTCGACATCGGCAAGGTGCTGGAGAAGTTGCTGCTCAAGGGCAGCATCGTGGTGAAGAAGGCCTATTGCGACTGGGACCGCTACAAGGAATTCAAGGCGCCCATGCACGAGGCCTCCTTCGAACTGATCGAGATTCCCCATGTGCGCCAGTCGGGCAAGAACTCCGCCGACATCCGCATGGTGGTGGATGCCCTCGACCTCTGTTACACCAAGTCCCACGTCGATACCTTCGTCATCATCTCCGGCGACTCGGATTTCTCGCCGCTGGTGTCCAAGCTGCGCGAGAACAACAAGGTGGTGATCGGCGTCGGCGTAATGAAGTCCACTTCCGATCTGCTCATTGCCAACTGCGACGAATTCATCTTCTACGACGACCTGGTGCGCGAGCAGGAGAAGAAAAAGACCCGCAGCCGCAAGAAGGCCGCCAGCAAGAAGAGCGCCGACAGCCGCGAGACGGTGCGCGATGACGAGGACAAGGTGCAGGAGGCCTTCGACCTGGTGACCGAAACGGTGGAGGCGCTATTCGCCGAACGCGGCGAGGAAGAGACCATCTGGGCCTCGATGGTCAAGCAGGCGCTGAAGCGGCGCAAGCCCGGCTTCAACGAGTCCTATTACGGTTTCCGCTCGTTCAGCAAGCTGCTGGACGAGATGGCGGCGCGGCAGCTGCTGCAGATGGAGCGGGACGAGAAGTCCGGCGGCTACCTGATCCGCAGCGTGGCGCACGAGGACTGACGGGGTATCCCTGTGCCCCGCAGGCCTATTGCGCCGCCAGTGAAATCAAGGGCTGGCCGTGCATCCGGGACCCCGTCAAGGGATGGTCTGCAGTTTGGGATGGACTCAATCGGCGGCGCCGCTACAATAGGCGCCGCCGACGGTACGGGATGATCGAGCGGCATACTCTGCGGCAGGGATGGGCGTACCGACTCTGGTGGTGTCTGCTATGGCGATGATGGTACTGAAAACTCATGACGGCAACGAGGTCGAGACCTATGTGGCCGGCCCCGATACGGCCAGCCACGCCGTCCTGATCATTCATGACTGGTGGGGCGTGCTCAAGTACAACCAGCAGTGGGCCGATCGTCTGGCGGCGCTGGGCTACAAGGCGCTGGTCATCGACCTGTACGACGGCGAGAAGGCCAGCAACGCCGAGCAGGCCGGCGAGCTGATGCGCAATCTGGATCAGGACCTGGCCGACAACAAGCTGCTGGCGGCGCTGGAATACCTCAAGCAGGGCGGCCGCACGGTCACTACCCTGGGCTGGTCGCTGGGTGGTCGCCAGGCCCTGCTGGCGGCGCTGCTGGACCCGGAAACGGTCAATTCCGCCGTCCTGTTCTATTGCCGCATGGTGACCGACGTGGAGGCCCTGCGCGAACTGGGCGGGCCGGTGCTGGCCATCTATGCCCAGCAGGAGCGCACCTGGCCGGACAAGATGGAAAGCTTCAACAAGGCCATGGCCGCCGCCGGCAAGGCGGTGGAAACCCATACCTTCGATGCCGGCCACGGCTTCATCAATCCCGGCAGCGATCGCTACAGCGAGGGCATCGCCAACCGCTCCTGGGAACTGGTGAAGGAATTTTTGCAGCGCGTTGCGCCGCTGTGAGATAGTGCCGCCTCCACCCGCGCAGGCCAGCTCGGCCTGCGCCATAACAAGACCTCAAGTATCGTTGGAACCATGCAGGAAAGACGCGCCAGTCCCCGTATCAAAATCCGTTTCAAGGTCGGTGTCCTGCTCTCCAGCGGTGAAGTGCATTACGTCTGGACCTACGATATCTCCCTCGGCGGCATGCAGCTGCTCAGCGAGTACAGCGCCGATTCCGGCGACATCCTGCGCGTCTTCTTCAGCGCACTGGACACGGAAACCGACACCTATGTGCGCGTCGTTGCGCGCATCCGGGTGATCCGGGCGGTGTATGACGGCAGCGAGCGCTGTTTCCGCATCGGCGTGGAATTCGTCGACTTCGAGGGCGATGGCCGCACCGTCTACAACCGCTACCTCGATTCCCGCCTGTATTCCCGCTACGGCCAGCGCCTCGGCGTGGGCTGATTTGACGTCCAGGTCAAAAGCGTCTAACGCCTTTCAGCCCGGCAATACGAAGTGTCGCTGCAGGATCGCGGCGGTGAAGGCGGCGCGCAGGTAGTAGCCGCGTGGGTTGGTGAGTATGCGCTCGCCATCGACGCCGACGGCATGACGCAAGGCGCGGCTGTCGGCGGCCTTGGGACGGATCTGCAGCACCTCGCCGTGGCGTGCGCTGATCTGTTCCAGTTCGCCCAGCAGGATGCGCTCGGTCAGTTCCTCCCAGTCACGCCGCAGCAGTGCCTCCTCGTCGGGTGCCGGGCTCCACAGCAGGGCGCTGCCGATGCGCCGCTCGGCCAGCGGGATGGTCTTCTCGGCCTGTACCGGCAGCCACAGTACCCGTGCCAGCTTGCGCCGCAGCCAGCTGTGTTCCCAGTCCTCGCCCGCGGATTCCAGCGGCACCGTGCAGACGTAGGTGGATTCGCGCGGCAGGCCGCGGGCATCCACCGGCAGGGTCTTGAGTTCCACGCCGATGGCCTCAAAGTCAGGGGCTGCAAGGGAGTTCGCGGTGGCGCCGAGGGCGCGTTCGATGAGCTGGCCGACCCAGCCCTTGTGGCGGCGCAGATCGGCCGGAACCGCCTCATCCAGGCTGCGGGCGAGATCACCGAGGGACAGGCCGGCAAGGCGGCGCGCACGGGCCAGCAGTTCGGTTTCGTCACGGGGCGGCGGTACAGGAGTCATCCGCGCGAGTATGCGCAGCGTGGCCGTTCGTGTCGAGCCGCCGCTACCATTACACTGTCTACACCACACCAGGTTACAGAAGGAATATGCGATGAATCAGCCCCTGAACGACGCCGCTCTGGATACCCTGTTCCGCGAGGCGCGCAGCTTCAGCCACTGGCAGGACCGCCCGGTGAGCGCGGCGCAGCTGCAGCAGCTTTATGACCTGATGAAGTGGGGGCCTACCGCCGCCAACAGCTGCCCGGCGCGCATCGTGTTCGTGCAGAGCGCCGCCGCCAAGGCGCGGCTCAGGCCCTGTCTGGCCGAAGGCAATGTGGACAAGTCCATGTCGGCACCGGCGGTGGCGATCATCGGCATGGACCTGGAGTTCTACGAAAAACTGCCGCGGCTGTTCCCGCACACCGATGCCCGCGCCTGGTACGCCGGCAAGCCCGACAAGATCGCCGCCAGCGCGACCCTGAACACCGCCTTGCAGGGCGGTTATTTCATTCTCGCCGCGCGCAGCCTGGGGCTGGACTGCGGCCCGATGTCCGGCTTCGACAACGCCAAAATGGATGCGGAGTTTTTCCCCGACGGCAAGGTGCGGTCACTGTTCATCTGCGCCCTGGGCTACGGCGTGAGGGAGAAGCTGTACCCGCGCGGACCGCGCCTCGACTTCGAGGAGACGTGCCGGATTGAATGAAGGGGCTGAAGGCTGAGGGCTGAGGGCTAGCCCCTTCTGTCATAAGACATGCGCTGCAACACCTGTTGCGTGGTGACCTCCGGCTGCAGGGTGATGTGGTCGATGTCGAAGCGCTCGTGCAGCAGCCGCTCCAGTTGCGGGAACACCTGCTCCCAGTCGGTGAGGTGGTCGAGCACGATGTGGGCGGAGAGGGCGATGCGGCCCGAGCCCAGGGTCCAGATGTGCAGGTCGTGCACCGAGCGTACCCGGGCCACGCCGGCCATGGCCTGGCCGACCTCGGCCAGGTTCAGGTGCAGCGGCACCCCCTCCATCATCACGTGCAGGGCCTCGCGCAGGATGTTGAGGGTGGAGTAGAGGATCAGGCCGCAGATCACCAGGGCCAGCAGCGGGTCGATGGGTGTCCATCCGGTCAGCCAGATCACGCCACCGGCCACCAGCGCCGCCACCGAGCCGAGCAGATCGCTCATCACGTGCAGCAGCGCCGCGCGTACGTTCAGACTGTCCTCGCCGTGCAGCAAGACCCAGGCCACCGCCGCGTTGATGAGCAGGCCGATGGCTGCGGTGATCATCACGGCCACGCCCTGTACCGGGGCCGGCGTCTGCAGCCGCGCCACGGCCTCCCAGGCAATCAGCGCGATCACCCCCAGCAAGAACAGCGCGTTCACCAGCGCCGCCAGCACGTCGATGCGTGACAGTCCGTAGGAATGCAGCGTGGAGGGAGGACGCAGCGCCAGCCGCGCCGCCAGCGCGGCGATGCCCAGTGCCGTGGCATCGGTGAGCATGTGGCCGGCATCACCGAGCAGGGCCAGGGAGCCGGACCACAGGCCCATCGCCGCCTCCACCGCTGCATAGCCCAGCGTCAGCAGCAGTGCGAAGCCGAGGGCGTGACGGTGCGGTGCGTGGTGATGGGCATGGTCGTGCATGACGGCCAGTGTAGCGGTTATGCAGACACGCTAGTAGACGGGAAAACTCACCCCACCACCTGGCCGCGATAGATGCGCCGTACCGGCGCGGCGGGTTTTGTCTCGGCCGCGGGGATGGCCGCCGCCACCGCGGTAGCGCAGTGTGGCCGGTTCCGCCGCAGCGGCCGACGCTGCCGTGGCGGCCAGCGCCTCCAGCTCGCGTCCCATCTGCCGCAGCAACGTATTGCGGGCACGCCCGGCGAAGGCCGCCAGCTCCTCCGCGGCCTCCGCGTCGCCGAGCAGAACGGTGACGCCGAACTCCTCGCGCACCATGCGCCGCATCATCAGCATCAGGCGGATGCGCTCGCGGGACAGTTCGCTGGGCGCCGTCGGGGGTGTCGTGTGCATCGGTCATTCTCCATCAGGGGCGATGGAGTTTGCCGAGCAAAAGCCGCGCCAGCGGCGGCTGGTGTCACACGGTGATGTGGCGCTGGCCGATGAACGATAACGGGGCGCGGGTGGGGAGTGCCGCTCCCGCGTGGTGCATCAGCGGCAGAGTTTGGCGGCGATGGTGGCGACGTGGCGTCCCTGAAAGCGGGCGCCGGCCAGCTCATTGGCGCTCGGCATGCGCTCGCCCTTGCCGCCGGCAATGGTCGAGGCGCCATAAGGGGAACAGCCGGTGATTTCGCTCACGTCCATCTGGCCCTGAAAGCTGTAGGGCAAGCCGACGATCACCATGCCCTGATGCAGCAGCGTGGTGTGAAAGCTGAGGAGGGTGGACTCTTGGCCGCCGTGCTGGGTGGCACTGCTGGTGAACACGCTGCCCGCCTTGCCGATGAGGGCGCCGCTGACCCACAGCTGGCCGGTGGCATCGAGAAACTGGCGCATCTGGCCGCACATGTTGCCG
>Ga0172382_10006611_pt1 | contig 16738 bp, 13 predicted proteins | sample Leawel138RmetaG_FD_122245 | JGI IMG/M metagenome (GOLD analysis project Ga0172382, IMG submission 122245) | Leachate microbial communities from a municipal landfill in Southern Ontario, Canada - Leachate well 138R metaG | ecosystem: Engineered > Solid waste > Landfill > Unclassified | place...
TATGCCGCGGTCGTCGATGCACGGGATGATCAGGTCTGTTGGATTGAGGCTCTGGTCCGGCACCTGCACTGGCAGGACTTTGAGGTGCTCGTCGATCTGGTCTTCTCCGGTTCAGGCTGGCGGTGGCGGAGCGTCGTCGGCAAGACGATGAAGTTTGCGGATATCGAGTTCGAGGACACCATCAACGCCGAGTCCTACCAGGTCCAGGTGAAGTCGCGGTCGACCTTTGCCGAGTTTCGTGTGTATGCGGGACCGGTTCAACCGGGCCGATTTCCGGAGACTCTTCTACGTCGTCCACACATCCGCCGCCGATCTGGCGGCGTATGAGGCGCCCCCGGACTCGGGGGTGGTGCCGGTCTCTCCCGGACGACTCTCTCTGATGGTCGTGGACGCGGGGCTGGTCGGGTGGGTGCTTGAGAAGACGATCTAGAAGTGATTGAGCAACGATACCAGTAACCCTGTTGAACGGTCGATCAGTTGCGTTGCTTGTGCTTTCTCCAGTCATTTAAGTGCTCTTGACACTCGGCCTGGGGCAAGCGGATGTTTTTCTGCATAATAGTCTCTAACGAGGATATTGCCTGTTGATAATCCAGTGTCTCTTCCTGGAGCATATGGTTTAAGCACCAGAGGATGCCGTGAACCGGGATGCCAACCTCTTCAGCGGCTCTTTTCATGCACCTATCGCCGGTCAGGACCGGACAGCCGATATCCATTGCCAGAACGAGAACGAAGGCATCCGGCACTGAAAGACATCTATGACGAGCCCGTAAATTCATTGCATCCATCACGAGCTCCCCGGTTAACTCTTCCACCCGCAACCCATACTCTAGAGATAAAACCCCACAAAAGCCGCTGATCTCTTCCATCACGACATCAGGCGTGCTCAGGTGAACTTTGAGACTGAAAAATTGACATAAAAGGTTCCCATTCTGCAGATCTATCAGAATATTTGCATCAATGACAAATCTCAATGGGGAACCCTCCGTGCTTCTCCTTCTCGATATTGCAGAAACTTTCAATGCTTTGCCCGAACAACTCCGAGGCCCGTGAAGAGGAGATAATTTGCTCGGTATACGCCCTCATAATCAGGCGTTTCATCCGTTTGGGTTCTTCAGGAAGGATCTGATCGCCGGGTTCCCGTCGGCGCCAGTTCTTCTCGGTGAATACGTCAAACAACCGGTGATATTCTTTCTGGGGTATAATGCCAAGATCTTTTGCACGGTGTATCCATGCTTGCATGCTCAAGCCGTATTTATGTTTGAGCAGGTGTAACTCAAAGAGATCCAGCCTGGTCCGTTCTTCTCCCAGTTCCATCTTTACAATACTTTCAGGAACTAAAAATGCCCCTGCAAATCGAAATGCAACTTTTTCCCTCCCCTCATCATTGTCCATCTCCTCAGGAGGCAGAACCATCAGGTGCCCGAGTTCGTGAGCCAGACTCAGTCGCTGACGATCGCCGGGAACACCATCTCTTACCGCAACGACAGGAGTGCTGTCATACCAGAACGTGATGGCTTCAAAGGTATCGGGCGCAGGTATGACGCCTACCTTTATACCCCGATCTTCCAGGATATCGGTAAGGCTTTCTATGGAATCGAGACCCAGGTTCCATTCATAGCGCAATTTTTCAGCTACCTTTTCAACGTCATCAATGGTTGACGCTTTGATCGGATAGCCCAGCGGCATATGAAATTCCGATTTCCGATCGATATCCAGGAGATCCTCGATCTCCAGGTAGCGCTCCAACCAATCTCTGACCCGTTCATTTACCATGACTTCCTCTTTTTGCCCCATCTTCAGCCGGCGAAAAGCAGGTGCCTTCAGCTGGACTGAGTAGGTATCCGGACGAAGAAAATACTCTATCTTTACATCCAGCGCCTTACTCAGACGGATAAGTACCCCTGAACCCGGGATATTGAGCCCTCGTTCGTACTTCGATATCGCATTCGCGCTAACACCGGCTCTTCGTGCTAGTTCGCGTTGACTTATTCCCCGCATTTTACGAGCCATTTTTAAACGTTCTGCGATTGCCATCGCATATCACCTCACCTGAGCGGTCAATGCTTCGCACAGGAAGTTTACAAAATATGGTATAATCGTAAATATGTAAACCTTCCGCCACATCTTTGCCGAAAGTATTGGGATATCCTTATGGGATAACACAGTTATCCACTGGTTTGAGGCGACTCTTCGAACAACCGGGTTACAACAATTGGATATTCCCCTTGAATGTAAACCGGTATGCAAAGACAACCGGCTCATCCCGGTCTCGTCGGTATCAGCACAATGGCGGTCCAAGATATGCGGATGGTGGGGACGATCATGATCACCGGGAAGGCGAGAAGGGCGACATGGGTGCTCACTCCTCCCCTCAGAATGGAATACAGTCGGGGATCCGATTGGGGATGATTGGAGAAAGGGCTTTGTCGAATTGATTCGCAGGCATCCCGGATCCCAGTTGCTCCCGGACGATCACCGCCCTGTTCTACGACCTCCCACCAGACGGCAGGGGGAATGAATTCTTCCGAAAAGCGGCGAAAAAGACTGATACGGCCGATCAACGAGAGATAGGCGAAGGTAAACCTTTCGGGGTGAGCCGGGTAACCGATCTCGTCCGGGCGGAATCTCTTCATGAGCTAAGTTCGCAGCTGGTGTCGGCCGGGGCAATCCCGGTCGAATCCCCGGGCGACCTCGCCCCGCATTTTAGGAGGATACCGCACCCGGTCTTGAGGGGGACGACACTCGCGGATTTCTGGTGAGCGCTCTTCTCGGTTCTCGCCTGCAATCCGGGGACGTTCACACTCATTCTGGGATCGGCTGATCACCCTCTCTGGCAAGAGGGGGAGGGGGTCTGGATATTGCCCCGGTAGGTTTCATCGGTCATTCGGGATCCTGACCCGATGCAGGAATCGCTCAATACACCCTCTTCTCCGGGATCGCCCCTCTGACCCCGCCCCGGGGGTCTTTGACGTCGCCGTCATACCGGGGGATGAGATGGACGTGGAGGTGCATCACCGTCTGGCCGACGTTCACGCCGACGTTGTAGCTGTCGGGGTGGAACCGGCCGTCGAGGAGGGGTATTTCCTCCCGGGCGAGGGGGGCGGCCTGTTTTGTGGTCGTGCAGGGGGTAAGAAAGAGGCTTAAGGAGGTACCGACTCATCTTTTATGTAAACAGGGTTGACCGGGAGGAGAGGGCGGTGTATGAGGATCTGGGTGCTCAACTGCGGAAGATGATGGATCTTCCGGCCGAAACCGAGTGGATCGAGTTCAAGGAGGCGAAGACCAACTTTGACTTCGATGATGTGGGCCGGTATTTCTCGGCATTGAGCAATGAAGCCAATTTGTATAGACAACCGGCAGGCTGGCTACTCTTTGGCGTCACCGATAGATCGCCTAGAGTGATTGTCGGCTCACATTATCGCCTCACTCCTCCAGGCCTCGACCGTCTCAAAGAGCAGATCGCACAGCATACAAATCATCGGATGACATTTGCTGGTGTCCATGAACTCACGGTCGATGGGAAGCGAGTAGTGATGTTCGAGATTCCTGCGGCGACGCGCGGCATCCCCACCACGTGGAAGGGTATCGCATATGGTCGGATTCACGACTCCCTCGGACCTCTTGCCCTCCACGAGATCGAAGAGATACGCCGGCAGGCCCCTCTGGACGACTGGTCGGCGAAGGTCTGTGATGGGGCCACTCTTGCGGATCTCGATCCTGAGGCGATCGCCTTTGCACGGGAGAATTACAAAGAGAGACATCCGGATCGTGCAAAGGAGGTCAACGAGTGGGATGACCTCACTTTCCTTGCGAAGGCGAAGGTATGTAACCAGGGTCGGATCACGAATGCTGCGGTTATCCTCCTTGGAAAGAGCGAGGCAGCCCCTCTTCTCTCACCCGCAATTGCGCATATCACCTGGGTTCTCAGGGATGAGGGCGAGGTGGAGATTGACTATGCCCATTTTGGGTTGCCGCTGATTCTCGCCGTTGACAGGGTATTTAGCAAAGTCCGCAACCTCACCGTCCGCTATATTACAGGGGAGACGCTGTTCCCTCTTGAGGTGACGCAGTATGATCCCTGGGTGATCCGTGAAGCGTTGCACAACTGTATTGCCCACCAGGACTATCAGCAGGCTGCCCGCATTACCATGACCGAGAGGCCGGGCTCTCTGATGTTCACCAATCGCGGCGAGTTCATTCCGGGGACTGTCCTGAGCGTGATTGAACGGGATATGCCGTCGGACCGGTATCGAAACCCGTTCCTTGCCAGCGCAATGGTCGAATTGAAGATGATCGATACCATCGGCAGCGGGATCAAGCGGATGTTTAGAATACAGCGGGACCGCAACTTTCCGATGCCGGACTATGATCTCGACGAAGAAGGTGTGGTGCGGGTCACGATTCCCGGCCGGGTGATCGATGAGAGATATACCCGGATGCTGAGCGAGCGCAAGGATCTGACGCTGATGGACGTGATCGCTCTCGATAAGGTACAGAAGGGTCGCCCAATAACTAGTGAGGAGCGAGGCGTTCTGCGTGAGAAGAAACTCGTCGAGGGGCGATCTCCGAACCTGTATGTATCGGCGAATGTCGCCGCCAGAACTGATACTCGGGCTGACTATATCCGGAAGCGGTCGTTTGATAAGGCGTACTTTAAGGATATGGTTGTGGCGTACCTGCAAATGTATCACGAGGCAAGGTGGCCGGAGATTGAAGACCTGTTGCTGGACAAGGTTTCCGATGCTCTGAATGAGGACCAAAGACGTCATTTCATCAAAGATCTGCTCCAGGAGATGCGGATTGAAGGGACGATCACGACTGTTGGGAGGACAAGGGGCGCGAAGTGGGTGCTCACTCCAAACACCTCGAATGATGCATGATTGACGAAAGTATTGGCGAAGATTGGCGGAATTATCTCAAATATTATGCCTCGAATCTAAAATCTACCGTTTATTCATTGAAATTTTCATATCAGTATTGGGGATCGATTGACGAAGATTGGCGGAATGATTCCAAATATTTTGCTCTAGATCATGCAATAGGCGACAATTTGATGGGATTTAAAGAACTGGATTGGAGAACGAGAAGTTATAGTCCCGGAGGACCGGACAACCCCCTCGACCGAAGTGCCTCTTCTCGACAATTCTGCTGCTCGCCCCAGTCCAGGGCGGTGTGGAGTTCCTGTTCGAGCAGGCGGACCAGAGCCCTGTTTGAGGGCGCGATCACGCGCAACCATCCTGATTCGTGGACATCCTGGATCTCAGCTGCTCCCGGACGATCACCGCCCTGTTCTACGACCTCCCACCAGACGGCGGGGGGAATGAATACTCCCGAAAAGCGACGAAGCAGACTGATACGGCCGATCAGCGAGAGGTAAGCGAAGAATTACAGACTGCGAACGGCATAAGCGATGTCCTGGTCGAGGTCTGCGTCGGCATAGTGTCGGGGAACCTTCCGCGCTCCGAGCAGTTCCTCCCACCCCCACCGGGTCATTCCGGCAAGCTCCGCGGCCTTTCCGGAGGAGAGGATACCCCGCTGGTAGAGCGCCACAGCGAGTTTTCGCTGCAGTTCGGCGGCAACGGTGTTGGGAGGGAGCCGAAGCGCCCGGACGATATCCTCTGAGACCCTGATAGTAACATCAGTCATGGCAGATTCACCTGATGAATAAGGATGGGGGAGAGAACCAATAAATGTGGTGGTGTGCGGGGGAAGTTCTCCCTAATACACCCTCTTCTCCGGGATCGCCCCCCTGACCCCGCCCCGGGGGTCTTTGACGTCGCCGTCATACCGGGGGATGAGATGGATGTGGAGGTGCATCACCGTCTGGCCGGCGGCTTTTCCCACGTTCACGCCGACGTTGTAGCCGTCGGGGTGGAACCGCTCGTCGAGGAGGATTTTTCCCTCCCGGACGAGGGCAAGAAGTGCGGTGAGTTCTGCGTCGGTCGCGTCGAAGAGGCTTGCGACGTGGCGGTAGGGGATGAGGAGGAGGTGGCCGGGAACCCTGTTATCCTGAAATTGTTCATCCTGTCGCTAGTAACGAGAGGGTAGATGAAATGCTTCCTCATACCCTCCGGTATGCCTAAACAACATCACTTTGAGGTTGAAGAAAAATATTTATGGATATGTGAACCTAGGCCAGTAAATAGCGTCCCTGGAGAATCTAAATGGCAAGGGATAAAGATGGGATCTATAGGTGCAAACGTGGTCGCCATGGTGTTGGAAAAGTTATCGGTAGAAACAAGTGGATTCATCGTAGTGCCCTGCCCTTGCTCTCAGAAGAAGAGCAGAACCTCGCCAGTAAAGCGCTAGATATCTTGGGGATTTATCTCCCCCCTCCAGACATTGACATCATTGTGAAGATCAATGTCGGTGAAGGACTCGTAACCTTTACCCATTCAGCGGATTGGAAGACCGCAACTGAGCCGATCTGCGGCGATATGGTGGGCGTTAAGGATCTTTACAGCGACCGCCCTGCTATATTCCATCGAAAGCAGAAGGGAATCCCGAATATCTACCATCACAAGTGGATGTTCGTGGATGATGAGTATGTAGGATTCGATGTAGAGAAAGCAAAGAAATGGTCGGAAATCTGGGAGAATTATCCAGCCGTTAAAGCACTGCTGGCAGATCCGAATGAACATTTTCGACTTAAAATTGGCCGGCAGGATTACTGGCAAGAGAAAGTCCTCGATCAGATCGGTGTCACTCCTACGTATGAGGAACTTATCAATAGCACCTATATTGACCGCGGTCGGAACGCCCAGAACAATGTAGTCCCGAAGTACTTGCCCTTATTCGCAAAGAAAACTGATAAGATTCTGGACTTCGGTGCCGGTTTTCATGGCCGTCACACGCTGTGGCTTCGTCAGCAGGGGTTTGACGTTACCGCTTATGATTGCGGGACCAATATGCAGCTGGGTTTCCACGACCCGGAAGCACTAAGCAGGCAATATGACATTGTCTTCGCGTCAAACGTGTTGAATGTGCAACCAACTGTACCGCACCTCATTCGGGTCCTCGATCAAACGTACGGTCTCATTAAACCCGGGGGGGTATTTTTCTGTAACTTCCCAAACGTTCCCCGGAAATGTAATGCAATCGTTACTGAGCAGGATCTTACCGAGATGCTTGGTGAACGATATGCTGAGATCATCTGTCTGCGGGGTAGGACCTGGCTGTGGAAATGCATTAAGGCTGTAAATGTTGAACAAAACACCATTCCAGATACAGATAGCGCCTCATGGGGTTGATGGTGCTAGATCAAGATAATTGCTCTAAGATGGCCTAAACTTTCGGCGCAAATCATCTGAATGGAATCATAACTTTAATGCGGACTAACACAACACTCAAGTATTAAGGTGGAGAGTTGTCCGGTACGCTCGTTTCAAAAATAATGGGTTCGCTTATATTTGAGAGTGATTCGTCTGGGAAAGACAAAAAGAAAACAGAATCAGGGTCGAGCATTAAGACTACCGTCCTGGACGGGGAGGAGACACGAAGGAACATTGTCTGTTTGGTTGATGAAATACAAAAAAATCACACAAATGAGCAGATCCTTGAACTTGTCCGCAGAAGTACTCTAGAGATTCAAGAGAAATATGAAGCAAGCCATAACGGGTTTCGGGCGAGTCCTAAACATCCCGACTATATCGATATTGACAAGTACATTGCTTTCTTTAAGGGTTTAAAAATTTTTTATGATATGCTCATGCCCGATGTCTCCTCATTCTCAAAAGAGGAGAAAATTGGCATTGGTGTCATAAAACCCGCAATCCAGGACATTGGAAAGGATATCATTCGAATGGAATGGATATCTGGGGGATATGAAGTCATTGATCTTGGGAAAAAGGTATCCCCACAAGAATTCTGTGAAGCTATTGAGCACTACAGTTTAGACGTCATTGGAATATCCTGCATGCGGAATGAGTGTCTCCCAGCCCTTGATGCGTTTTTGGGGCAACTTCAAACGAAATGTTGCAAAATACCGGTCATAATCGGGGGAGTTGCCGTAAATCCTGTGGTAGCATACGAATTTTCAGAAAAGTATCAAATACCAGTTTATTATTGTAAGGATGTCTCACAGGCAGAGAGTGTATTGAATAGGGCAATTAGTAATGAACCGATTCCTATTCCGACGATCCTTACCCCTGAACTCTTTAAAGATTCTGATGAGACCCTGAATATCGCAAAGATGAATAATTTTACTTTGTATCAAGTGCCAATCGAGCAAATAGTCGTCGACCAGCATTCTCGCGATGGGTGCAAGGTCTGTTCCCAATATAAGAAAACACGATGTCCGCTGGAAATTGGATACGAACAACAACATTCACTCGAAGAGAGTGTGGGATTTGTCACCGGTTTCCAATTTGGTATTTTTGTTGTTACTCCTAAAACTGAAAGCGATGAGCGCGACAACAGCGATAAAGAAGATGATAAAAGGCGTTTACGCGGTTTAATCGCTATCGAATCCGAACTGAGCCAAAGGTATGGTTACGCAATGGCGTTTAAATTTCCTCTCGTTTGCCCTTTTTGCCCGCCTAAAGATTGTTCCCTAGCCAAAGGATACTGCACTATGGAAAAGAACTATCGTCCACTTCATGAATCCTATAATATCAATATTCCAAAAACAGCCCAGCAAATACTTGGTGAAAATATTCGAGCAGATCTCTACTCATTAATATTGGTTGGAGTAAATAGCAATTAAACCTCTATTCATCCAAAATTTTCTTTTGAACGGATCTGTTTTTTTTGGCAAGCATTGCACATAGGTCCACCACCCGAGAAACTTCAGTTATATTACTGAGGAATGCACCGAAAGTTCTGCAAAACTAAAACAGCCCTGAATTCAACCTAAATCTGCACAAAGATGAAACAGGGCCATTGCTTCCTTACTGCTAATTGAAGATTCTTTCTGATTAGGAGAACGGTATGAAGAGGCTCACTACTTGCCCCCTCAATCAGGCGATTTTGCAGGAAGCTCCCAGAAGGCAGGAACTACTCCGCACTTTCTCAAGTGTTCCCAGAACATGCAACGCGACGTTGTCGAGGATGACCTTACCGAGATGCTCAATGAACGATATGCTGAGATCAACTGTCCGCAGGGTAAGACCTGGATGTGAAAATGCATTAAATGCGGAGATGTTAAATAAATGGTATTCCAGAACATAGGCAGCGCTTCATAGGGTTGACGATGCTTGGTGGAGATAGATTGCTCAAAGATGGCCTAAACTTTCAGTACAAACCATCTAGGCGAAATAATAACCTTAATATGTAATGAAACAATACTCAAACTGAGTGGAAAATTGTCTGGGTTGTTCATTTCGCTGATAAAGGTTTTATCTGTATTTGAGAATTATTTGCCTGGTAGATCCAAATATTGCTAAGTTTAATAGCGCTAAAAAGATTAGGAAGTGCTAACAAAAACATGAGAAGCTTATCGCGGATATCTCCCCATCGGATTGATGTGGCGGATGAAAACCCGTCTGCATCGGCTTCGCACGTTATTATACCAGATCCAGCTGTTCTCGATAAGTTGAGACACATCCTTTCAAAGCGCTTTAAAAATGGGTTTAGGATTGACTCTCCAATTGAGTTGGCGCGTTTCAGGTCTTTTACTGTGAAAGATCTAGGCGAAGAAATCTTGCTGTCTGACCAGGAACTGACAAGTTATATCGCGGTTTGTGGAACGATCTTCGATGGCAAAGTCTACGCTGTTTCGGTTCAGACAAAAGAACGAATCCGGAAACTAGTGGAGGAATACTTCGCCAAGGGTGCACAAGTCATATTCTTTGCCGAGTATTATGCCAAGAACGAGAACTGGCTGTCCGAGGCAAGCGTGATCTCCCAGGATATGCTTATTGATATACTCCGTATGTTGTTCCCCAAGTTGTCATTCACACAGACCTACTTTGGCTATACAGATGCTTCCGTCTTTGCTGTTCTTGAGAATGAGATCCTTCGCGTGTGGGGCGACGATGTACTGCGGACCTATACGCAACTCACCGAACGGTTACAGTACATACCTCTTGACCGGATAAAAAACGCCCTTGGTCAGAACGGCAACTTCATCTGGAGTAGCATGGAGACTTTCTCGCACATCAGCCGAGTCAGCATCACCGAAGAGGAGCGGGGAGCAATCCGAAAAGCTGCCATGCGAAAGTGTAACGCTGACGGGTATGTCTCAATTACAGACTTGCCTTTCGGAGAAATCGAAGAGCGCAACTACGAGCTATCTATAACAGCGGTTCATAACGCTGTTTACCAGATCTGTCTGTCGAACAGGTTCGACAAGAAAGGGAAAATAATCACGCGCAAAGGTGATGTTTTCGACGCGTTGACCATTATGAAAGAGTATTGTCGAGCCGTTGACAAATGTTCATTTGACGACCTGTTGAATATCGAGAGGGAACTGACGGGCGTGGTTCGCCGTAAGATATCGCTGGAGGCAGGCAGCTCCATTCTGGTTCGTATCGATAAGGACACCTATGTTGCAGACAGGTACGTCCACTTTAACGTCGATAAGATCGACGAGGTTATTGAGCTTTTTGTTAAGGATGGCTATCTTCCGCTTAAATCATTCACGACCTTTGGAGCATTCCCTGACTGCGGGCAGGAGTGGAATTTATTCCTGCTTGAAAGTTACTGCCGACGCTTCAGCCGAAGATTTCGCTTTGATGCCCCGACGTTCAACTCGCGGAATGCTGGAGTGGTCATCTGCAAAAGCTGCAGGTTGAACTACACGGAGATTATGGCCGACGCTGTAGCAAATGCCGACATCCCATTAAAGAGCACCATCGTCAGTAACTTCCTCTACGAGAGCGGGTACACGGGCAGAAGCACAACCGCTAAAGTCGGCGAAATCATAGTTAAGGCGAAAGTCATACGAAAAAGAAGGAATTAGAGATGTATTCATATACTTACGACAAGAAAACGGGCGGAATACTTCTTAATTCCTCACCGAACGGGTTCTCAAAAGAGCCACGTCCGGTTTATGCACCTGAGTTGGACGTGCTGGGTTTTGATAAGTATTGGAAGTATGACAAGCAGACTGACTATCCATATATGTGGGCGGAGTCTAATTACTACTGGTATCGCGGTAACCTTGTGGCTATGTTAAAGGGCGGTAATCTCTATACTGCACCTGAGATACGCCTTGCTTATGCGTGCAACGAGTACAGAGAAACTCCAAACAGCAAGGCAACTCAGAAGATAATCTGCGAATCACCTGATAAAAATCCGTCTTTTATTGATAAGAAAGGCAATGTGTTCAGCATTGTCACCCCTGAGCCGAACGGTAACTCCCTGCGCCCTGTTGATGTTGCTGCGATGGTCGAAGCAAACCGTGAGATGCTTGAGATCATCGAGCAGACCACGGTAAAAAAAATCTTGGCTATCTACACCAAGTACAAGAACAAACTCGACTGTTTCCACGTGGCGTTTTCGGGTGGCAAGGACAGTTGTGTCCTACTCGACCTTGTAAAGAAAGCCTTACCCAAAGGCAGTTTTGTTGTGGTTTTTGGCGACACGGGTATGGAATTTCCAGATACCTACGCGGTTGTCAGGGAAACTGAACAGCAGTGTGTTAAGGATAAAATACCGTTTTACGTTGCCAAGTCCCACCTTAATCCGAAAGAGTCGTGGAAACTGTTCGGCCCCCCATCCCGCACATTGCGTTGGTGTTGTTCGGTGCATAAAAGCACCCCACAAACATTGAAATTAAGAGAAATTACGGGTAAGGACGATTATACAGGATTAGCATTTATCGGCGTTCGTGCACAAGAAAGCGCGACGCGTGCTGAGTATGAATATGAAAACTATGGCAAAAAGCAGAAGGGGCAATACAGCCACAACTCTATCCTTGAATGGACTTCTGCAGAAATTTGGCTTTATATTTATGCAAACGATGTAACGCTTAACGAAGCCTACAAAAAAGGTAGTGCGAGGGTCGGATGTATATGTTGTCCGATGGGCGGTGGCAAAGCAAGTTATGTCGAGTGCAAAAACTATACGGCCGAAGTAAATGACTACTTTGAGCTTATAAAGCAGTCGAACGGAAGACGTAACATTAATGTCGATGAGTATTTAAAGAGTGGTGGGTGGCGCGCCAGAAAAAATGGACGTGACTTGGCAAATAACCCCTACCATTGCATTGAACGCTTTGAAGATGGCTATTTAACTATAACTGTTGAGAACCCTGCTTCGGATTGGCATGAGTGGGTTAAGACCATTGAGGTTTCTGAGGACACTTACTCAGTGCAAGAAACGAAAACTGGGTATATCGCACGATTAAAGGAAGAAACTACTAAGCAGAACCCCTTATTAAGCAGATTGTTCCGACAAGTGTTCCGCAAAGCGGCTTGTTGTAAAGGCTGTCGAGTTTGTGAAGCCAACTGCCCAAACGGAGCAATTCAGTTTGTAGGCAATCGTATTCACATAAACGGATGCATTCGCTGCCAAAAATGCCACACAATCGCTAGTGGCTGTTTGCTTTATCATTCTTTACGCCATCCACAAGGAGGAATCCCTATGAAAAAAAGTCTTAACACAATGTCAAACCATGCACCCAAAACTGAATGGCTAATTGCATTCTTTGAAAAGAAGAACAAGTTTTTCTTGGAGCATAATCTGGGACCGGAACAAATCTCGTTTTTCAAACGCTTGTTGAAAGATGCGGGATTAGCCGAAAAGAATCAAGTCACAGATTTTGCAGAGTTTATTTCAGAGCTTGGTTGGAGTGCAGATACAGCACAAGGACTCATCCTCCTCAATCTTGTGTATGGAAATCCTCAGGTGGAATGGTATGCCAGCAATTTTGACATTGGTAGAATCTACGCTCGGAAAGAAGCAGAGGCGATGCTCATTTCCTACGATGTCAAACCTCCTGTTGCAAAATCGATTTGTGGCGCATTTAAGAGGTTGACTGAAACCCCCCTTGGTACGGCCTTGCGTTGGGGCTATGTCACCGAAGATGGCGAGCTTGTTCGCACGAAATGCTCCGTGAGCGACCCACGCGTGGTGCTGTATGGATTGTTCAAGTTCGCAGAGAAGTGCAACGACTACAAAGAATTCACGCTCGCTACACTTCTGAATGACAGCATCGACCGCGACGGCATAAGCCCAACACGCATCTTTGGGCTTGACCGCGACGAAATGACGCCCATACTCTTGGGGCTGTCAGCAAAATACCCCGAGTTCATCACCGCGTCGTTCACGCATGACCTGGAGAAAATTACGCTTGCGGGCGACAAATCCTCCCAGGATGTGTTAGACTTGTTTAAGGAGGATGCAGCAAATGGCCAATAGCAATAAATACCGCGAATATTTTGACATTGACGAAGAATATTTTCCTCAGGTCAATGACTCCACCATCGCCGCTGCTAGTCCTGACTTCTGGACGCGCACCTACCCGCACTCCACGTTCATCGAAATGCTGAACAGTATGGAGCGTGTTTTGGCGCGGCAGGAGAAGCGTTCCCTCTGGATTGAGGGTGCATACGGCACGGGCAAATCCCAGTGTGCTTACGCCCTGAAAAAAATTCTCGAAGTGCCGGAGGCTGAACTCCGCGCATATTGGGACAGATATGAGCCACTGAAAAAGAAAACCGACCTGCTCGAAAAACTCATCGGTCATAAACAAAAGGGCATCGTGACCGCTTATCGCTACGCCTCGGGCATGATTGACTCTCCACGTGATTTATTCCTGGCCGTTCAGGAAACCCTGAAGGCTTCGCTGGTCTCTGCGAACCTTTATGCCGGAGAGAATACGCTCAAAGAGAGCGTCATCGCTTGGATTGATGAACCATCGCACAAGATGTTTTTTGACGCACTTTTGAAAAAATCGGAATGGACAGCTCTGTTTAGTCAATCCTCTGCAGACGAGGTGCTGAATACACTTCGCAAAGGCGGCGAGGTCAAGACGCTGATGGATAACATCTTCCGACTTGCTGATAAAGAGGGTATAACTGCGCTGACTATTGATTCAGACAGGCTTATCGCTTGGCTGATCGACATTATTGACCGCAATAATGTAAAAGTCGTCTTTATTTGGGACGAATTCTCCGATTACTTCAGGAACAACCGCGAAAGCCTTTCAGAGTTTCAGAAACTCGCCGAATTAGTAAATTTGAAGCCGTTTTATTTCATCGTCGTTACACATGAGTCCGGGCAGTTGTTCACGACCGCCGACACGACTTGGACAAAAGTACGCGACCGTTTTATCCCAGTTCATATTGCTTTACCGGACAATATCGCTTTTGAACTCATAGGACACGCTTTCAACGTGAAACCCGTTGCTAAGACTGATTGGGATATACTGGTTGATGGAGACTTGGGAAGCCGAACAAGTACCTCTCGTTCTAAAGTAATGGCTGTGGCGAAGATTGATAATCCGCAAGTGATGAAGGACATTATGCCGCTCCACCCGATGGCAGCATTGGTTCTCAAAAACATAGCCTCTGCTTTCAAGTCTAACCAGAGAAGCATGTTCGACTTCATCAAGTCCTCAAACACGGACGATGTGAAGGCATTCCAATGGTTCATAGAAAATACAGGCCCTTTTGACGACCATCCGCTTCTCACGGTGGATATGCTATGGAACTTTTTCTATGAAAAGGGCCGGGACAACCTCACCTCTGACATTCGCCTGATATTGGACACCTTTCCGCAGCAGCAAAATCTGCGTGATGATGAGAAAACTGTCCTGAAAGCCATCCTCATCATGCAGGCTATTGACCAGCGGTTGGGCGGCACGATTGATCTGTTCAAAACAACCGAGCAGAACCTCAGCTATGTCTTTGAGGGCATTTCGGACTTAGAGGGGGCGAGATCCGCTAGTCTTGCAAAAGGGCTTAAGGACAAAGGCATCCTCGTTTCCAACCCGATAGGCGGCGGGCGTTATGTGTATGCGGCTGCCGTACTTGCGGGAGACCAAGCGAAAATCGACGAGCACAAGAAAAATGTACGCCAGAGCAGTACAACCTCGAAACTTGTGATCGATGGCGGACTTTCTACCGTTTTATCGCTTCCTCCCGCTCTGCGTCTGCGATTTGAGTCGGAGCCGGGTACAGGTAAGATCACCCCCGTGACTGTTGCAGACTTTACACGCACCATCAATACCCTCCGCGATAAAGACACAGGGTGGAATTTCCACGCTGTCATTGCCTTTGCCAGGGATGAGGCAGAGGCAGCCACCTTCCGAAAAGCCCTTAAAACAGCGGTCGCTGATAAACAATATGAAAACATCGTGTTCATCGATGCGCTTTCTACACCACTTGGCTCCGAAGCGTTTGAGCAATATGTGGACTTTTCTGCAATGGCGATGTACTACCAGGGGAGCAACAACACTTCGTCGAGGGATAATTCAGATAAGGCCAAGCGCGTTTTAGACCAAGACTGGAAAAATCGTATCTACAATGGTCAGTTTCTTGTATATACCTATACCAACCCGGAAGGCGAAAAACTCGGAAACGGTCAAGGCGTGGCAAGTGTTCTTCAGACGATTGTCACAAATAAATTCACAAAAGAATTCCCTTGTGCATTTGACTTTGCAAGGGGACTCACGGAAAGTCAGCTGAAGATGACTCCGGCTATGAAACAGTCGGCGAGGGCGGGCATTACACAAACCACAAGTGGCGTTGTTGTTGGCATTGAAAAACATGTGTTGCCAACTGTATGGAAGAGTGATAATTATTGGGAAAACCCGACTACTTCTTCCCTGCCGATCTCGAAAATTAAGGTTGAGGTTGACAGGTTCATAAAAAGTGCATTTGACCGCGACGGGCAAATTTCAATCGGCGAAATCTACGACTTCCTTGAGGATACCTACGGTTTTGCTCCGTGCAATCTCTCGGCGTTCATCGCAGGCTTTTTATTGAAAGAATATGGCAGCGAACCGTATCGCTACAGTGATTCATCCGGCGGTCATGAGCAGATGACGCAGGACAAACTCGCAGAGATGCTCGGTAACTACATCGGAAAATCCCCAAAACCAACCTATATCGTAAAAATGACCGCCGATGAAATGGCGTTTTACGAACTCACCGAAAAGGTATGGGGCATCCAGCCAAATTCGTGTTCATCTGCGAGTCAGGCAGCTATTGCGGTAACCACCAAAATGCGTGAATTGACTTTGCCTGTATGGTGTCTTGAAGAAGTGGATGCAGTTGGCGTCTCCGATATCGTTCAGAAATACAGTGAACTCGTTCAAAAAGAGGGTAACGAGGCTCACAAAAAAGCAGTCGAAATTGGAAAGATTGCATCTGCAAAACCATCCCTCGCTGAAAATTTGCCTGTTTTGGTCACAAAAGAAAATTGCCAGGATGGAATGCGTGAATACCTTTATTCCTTTGAAGGCGGTAAGGTTATGGAACTCGCTATGGTAATTGGCGCTGAAGACCATGTGCTCACTGATATTTCCCGCTTGTTTAGGGTGAAACACTCATGCCTGTGGGATAAACAGACCGGCGAGGACGAAATCCGTAAATTGCTGACTGAGTACAGCATAGTCAAAGAGAGCAACGCCATCTTGAGCGTCTCTGCCCATTCCTTGACGGAAGCGTTCAACGAGTGGCGTGAACGGTTGAAATTCATCGGTATTTCATGCGATGCTTTACGGTCAAAGTACCCCGCGTTGGTAAAAGTCCTCGACACGCTCTTGAAGGTCTGCAAGAGCGAGGACATATTGCCCGATCAATTAAAGGCATTCCATTCGGAACTTGTGGCGCACGGTGCAGAAATCAGA
>Ga0172382_10006612_pt1 | contig 16738 bp, 14 predicted proteins | sample Leawel138RmetaG_FD_122245 | JGI IMG/M metagenome (GOLD analysis project Ga0172382, IMG submission 122245) | Leachate microbial communities from a municipal landfill in Southern Ontario, Canada - Leachate well 138R metaG | ecosystem: Engineered > Solid waste > Landfill > Unclassified | place...
TCATCCATTTGTGTCGTGGAGGCCTTAATTGCTTCTAAGAAAGCCCCTCGAACAGACCAAACACTGCTTTTTCTTTCAGCGGTATCAATTAAATAAACATCAAGCGCACCTAATTCGATACAGATTTTAGAGGCTTGTTCAATATCATCATCTAAAGCTTCTTGCGTATTACCATCATAACTTAATAATAAGTAAGCGTCATGAGTATCATGCGGAATGTGTTTGCCTAAAAATTGATTCGAATAGGCCAGTGAGGTTTGGTCTATGTACTCAACTGCCGTTGGTGTAACATGTCTTTTAATCAGTTCAGGTGCAGCAGTAATTGCACTTATTGCATCGACAAATGGGACTAATAAAGAAGCTGAGAATTTAGGTAAACTGGTAAGTTTTAAAGTAACTTCAACAATAATACCTAAGGTCCCTTCCGTTCCAACAAATAGTTCTTTTAGTGGATAGCCAGTAGAGTTTTTAACAACCTTACCACCAGTCTTAATAATTTCTCCGGTTGGTAAGACGACTTCTAAACCTCTAACCCAGTCTCTAGTAACCCCATATTTGATGGCGCGCATCCCCCCCGCGTTGGTGGCAATATTACCCCCGATGGTTGCTGTTTTTTCACCTGGATCTGGTGCGTAAAATAAACCTTCTTTTTCAATCGCATCATAGATGTCTAATAACATTAACCCTGGTTGAACAGTTAATGTTAAATTAGTTTTATCGAGTTCTATGATTTTATTCATTTGACTTAAATCAAGTAATATCCCACCATGTACAGGAACACTTCCCCCGACGAGTCCAGTACCAGCACCTCTGACAGTGACTGGAATATTTTCTTGATTGGCATAAACCATTAGACTAGAAATTTCATTTTTATCATGTGCGACAACTCTTACTTCAGGAAAAGAAACAATCGTTCCCATCTCATCTTTAGCGTATTCCTCTTCAATATTCTTGTCATAAACGTTATTTTCCCCAAATATTTCTTTTAACGCTTGAATATCCTTTAAACCAATTTTCTTAAACATGATTTTCACCTTCCAACAAATCATTTAGTCTTGGTAAAACTTCATATAAATCACCTAAAATTGAATAGTGAGAAATATTAAAAAGCTTGTTGTTAGGGTCATTATTGATGGTAATGATCATTTCTGCATCTTTCATACCTTCGATATAATGAACGGCACCACTTATTCCAATATTGATAATTAATTTAGGTTTTACGGTTCTTCCGCTTAACCCGACTTGATGTCTTGCGTCAAACCAGCCATTTTCAATCAATGGTCTTGTGCAGGCAACATCCGCATTTAATCTTTTTCTTAATGGTTCTATTAACTGTAAGTCGGCTTGTTTTTTGAATGCTCTTCCGACACAAATTAAGATTTCAGATTCACTAATATCTTTTGATTTAGGTTTATTTAATACTTCTAGTATTTCGATAAATGTATGATCATTTATGCCCTTAACATCTTCTTTAATTAATTGACCAAATGGTTTAACTGCCTCAGGTTTCTTAAATATTTTATATCTTACGGTTGCCATTTGAGGTCTATGATTGGTCGTTCTAATCTTAGCCATAATGTTGCCACCAAAGGCGGGTCTAATTTGAAGTAAGTCTCCGTTTGTATCCATTTCAAGTTTGGTACAATCGGCAGTTAATCCGGTTCTTAATCTAGCTGCCATTCTTGGCCCGAAACTTCTTCCTTGTGGGGTTGAGCCTAACAAAATAGTGCTAAACATATGTTTATTAAAACAGGCTTCAACAACATTTGTATAACGTTCCACATTAAAATGTTCATAAAGCGGACTGTCGTATAAATATACTTTATCGACCCCGTAAGTTAATGCTTCATTCGCTAAATGTTCTACCTGATTACCGATGACTAATGCGAAGACTGGATCTTTGGATACTTGAGCTAATTCTTTTGCTTTACCAATTAACTCAAAACTAACTGGGTGCGCTTTACCGTTTAATTGTTCAATATAAACTAAGATCCCTTTATATTGCGTTTTATCTATTTTCTTACGTTCTTCCTCAATCAGTGTACAAACACCTTCTGGACCTTTTCTCACACACATCTTACAAATACGGCAGTTTGCGTTAATGCTTAACATTTCATCGTCATACTCAAAGGCGTTAAAAGGACAAATTTTAATTAGTTTTTGAGCGACTTCTTTATTTACTTTTGTGTTATCTACTTTAATATATGCCATGGTATCACCTAAATAAATTGACTTTCTTTTAACACATCAAACAACCCTTTTGCCATTGTTTTGGCATCTCCTTTAATCGCTTTTGAATCAAGTTTGGTGTCCGGAGAAAACATTTCTTCAACTTGGGTAGGTGAACCTAATAAACCGTAATGTTCTAAGGTTTGATCCTTTAAATCATTAAAACGAATAATGTTAATGTCTGAATCTTTAAATGCCTTCTTGCGCTTATAAGAAGGAAGTCTTGGTGTATTCGCATCCTTTTCAATGGTTAAAAGTGCTGGTAATGTGACTTTAACAATCTCATCATGGGTATCATAACCACTTCTTACCACCACATAATCTTCATAAACTTCAAGAATTTCTTTAACATATGGGACATGGGGAATGGTTAAGTTTTCTGCTATCTCTGGCCCTACTTGTGCCGTATCACCATCGGTTGTTTGTTTCCCACAAATGACTAAATCAAAATTACCAATATGGTCAATCATTTGACTAATCGTATAAGCAGTTGCTAAAACGTCTGCGCCAGCAAACTTTCTATCTGATATCACAGTTCCTTTATCAGCACCCATATAAATAGCTTCCTTTAAAACCCTTATGGCACTATCTGGTCCCATCGTTAAAGCATGAATTGAACCACCTATCTGTTCATTGATTTGAAAGGCTGCTTCTAAGGCAAATAAATCAAAAGGATTTAATTTAACGTTTTTACCATCTCGAATCAAGTTACCTGTTACAGGGTCGATTTTAACTTCACTCGATGCAGGTACCTGTTTTATACAAACCATTATATTCATTTAATTCACTCCTATATTTGGTTATTATCCAAATGTATTGTAACCGGTTTAACATGAAAAAAACATCCAAAACATGAAAGAACCGCGCACCTAAGAAAAACACTACCAATAGGATAGAGCTTTTGAATCATTATCAATTGATGACTAAAATTCTTGTTTGATAACTTTCTTACTTAATTCCTCTACGTTAAAAGCTTGAGCGTATATGGTTCTTGCCTCACACCCTCTTACTTTCATTAATGCTTGATAATACTCTTTATACTTAAATGAGGTACTGTTAATTGTAAACCAATGTAAATCAATCGCTCTTTGCCATAGTTTAAAACCAGCTTCACTAACATTCACGTAAACATAAGGTTTAAAATCAATTGGGTCTTCCCAGTTTTCTGCATAATATGGACCAGATGCATAATGCGCTGGTAGCTCTCTTTCAAATGATCTTAATCCGGCATAAAACTGTGCATCTTTAACAATATAATGAGTTGCTTCATGGTCTTTATGCATCGAATGTTTCCAATGTGTTATTAATACATCCGGTTTATATTTTCTAATTAAATCTGCAACTTCAAATTTTACCTTTTCATTTACTTCTAGTTCTCCATCTTGATAAGGGAGAACAACACTAATGCCACCTAACATATCCGCAAATGCTTTAGCCTCAGCTTCTTTTTGTTTGCGGTATTCAGCAACACTTAAATGGGGTGGATTTCCTCTTTCGCCACCTGTTAAGGCAACGGTAACAATTTTGTGCCCTTCTAAACTCATGGAAGCGAGTACCCCACCACAAGTTAATTCCATATCGCCAATATGCCCGCCTATTGCCATAATTGTTCTCATAAACTTAACCCCTTTCTCATATCTGCCCAACTTCTAACCACTTTAAAGTCTTCCCCTTCATACATATTCTTAGCCGGGTTATTGGTGCCTGTAAATAAAGTCATATATTCAGCCCCCATTTCCTTTAACCCCATCACTAGACTTGCGAACAAAGCTTTACCTAAACCATGTCCTCGATATTCTGAGTGAGTTCCAATTCCGGCAAAGTATCCTCTTTTATTAGGTTGAACCTTTAATGGACCCGTAAAACCGACGACTAAATTATGATAAGTCGGAACTAAAATAGTATTTTTCTCATTATATTGTTCGGCGTGATTTAAAATTTCTTTACGCCAACCTTCACTATTTAGATTATCCATTAACTCGGCTAACCCATGATGTTTATTCGGATTATAATAAGATATTTCAAATCCTTTTTCTTTAACCTCATCTAAAGCCTTTTTAGTTTTAGGCGAAAATTCATAGTTCGTAATATCTCGATAATATGAATTTTGATGGGCAAAATCAACATAGCCGTTTCGTTTAAAAAATAAATACGCATCACTGTTCATGTCAACCCCCGGTGCGTTGGGATGAACCGCATGGGTGTTTGGGATAATCCAATTAAACTGCACAGGGTTAAAAAAGACGATATCAATTTTGTCTAATCTTAAATCTTTTTCATGAAGACTATTTTCAAGTTTATTAAGCAACAACTTTCCAAAACCTTTTCTTCGATATGGTTCATTTATAATCACCATCGTTATATAAGCCTTTAATCCATTTGGGTCATAAACACCACTTGCAAATCCAATTATCTCTTCTGCTTCTTTTAAGACAAAAGATAAAACAAGATAATCGCCACCGGATTTTAAGAACTTTGTCTTAAACTGTTCAATCGTTAATGGTTCATACAAGAAATTAGACTGTTTTGTTGTTTCATTGAAAATATCTAAACATTGTTTAACATCTTTTAGTCTCATTGTTTCAATTTTCATATTTATCTCCCCTTATAATATAAATTGTAAAACCGTTTTCATATTCATTATATCAAAAAACACTTAAAGTGAAATAGACAATAGAAAAACACTTAATAAATGAGTGATTGACAATAAATCAACTTTTTCCAACTTATAGCATGGAAATAGACTTTATTCTATTCTTCACAATAAATTCGTTAATCAAAAAAAAGGCTGTAACAAAATAAAATAAGTTACACCCAATAACCAAAAGCCGAGTCCTTAACCAAACTCGGCTTTTTGATATATCACATTAAAAATATTCTATGAAATCCTGATGCTAGTTAATTGTTAATCACCAATAAGTGATTTTTAAATATCATATGTTTTAACTTTTACTAACTTCTTCTTAATCAAAGTATCTCTTGATAGGTATTTAACTGTATAATCAACATTCGGTGTTTCATTTTTGGTTTCTTTATCCTTCATATAGTTTGCGTCATCTAGAATTTCTAATTTAGCATTTTCACGGTAATTATTTAGATAAAGCGACTCTAATACTAAGATCACATTATTTCTTTCTTGACTTATTAAAGCGACAGTATCGCTGGCATCAATAGCTAATAATCCATCTTCTAATGCCGCTAATAAATCTGATTCATAATTGTTAATTAAGGTTTGGTCTAAATAATCTAGTTCACTTACCTTAATTAATAATTCATGATAGTGATTATTAACAATAAGTTTATTAGCATTTTTAATATCTTGCAATTGAGCATCATCTCTAGTTTAACTCTATAAATTTCTAAACTAGCTTAATTGGCTAGGAACCTTACATGCATATAAAACTTTTTTTGCTTACTGCACCATTTAATTGCTAAATCTGAATCCATTGGTTTAGACATATAATAACCTTGAATAAAGTCACAATTCATCTTTCTAAGCATATCAAATTGTTCTTTTATTTATTCAAATACTTATTTCCCAAGGATAGATTAAATTTTGGATGTCATTTCCAACGCCAATCGTATATATTCCATGCGCAATTACATCTTTTTCTAATGCCTCATCATAGGTTAAAAAGTCATCATTTGATAGAACTAAAGAAACTTTTTTGACTTCACCTTTTTTAACCATGATTTTATCAAATGTTTTTAAAATGGGCACTTTGAATGAATCAAGAGATTGATAAGCATAAAGTTGAATGACTTCTTGACCATCCAAAATCCCGGTATTTTTAATTGAAATGTGGAAATAGTGTTTGTTATCGATCTTCTCATAATTTACTGGTAAAATTTCAAACGAGGTGTAAGAACATCCAAATCCAAACGGGAAAACAGGTCTAATCTGGTGTTTCATAAAGTGGCGATAGCCTACATCTTCCCCTTCTTTATACCATACTTCTTTTGGGTGTCCAAATTCACCAATACTATGGGATGAATAATCGGTTAATGAATAGGCAAATGTTTGGGTAAGTTTTCCTGATGGGTTCACATCACCAAATATAACATCAATTAAAGCATTACCGCCTTCCATCCCGTTAAATCCAGACCATAAAAGTGCCCTACATTTGGATATCCATGATGTCATGGTAAATGCAGACGCTGAGGTTATATGGATAATTGTATTTGGATTGATATTTAGTAATTCTTGAATTAAAATATCTTGTTCGTAAGGTAAATCTAGATTGGGTCTATCCTGTCCTTCAACATCATAATCATGATTCAGTCCACCAAAAAACAGAATATGATCGTAATTTCTTGCATGCTCAAGCGCTTCTTTTCGTAATGCTTTTTGTCGTTTTTTAGTTTCTTCTGAAAGGGTTGTTCTTAATTCTTCTTTTGTTTCAAGGCTTGCTTCTTGCCAGTTACCATCAAGCGGTGTTAGCGGTGTTGCCTCATACCCACGTTTAAAATCAATCTGGATGAAACTACCATATTTCGATTTTAATGCGAGCAATGGTGAGATTTCATAAAGTGATTTAATCTCTGCACTACCCCCACCTTTGGCATGTAGTCTTTCCGCATTATCACCAATCACCAAAATACGTTTTATATTTTTAGATAATGGTAAAATGTTGTTTTCATTTTTTAATAAAACAATTGCTTCTTTGGCAACATCATAGGTTATCTTTTGATGTTTTTTTGTATTGTAATAGCCTCTTTTCCTTTTATCTGTATCGCCAATTAGATGAATCTTATTCATTACAGTTAAGATGTTACTTACCTTTTGGTCAATTAACGATTCGGATATTTCACCAGCTTTAATCTTTTCTAAAAGTGGTAATGCCATAAAATACTGATCAAAATTATTGGTAACAGACATTTCTATATCAATACCGCTGTTGGCAGCTTCTAGTGTGTTATTGACCGCAGACCAATCAGAGATTACCATATTATTAAACTTCCATTGATCTCTTAAGACTTTATTTAACAAATAGGGATCTTGGGATGCATGTCTACCATTGACTTTATTATAAGCACCCATCAGACTTAATACTTTTCCTTTTTGAACGCTATTTTTAAAAGCTTTTAAGTAAATATTATGTAACGTTTTTAAATCAACTTTAACGTTAACGGATAATCGTTCGGTTTCTTGATTGTTAACTGCATAATGTTTAAGGCAACTTGCCACATCAAAGTGTTGGATCCCTTTTACAATTGGTAAAGCCATATTGCTTGTTAGTGTGGGATCTTCTGATAGGTACTCGAAATTTCTTCCACAAAGCGGGCTTCTGATGATATTGATACTCGGACCTAAAATAACATCTTTTCCTCGACCTCTGGTTTCGGCACCTAAAACTTTACCATAACTATAGGCTAGTTTTTTGTTCCAAGTGGATGCCAGGGCGCTTCCACTTGGCAAATAGGTGACATAATCATCTGATAAACCAATTGGATTCCAATTGTCATCATGAATCTCAGCCCTTACACCTCTTGACCCATCGGTCATTTTAAGCGGTGGAATATTTAATCTTTCAACACCACCATTGTGAAAAAGACCCGTCCCGTGGATCATATTTATTTTTTCTTCTAGTGTTAATTGTTTTAAAATTGAATCAATCAGTTTATTTTTCATAATATTCACTTATTCTTTTGTAAAAATCAATTTTTCTTTATTTGATGCAGAAATTAAGACTTTTGAGTGCCCATTTTCATTGGTGACTTTAAGCGTTCTATGACTAACCTTTTCATTCATAAAAGTAACCGTACACGCCGCTTGATGTTTTAATGTAATCTCGATGGTTTTTTCTTGAATCGTCGCTTCTATGGTTAAATTAGGTTTTCCATCTAGACCAAAAATTGTTCTTGATGCTTTTGATTTTAATGCAAAAATATGGAAATTTAGTTTTTCCATATTTTTGTTGCTTCCAATGGAAGCTGGGAGAATGAAAAAATTATATCTGCACAGTAATATATTGAGTTTTATTTGAGGCAACATAAGGTATAATATCGCCTTTAATAACAACTCCGTTTACTTCTAGCTTTTCTTTACTTGATTTAGTGATATGAATAACATATGTATTACCTCTAAATTTTCTTGTAACTTCAAGCTCTGTTAGATGTTTTGGTAAAACAGGTTTTATCCTTAAACCATCAAATTCAGGATGTATACCTAAGATGTATTGACTGATTGCTACAAAGTTCCATGCTGAGGTACCAGTGAGCCAAGAGTTTTTCGCCTCACCCTGTCTAACTGCTTCTTTACCTGCTATCATTTGTGAATATACATAGGGTTCTGTTTTGTGTAGAGTTGAAATGTCTTCTAAATATGCTGGTGCTATTCTTGAATATATTTCAAATGCTCGATCACCATTACCAAGCATTGTTTCTGCACAGGCAACCCATGGATTATTATGACAGAAAATACCGCCATTTTCTTTATAGCCTTCAGGGTAACTTGAAATCTCGCCTAAGTGTAGATAGTACTTAGAGTATGCTGGATAATTTAATACCATACCATATGGTGTATCTAAGTACGCCTTAGCACTTTCTAAAGCTTTTTTTGCCATACCATTGTCAAGTCCGACCCCTGCCATTACAACCATGCCTTGAGGTTCAATAAAGATTTTGCCTTCTTCGTTTTCATTTGAACCAATTTTTTGACCATATGCATCGTATGCTCTTAAAAACCAGTTTCCGTCAAATCCATGTTTTTCGATTTGATTTATCATTTTAGTAATATGATAATCGACTTTTATTTTTTCATCATTATGCTTGATTTTATCTAGTAACTCACTGTATTTTTTACCGACATAGACAAATAACCCTGCAATAAATACACTCTCAGCAACCTTACCATCACCCTTGTTTTGAACTGTTTGAAAAGATTCCCCTGGTTCATCTGAAAAGCAATTTAGGTTTAGACAATCATTCCAGTCTGCTCTACCAATTAACGGTAGTCCATGTGGGCCAAGGTTATTCGAGGTTTTATAAAATGCTTTTTGTAAGTGTTCTAAAATCGTGCCTTTTAAATGTGGATTCGATTCATACATCACCACTTCGTCTAGTATCGTAAAATCGCCAGATTCTTTAATGTACTGAACACAGGCTAGTATAAACCAACATGGATCATCATTAAAACCTGTACCTAGATCTGCATTTCCTTTTTTAGTTAGTGGTGAATACTGGTGATATGCACCACCATCAATCAACAGCGTGGATGCTAGATCAAGTAGTCTTTGTCTAGTCTTATTTATATCCATATGCATAAATCCTAATAGATCTTGGTTAGAGTCTCTAAAGCCCATACCACGACCTACACCAGATTCAAAATAAGAGGCACTACGACTTAAGTTGAATGTTGTCATTGTTTGATATTGATTCCAAATATTAACCATTCGATTCAATTTTTCATCATTTGATTTAATACTGTAGTTTGATAATATATCATCCCAAAATGATTTTAAATCTGCTAATGAATCATTGACTTGTTCAACCGTTTCAAATGATTTGATCATAGCTTTAGCTTTTTTCTTGTTAATGACTTGATGTGATTCAAATTTATCAAATTTATCATTTTCAACATAGCCTAGTATGAATATAAAATCTTTAACCTCATTTGGTTTAAGGATAACTTTTATGTAGTGCGAAGCAATCGGTGACCATCCGCTTGCTACAGAATTTGTAGATGCACCATTGGATACAACAATAGGACTCGATATATCATTATACAGTCCAATAAAACTCTCCTTATCTGTATCAAATCCATCTATTTTTTGATTCACATGATAAAAAGCATAATGATTTCTACGTTCTCTATACTCCGTTTTATGATAGATTGTAGAACCCTCTATTTCAACCTCACCAATATTGAAGTTACGTTGGAAGTTTGTCTGATCATCTAATGCATTCCAAAATGCCCACTCTATATAAGAAAACAATTTAATTTCTTTTATTTTATTTGTCTCATTTTTAAGTGATATATGGTGGACTTCCCCATTATAGTGTTTTGGTACAAAAGATACTTGTTTAGCAATTAATCCATCTTTAATAGAATTAAATTTGGTATAGCCCATACCATGTCTAACTTCATAACTATCTAACTTAGTCTTTGTTGGTTTAGCACCAATATTCCAAATGCTATCGTTTTCTTTAATGAAGAAATATCTACCTTCATTATCAACCGGTATATTGTTATAACGGTATCTTGTAATTCTTCTATCCCTTGCATCTTTATAGAAGCTATACCCACCCGATGTATTAGACATTAATACAAAATAATCATCACTTCCCAAATAGTTTATCCATGGATAAGGTGTATAAGGTGTATTAATTACATACTCTTTATTTAAATCATCAAAATATCCATATTTCACATTGTTTTCCTTACCCTTTCACACTACCTGCTGTAGTGCCTTTTATAATATATTTCGAAAATATTAAGTAAATAATAACTGTTGGAATGATTGCTAAAAACATGAGCATAAACCTAGCACCTTGATCAAAGTTTTTAGGGTCTGATACCCCTAATTGAGCAATAATAATTGGTAAAGTACGTTTCTTGCCATCTTGAATAATAAGAGACGGTATAAATAAGTTATTCCAACTTGCTACAAAAGCAAATATAAACTGAACAGATAATGCTGGTCTAATAATTGGTAGAACAAGTTGGTTAAATGTTCTAAACTCACTTGAACCATCCACCCGAGCTGCTTCTATAATTTCATATGGCAATACACTTTGTATGTATTGTTTCATGTAGAAGAAAGTGGCTGGTGATGCAATTGCTGGAATAATAATCACCCAATAATTATTAACAAATCCTATACTATATAATATTGTTACTAAGCCAATACCAGCAATCTGTGATGGAATCATCATTACAGCAAGTATTGCAAGATGTATAAACCTTCTACCTTTAAATTGATATAAATGGATTGCATATGCAGTTAATGCACTAAAGTATGTTGTTAAGGTTGCTGAGACAAGTCCTATAAATAAACTGTTTATTATACCCTCTAACACAAATAAATTTTCCTGTGTAATTATTTTCATGAAGTTTCTTCCAAAAAATTTTCCTGGAAGTATACTAAATCCTTTAGATATATCAATGTGAGGTCTAGATGCATTTACAAATAATGTATAAAATAAGAATATAATGATACCTGAAAATATGATTAATATAAGGTAGATGAAAAACCTAAGGAAATATAATGGTAACTTATCAACTAGGCTCATCTTCTTCAAGACGGCTGATTTGTTCATTTTTTCATCTCCTTTTTAATGCGTCTTTCTTCTTTATAGTCATCAATCTCATCACGGTTCATCACAAGGAAGAAGAAAATACTAATAACGGTAGTAAATAAAAATAGTATAACAGATGCCGTACCTGCCATGTCATATTGCTTACTTGTTCTTAGTAAACCACTAATATACATCATTACAGTTTGCGATGAACCATTCGGACCACCGGTACCTTTTGTAAAGACATAGGGTATATCATACAATTGAACACCACCAACTAAGGAAGTCACTAAAACGAATAATAGTATCGGTTTTAATAAAGGTAATGTAATCTTTGTAAATGTTTGTCTACTGTTTGCACCATCAACACTTGCAGATTCGATTAATGTATCATCAATCCCCATGATACCTGCCATTAATAGAATCGTTGTATTACCAAACCACATTAGAAAATTCATCGCTGCTATTAAAAACCTTGTTGGCCATACTTTATCAACAAAACTAAATGTTTCCGGTATGATACCCATATCCATTAATAAAGTTGTAAGTCCACCGGTATTTGAAAACAATTGTACAAACAACATTGAAAATGCTGCTGCCATAACCAAATTTGGCATATACATGATGGTTTTGAAAAATGTAGTGCCTTTTAGTTTTAATCTAAAAGATGTAAACCATAATGCCATAAGTAAAGAGATAATAATTTGAGGTATAAAACTTATCAACCACAATATAATTGTATTGCCAAGGTATTTCATAAACAGACCCTGACTAAACAACTTAACATAGTTACCGAAACCTATGAAATTGGGTCCAACTTGAACGAATCCACCTTGTGCATAATAGTATTCAAAAAAACTATAGTAAAAAGTAGACAGTAATGGAATCAACGAAAATATAACATAGACGAGGACAAAAGGTGCTACAAAATAATATCCCCATTTATTGTAATTAATTTTTTTTCTCTTTTTAGACATGCTTTATACCTTTCATTTGCTTATATCTCCATATAAGCAACTTTTAATTTTTCAAGTTATTGAATTATAAAAGTTTGATGAGGGAAGGTTATTCCCTCATCAATTTTTTATTTATGAGTGTTATTTAGGCTCAGTTGGCGTTGTCGTGAATTTTAATTCAGGATATTTTTCAATTACTATTTCTTTAAATCTATTCCAAGCTTGAGTAAACGTTGATTCTCCAGAAAAGTAATCTTTCATTGCTGTTTGAATACCTTCATTTAATCCTTGATCATAAGGTGATGCGTTACTCATATCAATTTTTTGTGCTGCTGATGTAAATAAAGCGATATGGTTTTGTCCACCTAAGAATGCTGATCCATAAGTTGCGTCATTAGCAATTTTTGTCATTGCAGTTTTATTGTTTGTATAGTCTTCAGTTTCTCTTGTAATGCTTTCTGCAATCGCAGGGTTTGCTGTCATTTTGATCATAATGTCTTTAACAAGTGTTGGATTATCTGTACCTTTAGCACCAACTATCCAAGTACCACCCCAATAATAACTTGCAGGACCTTGAACAACACGGTATTCACCAAATAAACCATTACCTACTTCTTTAGGTGCGTCAGCATCATCAAGTGAGTTACCTAATAATGTGAAATTAATGCCCCAAGTTGAATAGAAGAATCCAAATACATTACCATCTGAACCTTGATCACTTTGCCATCCATCACTCCATAGACCGTTACCATTATTATAACCGCTTGTTGTATAGGTCTTAGTTTGTTTGATCCAGTTTAGAATTTGTTGATCAACAACAACTTCATTTTTGTCATTAACCCATTTAGCAGTTGTATTGTTTGAGTATGCTCTAAATGCATCATCATAACCAGATAACATACTGTAATTCTTCGCTTTCATTTGAGCTGCAACGGCATCAAATTTAGCCCATGTATCAATTTTAGCTTGAACTTCAGCTGGTACGTCTGTACCTAAAACTTCTCTTGCAATATCTGCTCTATATGCGAACAATCCTGGCGTTGCTTGCCATGATGTAGCTCTTAATGCACCCTTTTCATCAGTAACAATATCCTTAGTGTATTGATATTGATCTGCAAACACAGATTCTTTGATTTTTAAATCTTTAATTAAATCGAGTGCATAGCGATCGTTTGCATATTTTGTCGCATAGTCTGCTTCAATTAAGAAAATATCTACTTTATCATTAGCAGCCGCTGATGATTGATTAGCTAGTGCAGCATCTAATGCAATTTGGTATCCATTGTTGTCGTTAGCAACTTGAATCCATTTAACAATTGTGCCATCATCTAATAAATCTGTTCCGTCAGAATTTGTTTTAACATATCCTGGATAGAAATTTCGGAAACGACCAATAAATTCGTCATTCCACACTCTAATTACTAGTGTATTGCCTTCTTCTGTGACTGATACACCACCTGAAGAGTTATTACATGCAACCAATACGCTTGCTGTAAGTAATACTAACATCCCTACAAATAACTTTTTAAACATTTTTTTCTCCTCTTTTCTTTTTTTTAGTTTTAAAAAGTACTTTTAATATTTTTAACCGTTTGTCCTTTTTGTAGCTTTCCACTGATGATTATACTTTTTGCAACAAAATCTTTTGGATTTTCAATTTGCTCAATTAATTTTAATGCAGCTTGTTTACCTATTTCTGTACTATTTTGTACATAGGTCGTTAGAGATGGTCTAAGTATGGTTGATAAATAGATACCATCATAACCAACAACTGATATATCATCTGGTATATTTAATCCATGTTTTTCTATTTCTGTCATCCCCCCCATAAATGAGTAATCATCTGGATATATGATACAGGTTGGTTTTTCATTTAAATCAAGTAGTTTCCTTGTAGCCAATCCACTTTCTCTAGGTAGATGATAATCTGCCTGTAGAACATATTCAGGTGGAATGTTAATACGTAGTTTTTCACACATGTTTTCAAATGATTTTAATCTATCTTTCGTAACTTGTGTCATCTCTCCGTGTATAAATGCAATCTTTTTGTGGCCCATTTTATAAACATATTCAACTATCTTTCCTAAACCGATATTATTATCTGACATAATTGCAGTTTTATTTGGAAATTCATGATCAATTGTCACTACTTCCATATCTGAACTGATAAGTTGTAGAATTTCAGGATCATTATAATCAGCTGTTGTTATAATGACGCCATCACATCTTCTATATCTTGCATGACTAAGTAATGTGTGTTTGGTTGTACCTACTAAATTTGATATGAATGTGAAATCATAACCTTTTGTTCTTAATGTTTCTTGAATACTACTTAACATGGTAGAAAAGTATTCATGCTTTAAACCGGCTTTTGATTTATCTATGTATACAACGCCTATATTATATGAACGATTTGTTTTTAAACCTCTTGCTTGGGAGTTTGCTATATAACCCATTTCTTTTGCAATCTTACGGATTTTTTTTGTCATTTTTAAACTAATTTCATGACTATTGCTTAATGCTTTACTAACTGTTCCAATACTTACACCAGCAACCTCAGCAATATCTTTTAATTTAACCACATATCGTCTCTCCCTCGTGTTTTTTTACTTAAACGTTTTCGCAACTATATTTTATCATTAAATTTCTACATTGCAAATAGTATTTTGAACAAATTGTAAGCGTTTGATTTTTGGTTTTTTTATGTTTCGCTTAATTAAGGCATTAACTCAAAAAAAGGAACGTAAACGTTTTCGTATTTTCGTTGTTATCACTTCATCTAATCTTTAATTATTTAACTATTTTTAACGATAAAATCATAATTTTGATATCGATAAGGTATAAAAAATTAACTTATTACTAATTCCGTTCATTACTACTGATTTAAATTGTTTGCTTCAGTATACAAAGGTAAGTCATCTGTGTTGGGACAACCATTTTGATACAATTCGTACCACTGTTTATTTTTTTGCACCTAATTCATTCTACAAAAATGATATGAAAGCCTATTTTACCAAGGGTTGAACTTAAACTTTGATACATTTTTAATAACATTGCATGACTCGATAAACAAGGATTTAATCAATATAAATTAAGAATTTTAATCTGCAAAAAATCCTTTAATAGTATCTTTATGATTTACTTTTTTAGCTATATTAAGTGTATTATCACTAATCTCTAAATCAGATAATATAACTGCTGTATTATCTAATATATAACCTTCTCTTCTTAATTCTTTTATAATCTTAATCATTTTTTTTACAAAATAATTAGATTCATTTATTAAATCGTCTATATTGCATCCATTATTAATCAATAAATCTTCTAATACATACCGATGACTAGTATCTTCAAAGATCTTCTCTTCATTAGAATCATAAAATGCAATATTCCACTTTTCTTCAGTATCTTCATTTAGTGTTGTATACTGCATCTCTAAATCTAAACTCTCACAATTAATCCATATTACTGATTTATTTATATCTTTCCACTTTTGTAATATCTTAACCATACTCTCTTTAATAATTTTGAATACAGGTACTCTTTTTGGCAGTGAAACATTAACTTTCCGACCATCAACTAATTTGAATCTTATAGGATAAAAAGATTCTACCATTTGATTATCATCTAGATAATATAGAACGTTGTCCAGAACTTTCATATTTGTTATCTCAGTTCTTTCTTCTGAAAAAATAAAACTTTTTGTTGGATGAAAATATTCTATTTGCGTAATATATGTAACCTCATTTTCATATCTAAATATATGCTCTTCAGTGTTATTATAAAAATCACGATATAAGTTGGGTGCAGCAATATATCTAGTTATCCTTTCTTGTTCATCATAAAATGATTTTGAAATGATAGTTATTTTTTTATCTTCACAACTATATTGAATAAATTCAATCGTTCCATCTAAATAAAAATAGAAATTTATATATGATAAGCGACCACTCAAATATTTTTCCGATAATAATATCTTATTATTTTCATCAAAGTAATATTTATAATCAAATCCGTTTTCTGGTTTTTTCACTTCTTTACCAATAGTGCAATTAGTAACTCTCATTTCCCAAACATATGAGGGTTCATATAAACCTGCATCAAATCCAATACCTTTACTAAATTTATTGTTAGTATTAGTTTCTGATATTTTTGTATATATACTGTTTAAATCATAATTTATATATTTTTTGTATAGTTCATATTATTCTTGTTCTATTATTTTCATTTCTAACATCTTTCACCTATAAGTTATAATTATAATACCAAAGTCAACTTTAAAATAAAATATTTATAAAACTTTTTGGTTTTCA
>Ga0172382_10006613_pt1 | contig 16736 bp, 16 predicted proteins | sample Leawel138RmetaG_FD_122245 | JGI IMG/M metagenome (GOLD analysis project Ga0172382, IMG submission 122245) | Leachate microbial communities from a municipal landfill in Southern Ontario, Canada - Leachate well 138R metaG | ecosystem: Engineered > Solid waste > Landfill > Unclassified | place...
AGATTAAAAGAGATACTGACGAATTTCTCAAACTCATGCAAATATACGAATATAGAAAAAGATTGCCCGATCGTTTGAGCGGAGGACAACAACAAAGAGTCGCTTTAGCGAGAGCTCTTGTTCTTCGCCCAGATGTGCTACTGATGGATGAGCCACTATCGAACTTGGATGCAAAACTGAGAGTTGAAATGCGAGCGGCAATTAAAGAGCTACAAAATAGCCTTCATATTACCACCATATATGTCACACATGATCAAGAAGAGGCTATGGCTGTCAGTGATCGGATTGCTGTTATGGATTATGGGGAAATTCAGCAAATTGGTTCTCCTCGAGAACTCTATCAGCGCCCACAAAATGTGTTTGTTGCAACCTTTATCGGAAAGACGAATATGATTGATGCTGAATTAGTTATGCAAGAGTCAAATCCGACATTGCAGTTCTTGGGTGGATACTCTGTAGGAATGCCAAATGTTCATGCAAAACATCACATAAACCAATCAGTTAAAGTATCTATTAGACCTGAAGAGTTTTTAATAAATGAGTCAGGAGATGAGGGCATAGAAGCTGAAATCCTTGATAGTGTGTTCCTTGGATTGAATACCCATTATTTCATGGAGACAGCTCAGGGTGAAAGAGTGGACGTTGTTACTGAATCTGACATTCATGTTGAACATGCAAAAGGAGCAAAGGTTAGATTAACTCTTAATCTCGATAAAATTAATGTGTTCAACCAGGAGGGAACTTCTAACATCTTACTAGAGGAGGTCTCAACATGAAACGATTGAGAAAAAGAACTCCTTTAGAAGTGTGGAACTTCGTAGGCTTTTCCTTACTTGGACTATATCTCTTATTTTTAATGTATCCTCTTTTTAATGTATTAAAAGCATCAGTGTATGATCGAGAACAACACTTTACGCTCGCCTATTTTAAAAAATTCTTTGCTCAGCGCTACTATTTCTCAACTCTTATAAACAGTTTTAAAGTTGCTACAGTTGTTACGATTTACTCAGTGATACTGGGTGTCATATTAGCTTATTATTACAATATATATCGACTCAGAGCCAAAAAGTTTTTAGAAGTCATTATTATTATAGCATCTATGTCGGCTCCTTTTATTGGTGCCTATTCTTGGATTCTTCTTCTGGGAAGAAATGGGCTCATTACCCGGATGATATATACTCTCTTTAAATTTAGGATTCCTGCTATTTATGGATTTAATGGAATTGTACTGGTTTTGGTCACTCGCCTTTTTCCTTTAGTCTTTTTATATGTTTCTGGAGCTCTTCAATCAATTGATAATTCACTACTAGAAGCATCTGAAAACTTAGGAACAACTGGAATTCGAAGGTTTTTCAAAGTGATACTTCCCCTCTCTATGCCATCTATTTTAGCAGCAGCTCTTTTAGTGTTTATGAGATCGATGGCAGATTTTGGAACACCACTGTTAATTGGTGAAGGTTTTAGAACTTTTCCAGTTGAGATTTATAATCAATATGTAGGAGAGACGAGTACCGACCACAATTTTGCTGCAGCAATAAGTGTTGTTGCTGTTGTTATTACTGCTTTGGTCTTCTTAGTTCAGAAAGTAGTGAATAGTTTTTATAAATTCTCTATCAATTCATTACATCCAATACAAGAAAAAGAGTTATCACCATGGGGCAAGGTGTGGGTCTATTTTTACACATACGCACTACTCACACTTTCGATGCTTCCTCAGCTTTATTTAATCTATATGTCCTTTAGAAAAACATCTCAATCTGGATCGTTATTTGAGCCTGGCTATTCTTTAGAGAGTTATAGAATTGCCTTTAAGAAATTTGGATCTGCTATACCTAATACTCTCTTATTAGGAGGAGTTTCAGTCTTACTTGTCCTCTTTTTAGCTATCTTAGTCTCTTATATCATCGTAAGAAGGCCATCTTGGGTAAGTCGTCTCATTGATAACTTCTCTATGGTTCCATTTGTATTACCAGGCTCGGTCGTTGGTATTGCATTAGTTCTCAGTTTTAGTCGAAGGCCAATAGTTCTCACAGGAACAATGGCTATTATGATTATTTCGATGGTGATTCGAAGAATCCCATATACAATCAGAAGCTCTGCTGCAATTCTACAGCAGATTCCACTCACGGTAGAAGAAGCGGGAATTAGTCTGGGCTCATCAAAACTTAGAACGTTCTTTTTGATCACGGTTCCCATGATGAAAAATGGAATTATATCAGGAGGTATTTTAAGCTGGATTACAATTATTACTGAATTATCTACTTCAATAATTCTCTATACCGCCCATACAGTCACCATGACGCTTTCGATTTATATATTCGTTTCAAGAGGAACTGATGGGCCAGCAGCGGCTATGGCAACAGTTTTAACTGCCTTTACAGTTATTAGTTTGTTGTTATTTATGAAATTCTCTAAATCTAAAAATTTAGTTATGTAATATCTCTACGGAGAGGGAGGAGAAAAATGAAAAAAGTATTTGTTACTTTATTAATTGGCCTAGTTATCCTAGGAACAATTGCTGGCGGTGGTGCTAAAGAAAAAGCAGCCGTAAGTGGGCCCTCAGGAAGGTTAGTACTCTATACACCAGACTTTGATGAAGAACTCAACATGGTTGTAGACCCCTTCCAAGCAAAATATCCCAACATCAAAGTTGAGTTAGTGCAAGCTGGGGCAGGGGAACTGAAAACAAGAATTAGAGCAGAGGCTGCTAACCCTCAGGCAGATATTCTTGCAGGTGGAGTATTCTATAATGATTATGTGAATATGCCTGACTTGTGGGAGCCCTACATTGCTTCTAATGATTCCGATTATCCTGAGAGCATGAGAAACAGCACTGGTGGAGCAATTACTTTTAAGACTGTTCAGTTGGTGAACTTATTAGTGAATAAGCCATTAGCAAAAGAACTTGGTGTTGAAATTAAGAGTTATGCAGATCTACTAAATCCAAAACTCAAAGGTAAGATTATCACAGCAGATCCTAACGGTTCATCTTCAGCTTGGAACCAACTATCCACAATTTTAGGAGTTATGGGTGGATATGAGAGTGCCGCTGCATGGGGTTATGTTGAAAGCCTTATTCAAAACCTTGATGGAGTGATGAGCGGAAGTTCTTCGACTGTTTATAAAGGCGTTCTTGAAGGTGAGTATGTTGTAGGATTAACATATGAAGCTCCATGTGTTACGTACATTAGAGAAGGGAAAGGAGACATTGTAGAAATTGTCTATCCTTCAGAAGGAATTAACGCTATTGCAGGAGCTCATGGTATTGTTAAAAATGCTAAGAACTTAGAAAATGCAAAACTGTTTATTGAGTTTGTTGCCTCTGATGAGATGCAAGCTGCATTTGCTGCATCAACAGTAAGACAAGCAAACCTTAACTTACCTACAACAAATGAATATCTTACTCCAATTGACCAAATTAGAATTGAGCCTAGAGATGAAGCTTATTTAGCTAAAAACCAGAAAAACATCTTAGAAAGATGGAATTTCCTGTGGGCAAAATACAACTAGACGTGTGACTATAACATAGAGAATGCCATCAAGTGATGGCATTCTCTCCCTCTTTCTGCTAAGTCACAGATTCCAATACGAAATATCATCCACATCCATAGTATTGATACGGCTTTTCGTACAAGCTCTTAGAATCTGCTCCATATTCAACCAGAATTTCTTCTAATTGGGAAGTGAAACTTTGCTCATCTGCTAAAGAAGCAATAGCAATAGTACTTAATTTTTCATCAGGAGCGTCTTGAATTGCTTTACGAACTTTTTGTTCGGTATCGATAGTGAGATGATGAATCTTCTCTTTTGCTAAAGCGGGTGCAACTGTTAAAAAGTTAGTAATCCCGACTCTGTTTTGTGCATAGCGATAAGAGAAGTTAATATCTGCATGAGGGGCTTGCTCCCACATCTCTTGATCCAAAGTAAAGGGGAAAAATGGAGCATAGTTAGGCAGTGGTGCTCCAGTTAACCACACTAAAGGTTTACCGTTATGCCACTGTACTACCATCGAAGCGGTAGTTCTACTTTTTACAAAACCCTGACTATCCATACAAATAGATTTCATACTCCGATCAGGAGAGCCTAAAGAGCCCTCATTGTGTCGTAAGGTAGAAGCCATAATCTCAAATGAAGCTTTGTCCTTAGTCAGGAGCTCTTGAGATTTTTGTTGTCTATATTTGCCTTGAGTGAAAAAGAGATGGAGTCTACTTTGGTGAGTTTTAGCAAAGTGAGGCTTATTCTCCCAAGTAAGAGCATCTGCTTTATCGTAGTGTTCATCTAGTGAGTAGGCATTCGAAATTGAACCTACTAATGCTACTTTTTTAGCAGCCCAAGAGCGGTTCATAGTCTCAACTATCCACGCCTCTTTCTCGTCGCTGATAATAAATGAGTTGTGATACTTTAATACGTTTGTGTAACTCCCATTACCACCTTGGCCAAAGTTCTCTAATAAGGAGGTGATAACTTCAACTCCGTGAGAGGCACTTGTAGCGTTATGTAAAGCGAGACGGAGAATATCCATTCCAAGCAGTCCATGACGTTCAGTTCTCTTTTTTGCAAATACTGCTTCATTACCAATAGAGACACCTTTTTCGTTTATCCCCATCTCTGCACCCCATATCCAAGAGGGGCGACTGATGAGAGCTTTAAGGTTATTCGGTAATGTAGCGTGAGCTTTGAGAAGCGTTTTGTACTGTAACGTATTGTATGGAGGATTATCCTCAGGATGGGTTATCTCATGAATTCCCTCATCACCCAATACATATTGAATGAGTTGGGGCTCCCCAGGATCACGATCTGAATTCTTTGCAAAGAAGAAACTACTGGTTAGGGAGTCTCGTTTGACCATTGTATCGCACATGTTAAAACCTCTTTTGATATGAGTGGCAGTACGGAAGTGATCCGGTGCGCTCGTAATATGATTGATGATACTCCTCTGCTTCCCAGAACGTGGCATAAGGGAGAAGTTGTGTAGCAACTTCTTTATCACCAGTTTCTAGTAGTGTAAGAAGTTTAACCGCTGTGTCGTACTCATGACGATTACGGTAGAAAATAACCGAAAGGTACTGAGATCCAATATCTGGACCTTGTCCATCTTTTTGAAATGGGTCATGAATCTCTAAAAAGTAGGTAGCCAGTTGTTCATACGAAATCACAAGTGGATTGTACTGAACTAAGACACTTTCAACATGGCCTGTTGTTTGAGTTAATACATCTTGGTAGGTAGGGTTTTTCATCTTACCACCAGTGTAACCACTTGTTACCTTATACACACCGTCGAGTTTTTTAAGGTAGTATTCAACACCCCAAAAGCATCCACCTGCAAACACAGCTGTTGCTACAGGTGGTCCATCTTTAAACAAAAGAGAGACACTATTTACACAATGACGTGTGTTTTTAGCGGTAAAACGTTCTCCCTCAAATACATGACCTAAGTGACCTTCACAGGTAGCACACACTATTTCGGTTCGTACGTTATCACTATCAGGATAGCGTAAGACTGCATACGGTATTTCATCATCAAAAGAGGGCCAACCACATTGGCCATCGAACTTATCATCAGAAGAGTATAAAGGAGAGCCACACTGTTTGCAGTAATAGGTACCACTGTCGGTGGTATCAGTATACGCTCCACTGAAGGCTCGTTCAGTCCCTTTATCTTTAATCACATGTTTCTCAAATACATTGAGTTTCTCTAAAAACTGTTCTTTAAGTTTCTCAAAAGGGTAACGATCTTGAATATTCATCTCATTTCCTTTGTGATACGGTCCACTAACAAGTGGACTTATAGATAATAACACCAAAAAAAGTACAACGACTTCTTTTTTGTTTTTCCAGTTCATTCTTCTATAATATACTAAAAATTGGTCACAAAGTGGAAAAAGAGGAATTTCTATTGGATGAGAAGACCTTCTTCTTGTTCTTGCTTCACCTGGCGTAGATAGCTGTAGACTGTATACTTTGAAATTCCAAGCCCATCAGCAACAATCTCTACAGCTCCTTTAATGTTAAACACATTCTTTTCTAAGAGAGCTGCAATCACCATTTGGTTTCGTTCTTTGACTGTGAATTTCTTTAATCGTGTTAATTTAGCCATCTCTTTTTGAATATTAGCTTCAATAAACTCACTGATATCAGAGGCAAATTGTTCTTTGGTTTGAGGGGAGACCGAAACTGCATCAGGAATAAAGTCTTCAGCAAAGCTGAAAAAAGGAGCTGAGATGTCGATATTAATACAAAACATCCCTATAGGAGTCCCTTGTCCATTTTTAATGAGAGCAGTAATCGACTTTAATGTTTTGTTAGTTTTAGTGGTAGTGAAATAACTATCAATCACATCGACATTTGATTCAGATGCTTTAGCTAATGCGTTAATTCCCAGGTTTGTTAATGGAGATCCCTCTTTACGAGAGGTAACAGTGGGGTTTTCAATTAATATGACCGAACGAGTTGGGTCTTCTAAAGAGTGTAAAACAACTTCGCAGTTTTTACCAAAGACTAGTGCTACTGCTTTAGCAATTGGTTTTACTGCCTCTAGTAACTCTTTATCGTGTTTAGAGAGCGTTTTCTTTTTAATAAAGAATTCTAAATCGACTCCGTTGTTATTCATTTCACCCACACATAAACCCCTTTTCACGCTTTTACATAGAATAGTATGAGACACAATAGAATTGCAAGGATAAACAAAATTGTATATTAGACAAATTATTGTTTACAGATTGCTTTTTCACTCTTATACTACAGGTGGCGAAGAAAAGGAGACAAACTATGAATACAATTGTTCATTCCGACAAGGCTCCTCAAGCTGTCGGACCTTACTCACAGGCCATTGCAACAAATAACATGCTATTCGTTTCAGGACAACTTCCCATCGATCCCGCTACCGGAGAATTTGCAGGTTCTAGCATTGAAGAGCAAACTGAACAAGTCATTGCAAATCTCAAAGCGGTTATCGCTGAGGCCGGTTTTTCACTTGCCGAGGTAGTTAAAACGACCTGTTTTTTACAGAGCATGGAGGACTTTGCAATCTTCAATTCGATTTACGCAACGTATTTTAGCTCTTTTCCTCCGGCACGTGAGTGTGTGGAAGTGGCAAAGCTCCCTAAAGGTGCTTTGGTCGAAATTTCAGTTATTTGTTCAAAATAAAATTTTTAGGTGGAGGGTATTATGAATTACATTGATCAGCACATTGATGAAATTCGAAGCGAATTTAAGCTTCTCGACTACTGGGTCTATTTGAACGCAGGCGATCAAATGATTCCAGGCAATTACTGGCTTAAGGCAGTAAAAGATTTCTACAACTTTGTAGAATTCGGTCGAATGGAAGATATTCCAAATGCCGACATTGCAACTCACCCATTTCTCACAACAAAATGGGGTGAGTCTATTGAACTTGGGGCTAAGTTCATTAATGCAGAAGTGGAAGAAGTCACAAACACTTACCGCCCTGCGGTAACTGCAAACCTTATTTTATACAACATGTTTAAATGGAATAAAGGGGATAACGTAGTTATTACAAACCTCTCTTATCCTTCGATTCCTTATATCCTATCTGACATCAGTAAAAAATATGGTGTGGAAATCAGAGTGGTAAAACACGTCAATGGTGAAATTCTCATGGAGGATTTAGAAAAACAAATTGACGATAACACTCGCTTATTGTGTATCGACCGAACGACAGCATTCTGTGGATTTACCTTTGATATGAAAGAAGTGTGTGCTATGGCACACAAACACGGTGCTTTAGTACTTGACGATGCTATTCAAGCATTTGGAGCAATAGATATCGACGTACGCCACGACGATCTCGACTTTTTAGTAACTGGTGCCTACAAATGGCAATGTGGACCTGAGGGTGCAGGATTATTATTTGTTCGTAAAGAATTAGTTGAATCAATTGACCCCGATTACAGAAACTACATTTGGAGTGATTTTGAAGGACCAATTCCTTTTGGTGATAAAAACCACGAAACATTAGCTTCTTGGCAAAATCCTCCTGTGAATACTGCCAACAAATTCTCTCAAGATAGCACCTTGGGACCAGCATTGTTTGGTTGGGTGGAAACACTCCGCTTCTACAACAAAATTGGTATTAAGAACGTTGAAGAGAGAATTAAACGCCTTGGTGGTTATGCCATTGAACGATTAGAAGAGATTGGATGTCACGTCTATACACCAAAAGATCCCGCAAAACGACACGGACTTATTACCTATACAACAGGGGACTACGAAGCAGATAAAGCATTCTTTAACCGCTGTGCATCACCTGGTAGGAATATGAAACCCATTAAGATTTCCCTCAGAGCTCTTGGAGGAGTCGGAAATATACGGGTTTGTACACACTTTTTTAATACAGAGGAGGATATTGATTATCTAGTGGCATTACAAAAATCAATGATGCCTAAAAAGTAGGAATGTATAAAAACTGTTTCTTCATCTCAGTGATTCGTTATGCATCTAAATGTAAAAGGAGATATGTATGTTTACAGAATCTAAAGGTGATAAAAAGCTCGAGTTTAGAGGTGGAATGTTTGGACTATTTATCCCATTTCTCGGCTTGTTTGTCGGTATTATACTCCTCAGTGTTGGGGGAAAAGCGATGCCCATGGCTTTCTGGGCTCCAGCTTTAGCAGGAATTCTGCTTGCCATTATTTTTGCTAAAGATCCAAAACATTGTGCCGATGTGTTAATTCAGGGAATGTCGTCCGAAATGGTTGCCATTATGCTCATGGCATGGTTCTTAGCTGGTATTATTGCTCAATTGATGAAAATGACTGGCTTAGTTGAGGGTCTGATTTGGCTGAGTATGGCCATTGGACTGAAAGGGTCTCTTTTCCCATTCATCACATTTGCAGTAGGGTGTATGTTATCGACCGCAACTGGAACTGCTTTAGGAACGGTCATTGCATTGACTCCAGTATTGTATCCTGTTGGAGTCGCATTAGGGGCAAATCCACCTGTTATGTGTGCTGCAATTGTATCTGCAGCCTATTTTGGGGATAACATCGCCCCAGTAAGTGATACAACCATTGCCTCCGCATATACCCAAGGAGTTGGAGTAGCTAAGGTCGTTCGATCTCGGTTAAAGTATGCTTTTGCTGGTGCAGGTTTTGCGGCTGTGCTGTTCATTATCTTTGGCGGTGGTGGTACAGCAAGTGGAGATTTATCCTTTGTAGGGGAACTCTCACCTAAAGGATTAATCATGCTTGTCGTTCCCGCTTTATTGATCTTTTTGATGTATCGTGGATCTCACCTCATTGTCGCCCTTGTCGGATCGGGTGCTTTAGGAATAGCGCTTGGAGTTGTTACAGGCTTACTCCCATTCTCACAAATCTTAGTAGTAGATATGAATACCTTTAGTGTAGGAGGAGTGCTTGTTGATGGAATTATGAGTCTTATTGACATCGCTGTGTTTGCCATGTTCCTCATGGCGTTGGTAAACCTTCTTGATAAAGGGGGATTTTTCGATATGGTCATTGAAAAACTCTCCAAATATACAGCAACACACCGCTCTGCTGAGTTAACCATCTCATTAATTAACATCATCTTATGTCTCTTAACCGTCGCAAATAGTGTGGCGATCGTGATGGAAGGGCCGATGGCAAGAAAGATCTTAGTTGAGAAACATAATATCTCAAGAGATCACAGTGCAAACCTCTTAGATTCAGTCTCTGCTGCTGCAATGTGTCTGATCCCTTACGGATTTGGACCCATCCTTGCTGTGATGTTTGCCCAAGGATCAGGAGCTCCTGCCCACTTTACCGTCAATAGTGTTGTGCTCTATTCATTCTACGGATGGGGCTTAGCCATTGTGATGTTAGTGTCGATGCTCACTGGTTGGGGAAGAACATTTGAGACTCCCGAAGAGAGAGAACAAATTGAAGAGTAACACTACCTTATGCAAGTCGCCTTTTGGCGACTTGCATCTTTAAAAGAGGTCAATATGAGTACGGTACGTAGTGGCTTTAGTTGGTACGGACAAAAAGTGGGGGTATTAGTCTTTGGTGGGGTAGCACCCCGAATAGAGGGAGACCCTGGTCATGCAGGGAGTTTCCAATACCCAGTTCGTTATGCAACAGTTGAAGGGAAATTCTTAGATCTGGTCGAAGGATCTGACCGAATTAAGCAGAACTTGATACAAGCCATCGAACAACTCAAAGAAGAGGGGGTAGAAGCTGTCGTTGGTGATTGTGGATTGATGTCGTTGTATCAACATCAACTTGGTTCAATCACACAACTTCCCATTGCTGCTTCTTCGTTATCACTTATTCCTCTTGTGTGGAACTTTATTGGACGAAAAGGGAGTATCGGTATTATTACTGGACACTCTGAGTTATTAAAAGATACCCACTTAGAACACTCAGGAAGAAGTAGTGAGATGCATCTCTCGATCCAAGGGATGGAGGATGAACCCCATTTTACCGAAATTGTTATTAATGGTGGGACAGACCTTGATCCATTTGCTATGGAGAAAGATGTCATTAGCGCTGTGAATAAACTCATAGATAAAACAGAGAATCTCAGAGCAATTATTTTAGAGTGCAGTAACTTAGCAACATTCTCCCGCTCAGCGTACGAAAGTTCGCGCTTACCTGTATTTGATATTATGGCGGCAGCGAATCTTATAGCTTATTCGGTAGATCCCCCCTGCTATCTTAGACGATGAATAACACAGAAGACGCAAACGGTACATATTCGGACATATTCATATGCTAATGTGTTGTTGAATAACAAGTTATAACTTCTTATTTACTTCACTTAGTGCTGGTTATATACTAAATATAGTGAATCATGTGTTCCAGTGTACTCGATTCATGTTCTGTGTGTATTACAACCAATTCACAACTAATGTCTCAATAAAAACACCTTTAGGGGTGTTTAAGGAGGAGTAAGAATGGGAGAAAAACCAAAACTTGAACTGCGCTTTGGATTATATGGAGCACTTATTATTCTTGTAGTTGCATTAGCTCTTGTAATCTTTTCAGCTGCAAACCAAGCAAAAAATTGATGGGTATGTCATTGCCTTTTTAGTAGCACTGATTGTAGGAGTGTTTTTGGCTAAGAACCAAGAGCAGTATGGCCAAGCTCTTATTGAGGGCTTAAGTCGTCCGATGTTCAGTGTTATTGCACTAGCGGTATTACTCGCTGCAATATCGGGGCAATTGATCAGCCAAAGCGGAATGATCCAAAGTATTGCTCATGCTGCTATTGCTGTTGGAATGACAGGAAAACTCTTTATCGCTGTCACTTTTGTCCTAACTTGTCTGATTTCATTCTCTACAGCAACATCGGTGGGAACCTACTTTGTAGTTATTCCAATTCTCTTTCCTTCAGGGGTTCTCAGTGGTGCGAATCCAGCTTTTCTCATTGGAGCAATAGGGGCAGGGTGTGCCTTTGGTGATAACTTAGCACCAATTTCAGATACGACTATTGCATCATCAACATCCCAGGAGATGGATATTGGTGTAGTAGTCAGTAGTAGATCTCGTTACTCCATTCCAGTAGCAATCATCGCCCTTATTTTCTATCTCATATTCGGCAAAAACACAGCAATAGTGGGATCAACCGAAGCTTTACACATCTCAATTAAACCACTTTTGATCTTAATAGTTCCTATTGTAACGATCGTTTTATGTCTGATGAGAAAACACCTAATCACCGCCTTAAGTGCAGGTATTGTTGCTGGAGTGATTGTAGGTCTCATCTTTGGTATTTTCACACCTAAGATGTTACTTCACTTCCCAGCCGCTTTTAACATTGAGGGATTATTTTACGCAGGAATAACCGGAGCCCTACCCACTATCGCCTTTTTGATGGTGATATTCCCATTTATTGGGGTCATGGAGGCCAGTGGTGCTTTAGCTGTGTTAGGTAATAGCTTAAGTAGATTTGCTAAAGGGCCAAAGAGTGTCGAGACAATCACTGTTGCTTCAGTAGGGCTTTTATCGATGATTACTGGTGTTATTTCAGTTGCGATTATCTCTGTCGGAGATATTGTGATGAATTTAGGTAAAAAGCATGGTGTTGATGGGTACAGGCGAGCAAACTTACTCGACTGTGCGGGAGTTATTTTCTGTTTCTTAGCACCATGGACCGTTCATGCCATTGTCCCATCTATGTTAGCTACTGCCAATGCACCTAAAGAGTTAGCCTTGCACATCACACCAGTAACTGTTCCACTGCACAACTTCTACTCTTGGGTGATGTTAGCGATGCTTATCTTCGCTATTATTACTGGTTACGGTAGAACGTGGGCTCAAGGAAAGGCCGTGAAATCACTGCAAAAAGTGAAGGAGGAAGTTTGATGATGAGTATGAGTAAGTCGATTGATTTGTACAAACTAATCGATCGTAAATCTTTTATGTTAGGAATGATGACAGCCTTTGCTGAGTGTTTAGCAGGGGAGTGTAAAAAGTGTGCTTTTAGTCCCCCATTTAAACCAACAGACTTATATGCTATGGAAGAGGAGGCTCACATTCTTGCACAAGAACAAGGCCTTCACTTATGGCTAGAGAAAAATGAAGATATACAAGAGGAGTCTCGTGTCTATTGGTATGTGATGTATAAATTCCCCGAGGTGTTAGAAGAGTACCATGAGATAAGAAAAACAGGAAAAAATCCTGCCAAAGATTTTGATGCTTTTAGGTTGTTACTCAGCTACGGAACCATTTGGGGAGATCATGCAGAGAAAGTAGTTCCCAAGATGCGCCAAAGTGAGGCGATCATGGGAACAGTATCACGTATCTTATTTAGTGATGGGGGATGGCCCATCGAGAAAGATAAGTTTTCATAACACCATCCATATGTAAACAATGAGATAAGAGGGCTATAAAGAAGCCCTCTTATCTTTGATAATTCAGACAAAAACACTCTTTAATGTTTCAATGCATAATCCCAATCTATTTCTCTTATAACTCACACATAAGTGATGATTATTTTATGAAAAACGAGTAGTGTGATGATACATATACACAAGCTTCTTGATCATAAGAAGCGTAAGGAGATGTTCATGATTTATGCAATCAATGAGCGCCTCTCATCGTTAGATGAAGAGCCTCCACTTCCTTTTTCTGTATCCCAGGAGAAACACAAAGAGTCCTCTCGACCTTACAGATTTAGAAAGCAGTTTTTTACAAGTACCACGGCTAAACAGTGGAACGATTGGAACTGGCAACTGTTTCATCGAATTACCACTTTTCAGCAGTTGTATCGATTTCTTATACCTACAGAGCAAGAACAAGAGGCATTGGAACACCCGTCTCACCACTTCCCATTTTCGATCACCCCGTATTATCTCAGTCTCATTGATCTCAGTAATCCCGATGATCCTCTGCGTAAATGTGTGATCCCTCGTAGTGATGAAATGAGAGTGACAGAAGGTGAGATGGTCGATCCTCTTTCAGAAGATCAAACAACCCCCGTGAGGGGAATTGTACACCGGTATCCCGACCGAGCCCTTTTTTTAGTAACACACACATGTTCTGTCTATTGTAGGTATTGTACCCGCTCGCGCTTAGTGGGCGGACACAGTGATGTGATGGGTAATTACTGGGAAGAGGCTTTTCAATACTTACACCAGCACAAAGAGATTCGTGATGTGATTATAAGCGGGGGAGACCCGCTGATGCTCAGTGATGATCTCATTGCACTGCTGCTAGAGCGTCTTAAAGAGATCAAGCACATTGAGATCATTAGAATTGGGACAAAGATTCCTTTTGTCCTTCCTCAGCGAATAACACCTTCTCTCATTAAGATCCTTAAAAGGTATCGCCCGTTATACATCAACATCCACGCAACACACCCAAATGAAATCAGTGAAGCATCCCGTCATGCTTGTAATCGTCTCAGTGATGCTGGAATTGTGTTATCCAGTCAAACAGTGTTACTCAAAGGGGTAAATGACTCAACAGAGACGATGACTGAGTTATTTCACAAACTACTCACAATTAGAGTACGCCCGTATTATTTATTTCAATGTGACCCAATTGTTGGTTCACACCACTTTAGAACGACTATAGAAAAAGGCAAAGAGATTATGGAAGGACTCAGAGGTTACACCAGTGGTTTAGCTATTCCCTATTATGTAGTGGATACTCCCTTAGGGGGAGGGAAAGTCCCTGTGTTACCTCACTATGAAGTATCTCATGATCACAGTGGGTATCACTTAAAAAACTACGAAGGGAACATCTATACGTATCCCGATTGCAAAGAGGGATAGTATGGTTGTTGGTCTCACATACGATGTAAAAGAGGAGTATATCGCTAAGGGGTATACTCCTTCACTCGTAGCAGAGTTTGACTCAATTGAGACAATTGAGGCAATAGAGCACGCTCTCACGCAATTAGGATATGAAGTTGAGCGCATTGGTAATATCTACAATCTTGTAGAGGCGTTAGCACACCACAAGCGATGGTCAATCGTATTTAATATTGCTGAAGGGCTTTACACCTTAGCTCGTGAAGCCCAAGTCCCCTCTTTATTAGATGCGTATCAAATTCCATATGTATTTAGTGACTCTCTTACACTTACTCTGACGTTACATAAGGCATTAGCAAAAAAGTTAGTACGCTCACATAATCTCCCAACAGCTGATTATCATGTGATCGACAACCTCAATGACATAGAAGATGTTCAGTTACACTTCCCTCTTTTTGTGAAACCAATGGGGGGAGGAACTGGCATGGGAATTGATCGTCACTCTGTTGTCCACTCTCAAAAAGAGCTCACTGATCGAGTCGTTTCTCTTTTACACCTCTTTGGGCCACCACTATTGGTTGAGTCCTACCTTGGTGGAAGAGAGTTTACCGTCGGTATTATTGAAAAGGACAATGAGCCACATGTCATTGGTGTGATGGAGATACTCGTAGATAGTGCTAGTGATGGTGGAATTTATTCATATCACACCAAAGAGAACTACAAAGAGAGTGTGATATACAAAAAAGTTGATTCACCTCACATACACAAAGAGTGTTCACGTATTGCCGTAGGTGCCTGGAAGGCCTTGGGGTGTCGTGATGGGGGGAGAGTAGATCTTAAGATGGATACAGAAGAAAAACTCTATTTTTTAGAGGTAAACCCCTTAGCAGGGCTTCATCCTATAGATTCTGATCTCCCAATTTTGGCGAACATGAATGGCCTTGATTATACTACGCTCTTAGAGATGATTATGAACTCGGCTGTATCAAGGTTAAAGACATGAGTGACAAAAAGCCAATAATCATCCTTCATGACAAATTAGAAGCTCTTAATACACTTGATCAACAAGAGACAGTGCAACAAGCTCAGATGATTCAACAAGCGCTTACGGACCTTGGTTATCACTCTATTTTAGTTCCATTTTCAAAAGATCTTCGCCAATTAAGAAAGTATAAAGGCTCTCTTTTGTTCAACCTTGTTGAGACGTATGAAGGTTCGGATGTATTACATACCATACCGCTCTACGCACGTCATTATGGGTGTGTCGTCACTGGTGGAAATGCTCATAGTTTATACACCACAGGAGATAAGCTGTTAGCAAAAACAGTGATGAAACAACATCACATACCAACACCAAAGTGGATTGAATCGAGTAATCACACACACTTACAAGAATTTTTACACACTCCCTTTATCATAAAACCAAGAAGTGAAGAGGGCTCAGTTGGTATTGATGATCACTGTGTACAACAATGTAGCACTATCGATGAATTAGAGAAGATCTATCGCACATCACAAGAACAAAACCTTCTGATCGAGCAGTTTATTGATGGTAGAGAGTTTAATGTCTCAATCATGAACAAAGAGGATACAGCATACATATTACCTATAGCTGAAATGGAGTATCTTCATTATCCCAAAGATAAACCAAAAATCTTAGGCTATGAGGCAAAATGGGAAGTGAACTCTTTTGCTTATGAACACACACAACGAAGATTTTTAGATTATGATAAAGAGGCCTCTCTTATGACAAAGATAAAAGAAATCACAACTCAGTGTTGGAATCTCTTTAGTTCTCCTTCATATGCTCGAATCGACCTAAGGGGGGATGAGAAAGAAAATCTATTTGTCTTAGAGGTGAATGTAAATCCCTCATTACACTACGACAGTGGCTTTATTGCAGCGTGTAAAGAGGGTGGGTATAGCTATAATGATGTGATACAGTACCTCATAAAGGAGGCATATCATGAACACACTTACTTTTAGAGAAGAACCAGTTGAGCAAGATATACAAATAGTCGCCTCCTTATTAGATAAAACTCACTTCTTTACTCCTGAAGAACAAGCTGTTGGAGTTGAAGTATTACTTGAACGACTCAAAGATGGATTACAAAGTGGCTACCAAGTCCTCTTTGCCCAAAAGGGACAACAGGTTGCCGGCTATGCATGTTACGGAAAGATTCCTATGGCTCAAGATGGATATGACCTGTATTGGATAGCCGTCGACCCTCTTTTTCAGAATCAAAAAATTGGGTATCAACTTCTCACACGCCTTGAACAAAACATTCTTACTCAAGGTGGTAAAAGACTCTACTTAGAGACAAGTGGGAAAGATCAATACATACCAACTCAACGCTTTTACGAAAGAAATGGATTTATCTTAGAAGCACAACAAAAAGACTACTATGCCCCAGGAGACAATCGTCTTCTCTATGTTAAATATCTAGGTAACCACACGTCTATGTAACAAGCTGGTATGACCTTCTCGACAATGCCTTCTCGTGTTAAGCTTGGGCAGTATATACGTTCTGCTTGTGCT
>Ga0172382_10006615_pt1 | contig 16728 bp, 12 predicted proteins | sample Leawel138RmetaG_FD_122245 | JGI IMG/M metagenome (GOLD analysis project Ga0172382, IMG submission 122245) | Leachate microbial communities from a municipal landfill in Southern Ontario, Canada - Leachate well 138R metaG | ecosystem: Engineered > Solid waste > Landfill > Unclassified | place...
ATAGGTGAAATCGCGCGCCACTTCACCGTTATTGAAGACTGTTATCGGCCGGCCATCCAGGATGGATTTGGTGAACATGAAGAGCGCCATGTCCGGGCGCCCCCACGGTCCATAGACCGTGAAGAAGCGGAACAACTTCGTGGGCAGATTCCACAGATGCGCATAGGCATGCGCCATGCTTTCGCCGGCCTTCTTCGTCGCGGCATAGATGGTGAGCTGGGTATCCGCCTTGTCCGTTTCGCTGAAGGGCATCTCGTCGTTACCGCCATAGACCGACGAGGTGGACGAGATCAGCAGATGCTCGACCTCCAGCCGCCGCGCCGCCTCCATCACGTTGAAGGTGCCGATGACATTGGCGTCGAGATAGGAACGCGGATTTTCAAGGCTGTAGCGCACGCCTGCCTGCGCAGCGAGATGGATGACGACATCGGGCGCAAATTCATCCGCTATCCCGTCGAGCCGGGCCTGGTCTTCCAGCATCGCCTCGGTTGCCGAGAAGGCCGGATTTTGCAGCAATGTCGCGTGACGGCGCTGCTTGAGCCGGACGTCGTAGTAATCCGTCATCCCGTCATAGCCGTGGACGCGGAACCCCTCGGCCAGGAGAAGGCGCGCAAGATGAAACCCGATGAACCCGGCGGTGCCTGTGATCAGAACCCTGCGGCCGGCTCTCTGCTCCATCGTCATCTTCCCACCCCGACATATGCCTCGAACCCTGCGGCAAGCGCACTTTCGCGATCATAGATATTGCGCAGATCGGCCATTCTGGGCGTTGCCATGACAGTGGCCAGACGTTTGAGATCGAGCGCACGGAACTCGTTCCACTCGGTCAGGATGAGCGCCAGATCGGCTTCGCGCGCGGCCTCGTAGGGATCGTCCATCCAGTCGACCCCGGGCAGAAGATGTTCTCCTTCGCGTCGTCCCTGAGGGTCCACGACGCGGATACCGGCGCCGGCGCCGATGAGCGCGGGCACGATGGTCAGGCTCGGCGCGTCGCGCATGTCGTCGGTATTGGGCTTGAACGTGACGCCGAGGACGGCAATGCGCCGCCCGCGTACGGAGCCGCCGCAAAGATCGAGCACCTTGTCGACCATCCGCCGCCTGGCGTGGTCGTTCGCGGCAATCACCGTTTCGACGATGCGCATCGGCACGCCGTGTTCCTGGCCTATGCGGGCAAGCGCGGTGGTATCCTTCGGGAAACAGGAGCCGCCATATCCCGGCCCCGCATGCAGGAACTTGTTGCCTATGCGGCCATCCAGCCCCATGCCCCTGGCAACGGCCTTCACATCCGCGCCGGCCCGCTCGCACAGCGCCGCGATCTCGTTGATGAAGCCGATCTTCGTGGCCAGAAAGGCGTTGGCGGCGTATTTGATCATCTCCGCGCTTTCCAGATCGGTGTAGACGACCGGAAATTCACGCAGGAACAGCGGCCGGTAGACCTCGCTCATCACTTCACGTGCCTGCTCCGATTCAACGCCGATCACCACCCGGTCGGGGCGCATGAAATCATCGATTGCGGCACCCTCCCGCAGGAACTCGGGATTGGAGACCATGTCGAAGCTGGCCGCCGGATTGGCGGCGCGAATCGTCTCTGCAACGCGCCGGTTGGTGCCGACGGGAACGGTCGACTTGATGACGACGACCGTATATCCGTCGATGGCACGGGCAATTTCCTCGGCCGCTGCCGTCACATAGGTGAGATCGGCATGGCCGTCCCCTCGCCGGCTCGGCGTGCCCACGGCGATGAACACCGCATCGGCCCAGGCCACGGCATCGGCCAGCGCGGTGGTGAAGCGCAGGCGGCCGGCCGCGACGTTTCTGGCCATCAGAACGTCCAGCCCCGGTTCGTAGATCGGGACTTCGCCGCGCTCCAGTATGGCGACCTTGTCTGCGGCCTTGTCGACGCAAATCACTTCATGGCCGAAATCGGAAAAACATATCCCCGACACGAGACCCACATAGCCCGTGCCTACAATTGCGATTTTCATCGGGTCAAAGTCCTGACGTTTTCAAGTTTGTTTCGTGCGCTACGTGCCGGATGCGCATTTTTCGATTTCGTCGATCCAGCGCGCGGCGATCATATCCGGCGCGTAGATGCGGACCGCATCGCCAGCCGCCGCGGCGTAGCGGCTGCGCAACGCCTCGTCCTGCATGGCGCCGCGCACGGCCTCGGCCAACGCAGCGGTGCTGCCGAGAGGCACGAGGATGCCATACGTATCGCCTTGCAGGATTTCCCCGGTTCCTCCCGGGCAGTCGGTTGCAACGACGCAGAGCCCGCATGAAAGGGCTTCGAGAACCGCGTTGGGAAACCCTTCGTAGCGCGCCGGATGAAGATAGAGGTCGGCCGCGCGCAACGCTTCCATCGGCGCTCCGGTCGCGCCCGGCAGGAAAACGCGCCCTTCCAACCCGAGTTTCTCTATCTGCCGCTCGAGCGTTGCGCGCTGCCCTCCCTCGCCGTGGATGACGATATCCCATTCCGGCACGTCCGGGGCGATCATCGCAAACGCCTCGATCAGATCGTCGTACCCCTTCTGCGGGTCCAGACGCCCGAGAGAGACGGCCACCGCCCGGTCGCCCGGCTTCCTGACGGCCGCAACCGGGGGAGCCTGATCCCTGGGCAGCGAGACCGGATTGGGAATGACGCTCGCCTCCATGCCGAGATTGTCGCGGAACCAGCCGCCGATATCTTCCGTCTGCACATAGAGCCGCGCGGCGCGGGGGTAGATATGGCGACGCAGGAAGGCGTTGATCCGCGACGCGGCATGATGGCCGGGATGATTCCGCTCGCTGATGAGAACGGGAACGCCGAGACCGGCGGCCGCAAGCACCGCGCTCATGTTGGCCTCAGCAAGAAACGCCACGACGGCCGTGGGCTGTAACCGCCAGAAGATGCGGCGCAGCCTGGCTACTCGCCTCGTATTGTTGACGATGAAGCCGGCAGGTCCCTTGGGCGAGACGCTCGCCCCGATCTGATGGCGCACGATGTCGCCGTCCAACGGATAGATCGAGGCCGTGCCGGGCTCCTCGAAGGTCACGACATGAACCTCGTGCCCGGCCCTGACCCACTCGCCGCACAGGATCGACGCGACACGCGCAGCGCCACCGCCGGAAAAATTCGGCAGCACGAAGACGAGGCGGTGTTTTTCCACTATGCTGGTACCCCTTCCGCTTTCTCGATGCTGGACACGTAATCCTCAATTTTGAAGTGGTGGTAATGTATTGCGATTACTTTACACTCCCGGATTGAAAATGGCGCACTCTAAATGCAACTGCTACAATAAGAAAAATAATTAGTACAGCACTGGAAATAGAGACAAAAATCACCGCGAAAAGCTGATCAAAGCCAAGATAATATGCGATACAGACTGAAGCTATGCGCAAGAAAGCGGAGGATGCTCCATACAGCATAAATCGTTTCTGCTCATTAATGACCGGTATGACTTTTACGCTTGGAATATTTGCGAATCCAAAGGCGAGCCACAACGCCATCCAGCGCGCATATTCCCCCGCCTCCCGCCATTCGTCCCCAAAGACAAAAGCGAACAGCGCCGGGCCAGCGAGCATGATGGTTCCGAAAGGTATGATTCCGATTAGAAACAGCGCGCCCGTGGGCAGCAGAACCAGCCTTCGCAAGTCTTCACCGCGATTCGCCGCTTCCGCCAGCCGCGGATAGAGAACATTGCCCACGGAATTCCCGATCAGGGTGATCGGCGCCGCGAGAACGCTGTATGCGAGCGCGTAGAAACCCGCGACAGCGGTGCCGTAGAAACCGGCAAGCAGGATCAGCGGCAGTCCGTGCGATAGAGCGTTGAGCAGTTCCTGCGGCGCGCGAAAAAGGGGAAAATCGCGATAGATACGCGCCAGCTCGACGAGCTTCTTTTGCGGCGCGTCAGGAGCGGGGTCTTCCCGCGCTGCCCCCCTCCAGCGTCTGCCGATCGCCAGCATAGTCGCATGTCCCGCTATGCCGAGGGTGGAAACCGCGATCAACGATGATGCCAGCGGTTGGATAAACCCCAGCCCCGCTTTTGCCGCGTTGACGATAAAGGCCTGCAATACGGCCACGGAGGCTGTGAGAGTGAACTGTTTCGTCCGGATCAGCCATTGCTGCGTGGTTGCCAGCATCGTGGTGAACAGGATGACGAGCGGCACCAGGAAGATGAAGGGAGCGATCCGTTCGAGCCCGAACAGGGCGATGATCCGTTCGGAGAACACTGCCAGCACCAGCGTGACGACAACCGAAGTCACGATGGCGATCGTCAGAGACAGCCACGCAAGTCCGACGGCATCCCTGTCCGACCGGGGCAGCACGATGGCTATCGGATAGGTGAGGCCGGCGATCGGGGTCAGCACCGCCACGACCACCATGAAAAGACCGAGTATGCCGAACGCTTCCGGCCCGTAAAGCCGGGTGATGATCGGATAGAAGGCGATGGTTATCGCCTGCGCGGCCGCGGTTCCGCCGGCGACCTTCGCCACATTGCGCATGAAGGGTTTGCGCGCAAGGGCCCGTTCGCCGGGCATGATCGGCCCCAATGCGCCCATCAGAGGTTGCCGACCGACTTGTAGACGCCCAGCACTTCCTCTGCGAGGTCGTGGCGGCCATCTGACATATCCTTCTCGCGCAGGATGCCCCGCGAGGATGCGGCATCGTCGACGCCGAGCCTCTTGTGCATATCAAGCAGGCTCGCCGCCGGAATCCAGTTCGCTGACCACGAAGCGCAGCTTGCCGGACGGTGTCTTGCCGATCGCGCCGACGTACCGGATGTTGATCGCGATATCTCCGCTGAGGCGGGTCCGAAACTCGCGCAGCATGGCGACCTCGTCTTCTTCCGCGTAGCTCGGACCCTTGACCACCAGCACGTCGATGGCGCCGGCCTCTCGCTGGCGGATCTGCGCTTCCCGCACGTTCACCATGTCCTTGAAGATGTGGTCCATCCGCCCGATGCGAACTCCGTTCGGAAGCAGGACATAGTCTTCCCGGCGTCCGTCGATCCCTTCCACCCTGCGCCCCGGAAAGCCGCCACCCCCACCGTTCCCGGACAGCCTGACGATGTCGCCCGTATCGTAGCGGATCAGCGGCGTCGCGGGGTTGGAAAAATTCGTGCCAACGACCTTGTACACGCTGTCCTCGCCGGCGGGCATGAACTCGACAGCGCAGAAATCCTCGTCCACGTAGAGATCGCCGTCCGGCGCCTGCGAGATGTTGGCGACCGCCTCGACCATTCCGTAGTTCTGGACGGGCGCGATGCCGAACGCGGCCTCGATCAGCCTGGCCTGATGCGCATGGAGGTTCTCGGAACTCGTGGTGATCCACTGGAGCCGATAGCCGAGATCGAAGCCTTTCTCCAGGATGTGTTCGGCGATCTGGGCGATGAAGGATGGGTAGCCGTGAATCCAGGGAATCCGACGCCTGCGCGGCTCTTCTAGATAGGACAGCGCATTTTTATCGTTCAGATGGTATGCGCTGAAAAGCACCTGACGCCCCGCGCGGTTCACCCGCCAGAACGGCGGTGCGGACTGTTCCGCCTGTACTATGGAGCGGCCTGCGAAATACGCGCACCACACACCTTGCCTCAAGCCGTGCCGGTGCAGGTGGCGCCACCAGATCGCGTATTGCTCGCGCAATGCGGCCGCGGTCGTTGAAAAGTGCAGTCCTGCGCCGGTCGTTCCGCTGGTATGCATCTGTACGAGTTCGTTCCTGGGCGCGGCTTCGGAAAAAAATGCCTTCGGTTGCTGCTGGATGTCGCTTTTCTGAAGGACAGGCAACCGGGCAAGGTCTTCGATGGAACGGAAATCCCCACTCTCTGCGCCCAGTTGTCGAAAGAGTGCGCGATAGTAAGGAACGGTCGTAGCGGCGTGATGCACGAAACTCTTCAATCGAGCATCGCGGAAGGCTGCGAACGCCTCGGGAGAGAGTTGCGCGCGGCTTTCCGCCTGAGCGAGCCGTGAATGGAAATCGGCGTTGTAGCGGTGGCGGCGAATCCGCCACCCTTCGAGGCTGCATGCCAGATTCTGTAGCGGGACCGGCAACGCTGAGTAGATGCGCGTGAGGGTCATTGGCACTATGCAAGTCCTTGCTGCGGATCGCGATTCAATTCTCGATCAGGCTTTTCGACCTGGCTCACATCAAAGCATTCTCAAAAACGCGATGTAGTCTGCGGCGGACGACAAGGGCACGACATTGGGGACCGACACGGACAGCCCCTTCGCCTCATCCAGCGCATCGATCTTGGCCAGGAAATCATCGGCATCACCATAGCGATAGGTGATTACGCCATCCGGCCTTGGAACCGCATCGCTCGCAAGCACCGGCACCCCCGCATGCAAGGCTTCGAGCACCGCGACCGAATTGCCATCGGTCGAGGTGGGGCGCAAATAGACACTCATCCTAGGCAGCAGAGCGCGGAAATCGACGCTTGCCCGATGATGGATCACCGCGCATGTCCCGTGGACATCAAGCTCATCCAATGAATAGGTGGCAGAAGGGTCAAGGAAAAAGACCTTATAGCCTCGTTCAGCTAAATCCGGAAGGAGTTGCGCGACAAAGGAGAAACCATAAACTTCTTTTCCGTCGATAAATTGACGCCCATGAGCGTAAACGAGAGCGATTCTCCCCGAAATACCGTCCAGAATACAATTCGGCCCGCTTCCTGGCCGAACTCCGGTGTCAAGAATCGGTGTAAGTTGAATCAGCTTTTGGATGCCTCGTTCCCGGAACCGATCCATAACATCGCGGTTGAGCAAGATGAAGCCGTGCGACAGCTTGACCGCCAAAGCGTTCCCGAACAGTTCGAAGCAGAAGGTGTTTCCGTGGATCGTATGCACGACACGGCTGCCGATCAGCCGTCCGAACAGAGTTCCGGCGAGCCGCTTCATCGGCCGTGAGAAATTGAAGTGGATGACGTCGGGCCGCGCAAAGATCAGTTTCCATAGCTCATGCCAACTTATGACACGTAGGTGGATCATATTCCGGTCGTCGAGTGCGGACTTGATGCTGGCAATGCTCGAGGCAACGCCTCCCGGAGGGGGCGGCAGCGACCCGACCAATGCGATGCTCAGTGAGTCTCCTGATGCCGTGTCGTTGGTCATGGGCATGCCCTGCTTTGCGCGTCGACCGCCCCGGTTGAAATCTTCTGCTTCACTATACTTATTGATATATTTATATTATATTTTACTATAATAAAAAGGGATTATTATTTCCAGGCGGGCTACCACCTATGTAACGACATTTGACATATAAGCAACTGTTCACGCATTTGTCTTGCCGCAGTATGCGGTCGAAACGCGATCGGCTTGGGCAGACGGGTATAACCGGCATGCTGACGCAAAGCCCCTGCAAGAAGGCCAAGTATCACGCCAAGCATCACATTGTGATAGCGAAGCGTCAGAGATGAGTGGCCGGCCATCATGTTGATCACGAGAACGAACAGGCAGGTCAGCTCGATGCTACCGCGGGCGTAGCGAAGACTGGCGATGATCGTCGTCGCCATCGCTGCGACGAGCAACAGCAGGGACAGCACGCCGCCCTCTACCCACATCATCAGGAACGTGTTGTGCACACCCTGCCAGACATCGAGTTCCAGCAGGCCGTCGATGAGGTGATGACCGCTTCCGAGACCGAGGCCCAATGGAAAAATGCCCACCGCGCGCTCGATGGCAAGCTGCCACAGATATGTTCGTCCGGTCGTCGTTTGCTGGTCGATCTGCCCGCCGAGAATCTGGCCGATCGCCAGGATGCGCGCTTTCTGGGAGTTGTCGAGATCCAGCATCGGATTCTCGGCAATGCTCGTGAGTATGACGTTGGGATCCTGAATCGCTATCAGGACGATCGTTGCCGCCATCAGCAGGAGCACCAGCCCGAACCCTCTGGTGCGCCGCAGCATGTGCCAGGCGAGGACGATCACCAGGCAGCTCATGCCGGTTTTCGAGAAGGTCATGAAAACGGCGATGCTGGCCATCGCCACGGCAGCGAGTTGCACGATCCGGCTTCTGAAAGGCAGTGCAAGGGTCAACGCCACGGCGAGCAGGGACACCATGGCCGCCTCGTTCGGGTTGCCGAAAAAACCGCCCATGCGTTGCTGCGCAGAGAAGGGCAGGTTGACGTAATATTCGTAGAGGATGGGTGACACCCACACGGAAAACGCAGATAGAAGAAACATGTTGCGGACGAAATACAGAAAATTCGCCAGCCTGGGACCCGGTTTGAGACTCGCGACATAGCCGGTCATCGCCCACAAAATCAAAATCGCACCGATGTAGGCCTGGAGATATTTCGATGCAGGTTCGACCGACGCCATAGGGTTGTAGAACAGAAGCCCGAAGGCAAGATAGCTGGCGATAGCAGCCATCAGGAGATTGAACGGCGGAGACCAAGCATGGCGGCCTGTCCTGACGATCAGAACCAGGGCGCTGCCAAGCATGAGGAGCGACACCACCTGGCCGCGATCGAACATCATGTTGAACACGGCATTGAGATTCAGCACGCACATCGTCACCAACGCCTTCGCCAGCCAGTCGACCCGCCGCTCGAAGGATTTGAAGCGGATATCCGGAGTGCGCATCACCTGCATAGTTCCGCCAGACCGGCCACGGCATCCGCCGCCGCAGTGTCTCCATCGTCCGGCACGGAACGAAGCTCAGCTTCGATTCGTTCTTTCGGCAGCTTGCTCGCACACTGCCGGAGCAGCCGGTTCTCCTCCAGTCCACGCGTCCACGCAAGCAGTCGCAGGCTCGGCCAGGCGCAGCCGTCCGGAGCGGCGTAGACCATTCCGAAATCGCGCTCCCTTTCTCCCGTAAACGGGTTCCAGCCCGTCTCAGGGCTCGAAAGGCCGGTGCCGTCCCATGCGTTCCAGACGCCCACCCCCGTCAGGCCGAGCGCATAGGCGTCCCAGCCCTGCCGCCGGTAGTAGCCGTCCGGCGAAAGCAGCCTGGCGTCTTCCCTGGTGTCGTAGCCGTGGATTTCCCCGACACCGGCAAGCGCGGCGGCGCCGATGTCAAGTCCGGAAGGACGGTGCAATTGCGCGACATCGACCCACGGCAGGATGGAAAGCGCCCGCCGTTCCAGCGTCGCATAGACCGGCGCCTCGATGCCGGCGCCGCGGGCCAGCTGCCGGAAGCGCCGCATCGCCGGAAGGTCGGAGGCGCGCGGCTCGTCGATGGGATAGAGCTGGAGTTCGCCCTGAACGCCCTCGTCCCGCGCCACCTCGACGACCCATGCCCACCATTCCCGCAGCCATGCGGCCGCCTCTTCGTCCGGCATGGCGGAGAAGGCCCAGTCCTTCCTCTTGATGTCCATGTAGAGCAGGATGCGGGACGCGCCGCGATAGGCATCGAGATATTGGCGCAGAAGCCCGGTCGGTCGTTCTTCGTCGTCGGGCTTCAGGGCGTCGGGGTGCACGACGACGGTGTCGATGCCGTAGCGCGCGAAAAAGCCGGCATCGCAGGCGATTCCTCGCGCCACCGGCGCATGCAGGGGCTGATGCAGATAGGTCCAGAGATTGCCGTGCAGCGGCGGCACCTCGGGATCGGCGGCAATTGCCGTCAAGGCGAGCGTCTCCTTCGCTGTCTCTTCCCCGCAGCCGATGGAAACCGCCAGCTCATGCCGTCCCGCCTGCCGCGGCGAGGCTTCCACGAGCACCAGCATGGCCGAACCCGCCAGAAGGGTCGTCGCCTCGAACGGGGTCACGACATCCGGCACCCAGCTGCGATCGAGCGCCTGCACATGGGCAAGCGCGAACACCGCGGCGTCGACACCGGACGCGGCCTCTACGGCCACGTTCACCGGCGCGGGGCGATGCGAGCGGTTGACGATGCGCCACGCCGCATAGTCGCGCCCGCCCGTCAGGGCGGAAAGCGGGTCATCCCTCGACGGCGCTGCGTCGCTCCGGCCGGCTGGCGCCACCGGCTCCCCTGTCCACGGATCGATGCGCTCCGCCGTGCAGGCGCCGGACGCGCTGTCCGCATCCGGCCCGAGGGACATTGCCCATCGGCGCGCGATGTCCGGTCCCGTCGGGCGCGGGTCCTGCAGCGCCTCGATCGCGGCCTGGCGATGATCGATCGCGAATCGTCGCAGTGTCTGCGCGTCGGCAAGCGTGCCGTCGGGCTCTTCACCTTTGCTGTCGGCAGGCCCGAACGCTTCGATCTCGCTCAGCATCAGGTATGCCCCGCGCGCGAAGGCGACGACGACGATCTGCCGAAGCAGCGTCGGCTCGAACCGGATATCGATGCTGCTCACCTCCGGGCGAGCGCTGCTGTTCTCGTCCCGGCCGAGATCACTCGCGCTGAGAAAGCCGGACCGGCCCGAACCGTCGCCTCCGAAGACGAGCAGTTGCGAGGGGAGATAGACCTGGGCATCCGTTCCCGAGGCGACGTGAACCCGCACATGGTCGATGGCGGCCGGCTCGTCCAGGTCGAGCGTGATCGTCACGGGCATGCGCCACGACCAGCTGACGCCCTGGTCCGATGTCCAGATCCTGCCTTCCCCGACCTGCCCGTCGGTAAGCTCCGCGCCCGTCTTGCCCGGGGCAAGGTCATAGTTCGGCGCGGGGTCGAGCCGATATGCTGCGTCGCGCAACAGGTTGGCACCCTCGCTTTGCGCATGCGCGCAGGTCGCCGTGAGGGCAGAGGCCACGACCGGCCCGAAAAGGCGCCGGGCTAGTTTGTGCGCCGCTGGGGGCATCGTTCTTCTATCTGGCCCCGAACCCGGTCAGTATGATCTTCGCGGTCCTGAGCGTGATGACGATGTCGAGCCAGGGCGAGAAGTTCTTGATGTAGTAGAAATCGTAGTGCAGCTTGTCGAGCACCTCGTCCACCTGCGCGACATGGCCCTGGTTCACCTGCGCCCAGCCGGTGATGCCCGGCCTGACGATGTGGCGGTAGCGGTAGAACGGCAACTCGCCCTGATACCATTTTGACAGCACGGTCGCCTCGGGGCGCGGGCCGATCCAGCTCATCTCGCCGCGCAGCACGTTGATGAGCTGCGGCAGTTCGTCGATGCGCGTGCGCCGCAGGAAGCGGCCCAGCCGGGTGATGCGCGGATCGCCATCCTGCGTGATCGCCCGCTCCCGTTCGGAAACATCCTCCGAGCTGGAAGCGTCCGCGCGCATGGTGCGGAACTTGAACACCGTGAACGTCTCGCCGCGATAGCCCATGCGCTCCTGGCGGAACAGCGCCGGCCCCGGCGATTTGAGGCGGATCGCCAGCGCGACCAGAAGCAGCAGCGGCGACAGCGCCAGAAGGACGATCGCCGCGCCCAGCCGGTCGCACGCGCCCTTCACCGCGAAATAGGCCATGTTCGGGTTGATGGAGCCCAGGGTGTTCTCCGACAGGTGCTCGATCGCGACGCGGCCGGTCAGCGATTCCATGATCTGCTTGACATGGTAGACGGGTATGCCCGCCAGCGCGCAATCGGCGATGAATTGCTCCCACGCGTCCGACAGGTCGCTTCTGAGATCCACGACCACGCCATCGACCCGTCCCGGCAGCGGGGCGTCGGGAGCGTCTAGCGGCCGCCAGGCGACACCGGGAATCGACATGGCCTGCTCGACCTGCCCGCCGGGCACGATCGCCAGCCGGTAGGGAGCGCGCCTGCGCGTGAACAGACCGACGCCGAAATACCAGGAGACCGACATCAGGAAGGAGCCGGCGGCCTGGAAGCGGCTGTAGTCTAAGCGGAAGAAGAAGATCAGCAGGAACACCGTCCCGTAGGTGAGCGCGAAGGTCGGCAGGATCGCTCCCGTCGCCGCCACGCCGGGAAAGGCCCCCAGGCGCCGGTAGACGAAATAGCCCGACACATGCGCGATGGCTGCTGCCGTGACCGTCACCTGAAGGTTCCGGCCGAGGATGACGCCCGGATCGAGTGCCAGCCGAATGGCGAGAGGCAACCCGATCGCGAACAGCAGTCCGCCCAGGATCTGGTAGCGCTTGCGCTGAAGCGGATGCCTGCCGCTTCGGGTTCCGCCGCTCATGCGCGCATATCCGACCGCGCGCCGCCAAACGAGGCGCTCCACGAGATCAACGCGACTTCCAGCTGGAACACGGCAAGCACAAACCATTTCATTCACGTCGGCCGTCGGGAAACAGGTGGGGCGATGAGCGGGTGGGGAGAGAGATGGAAAACGATCTTCCAAAGCTACCGCACTCCAGGGTGACCACTCTGGAGGGCAAAATAATTCAGCCGATTCGCCGACCGGGGATCGGTGAAAACCGGCTTTGGCAACCTTGCGGTGCCGCAAGGTTGGCTATGACTAAACCGTGCCTATCCGCTTAACGCACATACCCACGACATGTAGGATGCCATGGTGCCTACTCTCCTCATACCGAACAAGATGTAGTGAGTGTGTGCGCTAAGCGGATAGGCACGGACTAAACTATGCGGCGGCAGGTATCAATCTGACTGCGTCGAGCGTTACGACTATTTCGGAATTCAACAAACCAAGCAACACGCGCGCCCGGCCCGCGCCGTCAAGATGAACAAGGGAACCGACCAGTTCGGCCATGGGGCCGGAAATCACCCGGACCGCATCGCCGGGCTCGATGGCGGCGTTGAACATCCGGTCGCCCTCGCTGAGGTCTTGCAACTCCTCGACCAGTCCCGGCGGACAGGGCAGGGGTCGCTCCCCCTGCATGATCAGGCGGCGCACGCCAAACGTGCCGTTCACCGAACGCCAGCGCTGCCTGTCGACATCCAGTTGCACGAACAGATAGCCGGGGAAGAACGGAACCCGTTTTTCGTGGCGCCGCCTCGCATGGCGCACAACCCTTACCTGACGGGGTGTCCAGATTGCGAAACCCTGCCTGACCAGGTTGGTCTCGGCGGTATCCTCGAATCCCGGTTTGGTAGAAACAACGTACCAGCGGGCCGTCATGCTCATCTCGTCTGCCTCTCCGGCCACCAGCTTATCTCCTGACGCCATTTTCATGTCAATCTTCGCTTCAGGGTCCTTCCGTCGCACCCTCTGCCGCCGATGGCCGGTCACCGCGCTTCGGCGGGGAGATATTCCTCCCTGCCTTGCGGCCGGCCGCGCGCCTGCCTTGCTTCGCTTTCCGAAAACAGCAGCGCGTTGAAGAACGCAAACACCATCGCGACCGCCATGGTGCGCAAGGGATATTCGACGGTCGAATGCACGAGCACCATCAGGATCGACAGGAAGGCGAGCCGTTGCAGCGGGAAACTGCCGACCTTGATCGCGCGCCACAGGATCGCCGCGATGTAGGCGCCAAGGATCAGCGCGCCGGCCAATCCGCCCTCGAACAGGACCTCGAGGAAGTCGTTGTGCGCATGGTTGACGTACCAGGCATGGATGGCGTCGCGGGGTTCATAGTGGGGAAACGCCATGTCGAAGGCGCCGAAGCCGACGCCGAGCAGCCAGTTCTCGCGGATGGCGTCCAGCGTCGTCAGCGCGAAATAGCGGCGGCCGTATTCGGGGTCGATGGTCTGGGCTTCGATCTGCGTGAAGGCGCCGTAGCCGTAGACGGCAAGGACGGCGATCGCCACCAGCGCCAACAGACCGCCGGCCCGCGCGCGCCAGGCGAGCGACAGCAGCGAGACGGCGACGATGACGAAGCCGATCAATATGCCCGCCATCGACCCCGCAGCCAAAAGGACGAGCAGGATCAGCAGCATGGCCGACGCCGCGAAGAGCCCTCGGTTCATGAACACGCCCATATAGAGGATGATCGGGATGCTGGAAAACAGCACGGTGGAGAAGTGGTTCACGTTGGCGAACATGCCCACCATCACCGGATAGCCGAGCAGGTCGTTGAGCGTCGCGCCCGACGACAGCGAATACTGGATGATGGCGGCGGCGAGGTTGCACAGCACGCCGATGACGTAGAACGGGATCAGGCCGGTGAGATCGGACGGCGCCAGCTTGCTGGCGGCGACGAAGAACCAGATCGGGACAAGGGCGAAGATGACGCTCTGGACCGTTCTCGATGCGGCAAGGCTTATCGTCGCCGTGTCGAGCGTGTCGGCCGAGCCGGGCTCGAAGGGGATGAAGGCGTCGGGCCGGAACCCGGAGAGAAGGGAGGTCGGCAGCGGGACGAGCTGGAGAATGCCGGCGCAAAGCACCAGAAGGAAGAAGACGATGCCGGCCTTCGAGGCGGGATTGTCCCACAGCCGGACGATCACATAGGTGGAGCACAAGATCACCAGGATCTGCAACGCTGCGTCGACGGTCAGCCCCCTTGCCGTGCCGCCGCCGAGGATCAGGCAGGCGATGAGGGCGAGCCCAAGCGCATATCTGGCTCCGGTCGATTTCGCGCGCGTCATGAGCCGATGGAGGTTATGTGAAAATCGTTGAAGGTGACGGAGCCGCTGTAGCGGTCGTTCCAGTTCTCGCCGATCGCTTTCGTGGCCAGATGGAGCGTCTGCGCCGGGCAGTCGTCGGACGGGATGAACAGTTCGACCGTCGCCGGCGTCGGCCCGTAGGCGCCCGGCTCGACTGCCGCCTCCGCGACGATCCTGTTCGAGCCGACGCAGGCGATGCGCCACAGGAGTCCCTTGGGCAGGCGGGCGTCGGCCGCCGACACGGTGAATGCGAACTCGTAGGCGCCAGGCGGCAGCGCAAGCGTCTGGCGCAGCGACAGGTTGCGGACCGGCGTGTTGTTGAATTGCAGGCGCAGGCCGCCCGCATCGCCGCCCCTGGCCTGGGATTCCCCCGGAAACTGCATCGTCAGTCCGGGATGGTCGCGAATCTGCCAGTCGAACGGCCGCCCGGTCGGGCGCAGCAGGAAGCGGCCGTTGTGGATATAGCCGGCGACCTCCTGTTCGGCGGGCGTGAGGGTGAAGATGAAGGTGAGATGCGCCAGATCGTATAGCTTCGCACCAAGAAGGGCCGAGAGCACGGTGCCCAGTTCGGAATGGCCGGCCGGCGCCGGGCCGGCCGCCAGATCCTGGACGATGCGGGCGAGGAAGGAAAGGGCCTCCGGCTCGCGCGACAGCGTGGAAATCAGGCTGCGCCGCCATGGCGGGTTCTCTTCCAGCCGGGAGAGCAGCGCGGGGTATCGGCCGGGATCGGAAAAGACGTCGAGCACGATCGGCGCCAGCGGCTGGACGCGGTTCGGCCAGCGGCGGAACAGGATGTCGAGCTGGTCGAGGGCTGCCGCATAATCGCCCTGATCGAGCGAGCGTTGCAGGGTCCATTGCAACGCATCGACCTCGGTCTTCGACAGGACGAGCGCCTGCTCGAAGGCGGCGAAGGCGTCTTCCTGAGCGCCCGAGCGCCTGCGGATTTCGCCTATCAGGCTGTAGAGGCGGGCATCTCCGGCATGGGTCGACAGGAACCGCGCCACCTGGTCGTCGAACGGGTGCATATCCGTATCGGCCTGGTCGCGCCGCAACATGGTGAGGGCGCCGCTGCGCACGGCCTCGACGTTGATCGGAAAAAGCCGCAGCGCGAGCTCGGGCTCGTCTTCTTCAAGAATCCGACTTAATCCGATTGACGAGATCGTCAAGACGGCGGCGAAGGCCAGCGCCGATACTGCCAAAGGACCGGGTCGAGGCATTCCTGGACGGCTCCCCTGCGGCGGCGGTTCCCGCCAGTTGCGGAATGTCCTTGCCGTAGTTGTAATAGTCGTAGTTCAGATAACGATAGCTGTAGTTGTAGTCAAACTTGCCGACGGTAAACATCGTCATCGCCGCCCCGATCACATTGGCGCCGGTCGCCTTGAGGCGCTTCAGGGCCATTCTGGCCGATTTGCGGGATACGCGGTTCGCCGACACGACCAGCAGGGTCGCCTCGGTCAGGCAACTGAGGATCGGCGCGTCCGAAAGGCCCACCACCGGCGGCCCGTCGATGATCACCACGTCATAGCGCTTGCTCAGAGCGGAGATCATTACCCCCATACGCGCGGAAGACAGAAGGTCGGCCGGATTGGGAGGGATCGTTCCGGCGGTGATGATCGAGACGTTCTTCGATTTTCCACGCTTGATGACGCGCGCCATGTCGTCCTTGTGGACGGTGCTGGTCAAAAGGTTGCTCAGGCCGATCGCATTGTCGACATTGAACAGGCGATGCAGGTTCGGCTTCCTCATGTCGCCGTCGACGATCAGGACGTTGGTGCCCAGCGACCCGAAATCCTCGGCGAGCTTGTAGGCGGTCGTCGACTTGCCCTCGGCCGGCTCCGAGCTGGTGATCAGCAGGGTCTTCGGCAGGCCATCGGCTCCGGAGAATTGCAGCGATGTCCGGAGCGAGCGGTAGGATTCCGACAGGCCCGACTTCTGGTCCTCCAGCGCCGGCGCCAGATCCTTTTCGCTCACGACCGGAATGATGCCCAGGATCGCCAGCCCCAGCTCCTTCTCGACCTGCTCCGGATTGCTGAACTTGTTGTTCAGGAGTTCAAGCAGGTAGACGATCGCCGCCGCGAGCCCCAGCGAAAGCAGCAGTCCGATCGCCAGGTTCAGGGCCAGGCGCGGTGAGTAGGGAGAAGCCGGACGCACTGCCAGATCGATGATCGAGGCGTTCTGGGTCTTCAGTTCCGAACCGACCGCGACCTCGTTCAGCTTCGAGATCAGACTGTCATACTGGGTGCGGTTGGAATCGACCTCCCGCTTCAGGATCGTGTACTGGATGTTCTTGTCCTGGTAGGCTGCCTGCTCGGCCTCGAGCTCCGCCAGCTCCTTGCGCAGGTCCTCGACCTTCACCAGCGTTTCCTGATGCTTCAGGCTGATGGAATCGGTGATCGCCAGCACGCCCTGGTTGAGCTGGTTCTCGATCTCGCGGATCTGCG
>Ga0172382_10006616_pt1 | contig 16726 bp, 21 predicted proteins | sample Leawel138RmetaG_FD_122245 | JGI IMG/M metagenome (GOLD analysis project Ga0172382, IMG submission 122245) | Leachate microbial communities from a municipal landfill in Southern Ontario, Canada - Leachate well 138R metaG | ecosystem: Engineered > Solid waste > Landfill > Unclassified | place...
CGTGTCTCGATCAATCGGAACAAATCTGCTCATCCCAGGACCCACCCAGTGCGCTACGCTCAAGGCTCGATCTTAGCCGGCCACCGACTCATCGTGGTGGCCGATACTCCGACAGACTCCTAGAATTGCACGAACAGGAGCTTTGACATGACGCGATTCTTCCGATGGTTCCCGGCCGTGCTGGCAGCCTTGCTGCTGTCGGGTTGTGGCTACAACGCGATTCAGCAGACCGACGAGGCGACCAAATCGGCCTGGTCCGAGGTGCTGAACCAGTACCAGCGCCGCGCCGACCTGATCCCGAACCTCGTCAACACGGTCAAGGGCTTCGCCGAGCAGGAACGCGAGGTGCTGATCGCCGTCACCGAAGCGCGCTCACGGGTCGGGCAAGTGCGCGTCGACCCGAGCGACCCCGCTTCCCTGCAGCAGTTCGAAGCGGCCCAGGGGTCGATGGGCAGTGCGCTGTCGCGCCTGCTGGTGGTGGCCGAGAACTATCCGCAGCTGAAATCCGACGCGAACTTCCGCGATCTGCAGGCTCAGCTCGAAGGCACGGAGAACCGCATCAGTGTGGCGCGCCGCCGCTACATCGATGCGGTCGAGCAGTACAACGTTCTGGTCCGGCAGTTTCCGGCCAACCTGACGGCGATGGTCTTCGGCTACAAGGCCAAGCCGCAGTTTGCGGTCGAGAACGAAAGCGCGATCGCGCGCCCGCCGGCCGTGGATTTCGGCCGTGGGACGCCCGCCGGTTCGGGCGCGAACTGAGCACCGGGCACGCCGAACCGGAGCCGGGGAGGTGTTCGCCGTGAGGCTGCGCTGGCTGTACGCCGCGCTCCGGGTGGCGCCGCGCGGCCTGTACGCCGCGCTCTGGGCGCTGGCCATGCTCGTGCTGATGCCGGCGACGATCCAGGCCCAGGACGCAATGCAGCCGGTGCCGCCGCTGCAGGCGCGGGTCACCGACCTGACCGGCACGCTGGACGCCGCCACCATCGCCCGGATCGAAGCGCGGCTGGCCGGCTTCGAGGCCAGCAAGGGCAGCCAGATCGCCGTGCTGATGATTGCCTCAACCCGGCCCGAACCGATCGAAGCCTACGCGATCCGGGTCGCCGAGGCCTGGCAGATCGGCCGCGGCCGGATCGACGGGCAGCGCGTCGACGACGGCGTGCTGCTGGTCGTGGCCAAGGACGACCGGCGGCTGCGCATCGAGGTCGGTTACGGACTCGAAGGCGTCATTCCCGACGCCCGCGCCCGCCAGTTGATCGACACCGTGATCACGCCCCACTTCCGGAAGAACGACTACGCGGGTGGTGTGGAGGCAGGGGTCGATGCACTGATCCGGCTGATCGATGGTGAAGCGTTGCCAGCGCCAGGCGCCCCCGCCCGTGCCGACGACACCGGCAGCGACTGGGTCGCGCTCGCGCTGTTCTCATTCTTCGTCGGCATCATTCTGCGCCAGTGGTTCGGCGGTTTGTTCGGGGCCGCGGCTGGCGCGCTGGCCGGCGGTGGCAGCGCCGTGGTGTTCGGCGCCAGCCTGCCGGCCGCGGCCGTCGTGGCCGCCGCCCTGTTCATGCTGCTGCTGGCCATCGGCCCGGGCGGCGGGTCGATGGGGCAGGTCGGCCGGCACACCTGGCGCTCGGGGCCGGACGGACCGCCCGGTGGCTTCGGCGGCGGGGGGCTGCGCGGTGGCGGCATGCGGGGCGGTGGGGGCTTTCGAGGTGGCGGCGGTTTTCGCGGTGGCGGCGGCGGCTTTGGCGGCGGCGGCGCCTCGGGAGGCTGGTGATGCCGGCGCCGCGCGGGCTCGCCCGGCTCTGGTCGCACCTGTCATGGGGGGCGCAGCGGGCACGGCGCGCCTTTCCCGACGAACTGCTGCAGCGGGTCGGGCAGGCGGTTGCCGACGGCGAGCGGCGGCATTCGGCCGAGATCCGGGTCGCGATCGAAGCGGCCCTGCCCTGGCATCGGGTGCTGCGCAAGCTGAGTTCCCGCGAGCGCGCCGTGGAAGTATTCTCGGAACTGCGGGTCTGGGATACCGAGGGCAACAACGGTGTGCTGCTCTACCTGCTGCTGGCCGATCACGCGATCGAACTGGTCGTCGACCGCGCCGCCCTGGCAGCGCTCGGCGCGCCGGCGCTCGACGCAGTCTGCCAGGCGCTGGGTGACGCGCTGCGCCAGGGGCGCACCGATGAAGGCCTGCTGGCAGCAGTCGGCGAGTTGAACCGCCTGCTTGCCGAGGTGTTCCCGCCATTGGCTGCGGAAGCGCAGGTCAACGAGTTGCCGGATCGGCCGGTGCGGATCGGGGGGCGGTGACATCCTGCAAGCCGCTGGCCTTCACCTCCTGCAAGCCCCTGGCCGTCACCAGCTCCCCGGCTGCTTCGACGAACGCGCGCAAGCGCTGCTCGTAGATCTCGCCGCCTGCTCGGCTCACGCCCGAGTGCGAAGCGCCTTCGACCTTCAGCAGCTCCCTGAGCCCGCCGCGCACGCCGGTGGCCGCGGCGTGCAGCCGGTCGCTCATCTCGTGCGGCACCACGCGATCGGCGGTGCCGTGAATGAAGAGCAGCGGCTCATCGACCGTTTCCACGCGACCCAGCGAGTCGAAACGCTGGGTGACCAGCCAGCGCAATCCCGGTAGCCAACCCCATCGGGTGCCGGCGGCCAGGTCGGCGATGCTGGTGAAACCCGACTCTACGATCACGCCGGCCAGCGCGTGCGCCGTTTCGCCTTCGGCAGCCAGCCGGATGGCGAGCGCCCCGCCCAGGCTATGTCCGTAGACGAAGCGCCTGGCGGGGTCGGGTTGCCGGCGCTTCAGTTCCTCGAAAGCGGCCAGCACGTCCTCGAAGGCGCTGTCCTCGGAGGGTAGTATCGGCGTGCTGTCGCCGAAGCCGCGATAGTCGATCGCCAGCATGTTGAAACCGAGTTCGTGCCAGCGGCGTAGCCGGAACACGCTGTTGTGCAGGTTCCAGCGCGAGCCGTGCAGGTAGAGTGCGGTCGGCGCCGCGTGCGCAGGCGAGGAGGCCGCGCCCCGGGACATCGAAGAAAGCGAAGGCGCCGGCAGGTACCAGGCGTGCACCCGGTCCCCGTTGGCCAGCACGATGTCGAAGCGCTCGGTGCCCTCCGGCGCCTCGCTGTACCAACGGGTTTGCGCCTGTCCCACCTGGAAGATGGCTCCCCGCTGCCAGGTATCCAGAGCCGCGCATCCACCAACCGACGCCAGCAGCACGAGCGCCGCGATCAAGGCTCTCAACTTCATCGAATGCTCAGTCGATCGTGGTGCCGGGGGTTTTCAGCGCCCGCCGGGCCGGCGCCGGCCGTCAGGCCAGGATCGCCTCGACCCGCTCCCCGACATCCAGCAGGTCTGCGTCACCCCGGTAGCGTCCGACCAACTGCAGCCCGACTGGCAGCGCCGTGCCTGCCGGGTCGGCCGGATCGCTGGCGAAACCGGCCGGGATCGACAGCGCCGGATGCCCGCTCACCGTGACCCAGTAGCAGCTCTTCACCCAGTCGATGTAGGTCGCCAGCGGCTTGCCGTCGATCTCGGTCGGGAAGGGCTGGCTGTGGGCGAAGGGCAGAACCTGGGCGGTGGGCAGCAGCCAGGCGTCGAAGCCGGTGAGGAAGTCGGCGAAGCGGGCGAAGATCGCACTGCGCTGGGCGAGGGCCGTGCCGATCCGCTCGGGGGTCAGTGCGAGGCCCTGTTCGATGTTCCAGACCACGGTGTCCTTGATCCGGCTGCGGTCGCTGCGGTAGAACGCGCCGAAGTTGTCGACGAAGTGGCGGGCGCGCAGCACCTGGAAGCATTCGTCGGCAGCGCTGAGGTCCGGGCTGGCTTCGACGAGTTCGATGCCGGGGTGGCGGCGCAGCCGGTCGAGTGCGTGCTCGATGGCCTGGCGCACCGGCGCGGCCACGGGCATCGAACCGCCGACATCGATCGACCAGGCGAGCCTGAGCGGTCGCCGGGCGGCGGCCTGGCGGGCCGCCTGGGCTTCTGCGATGACGGCAAGCCATTGCGCGAGCGGCCGGGGCGGCATCGGCGCGTGGATGGCCTGGTGGATCCAGCGCAGGTCGGCCACGCGCGGGGCCATGCCGTCGACGGTGTTCAGGGTGTTGAAGCGGTCGTTGTCGGCCTGAAGTTCGGGGGCTGCGACCGACGAGGGCCGCAGGCCGGCGACGCCGCAGAACGAGGCCGGGTTGCGCAGGCTGCCGCCCAGGTCGGAGCCGCAGGCGATCGCGGCCATGCCGGTTGCCACCGCTACCGCACCGCCGCCGGTCGAACCGCCGCAGGTCCGGGTCGGGTCGTGCGGATTGGCGGTGGTGCCGAGCACGGTATTGAAGGTCTGGGCGCCAGCCGCGAACTCGGGCACGTTGGACTTGCCGATCAGGATCGCGCCGGCGCCGAGCAGGTGCTGGACGATGCCGTCATTGGCTTCGGGAACGTGGTCGGCGAAGAGCGGCGAGCCGAAGGTGGTGCGCAGACCGGCCGTGCGGTGGGTGTCCTTGGCGGCATAGGGCAGGCCGGCCAGAGGGCCGACCGGCTGGCCGGCCCGGATGGCTTCGCCGGCCCGCTCGGCGGCCTCGCGAACCGCTTCGCGAGCGACTCGCGTGGGGAGGGCGTTCAGGCTGGCATCCAGCCGGTCGATCGTCGCAAAGCACGCGTCGACCAGTTGTGCAGGCGTGCGGGCGCCGGACAGGAAGTCGCCGAGCAGATCGGCAAGCGGGGGCAGCGGGGTGGGTCGGCTCATCGGCGGCAGCTCCGGTCGGGGGGATCGGCCTGCGCGCGGACGGTGCCGGCCTGTTCAGGTCGTGGCGCGCAGCATCCGTCGGCAGGCTCTGGCGTCGATGCCCAGGCCGTATCCGAAGGCCAGGGCATCGGCCGAATCATACAGCCGGCCAGTGCGCTCGGCCGGCGGGCAGGCCGCCAGTTCGGCTCGGTAGGCGGCGATTTCGGCACGCAACCGATAACGCGGATCGGCGAGGTAGCGCAGCAGATGGATGACCGCACCGCCGCGCCAGAACTGTTTGCAGTGTTCGAGTTCGTGAACCAGCGTCGGCCAGTCGTCCTGGTAGCTGTCCTGCAGGAGAACGATGGGTCCGAGGCTGATGCCGATGATGCGGCCGGGCAATCGTCGCACGATGAGGACGGGCACCGGAACGACCCGCCAGATGGAGTGGATGCGCAGTTTCATTGCAGAGATGACTAGCAACATCCGGGCCTGACAGATGATTCTGATTCGCATCAATGGCTTGCGGGCGGCGTCGGGACTCACGGCCGACGGAATGTCAAGAATTCCGACACTCGGGGCAGGCATCGGAGGACACTCGGGGGCAGGCATCGGAGGGCGCTCGGGGCAGGCATCGAAGAGGCTGTCGTGGCCGGTGCCGGCAATGGTATAAACGGGCCACGCAAACAACGGGCCACGCAAATCTCCCGCAAGCCGGACCCGTTCGCCTCGATCCGGACCCCTGACCTTGAAACTGCTGATCGTCCCCGTCACCCCCTTCATGCAGAACTGCTCGTTGCTGGTCTGCGAGCAGACGAATCGCGTTGCCGTCTTCGATCCGGGGGGTGATCTCGACCGGGTCGACGCCGCGCTCGCCGAAACCGGCGCGAGCCTCGACAAGGTCTTTCTCACCCACGGCCACATCGACCACTGCGGGCAGGCAGCCGAATTCGCCACGCGCCATGGGGTGCCGCTCGAAGGCCCGCAACGCGAAGATGCGTTCTGGATCGACCAGTTGCCCGAGCAGGGCAAGCGCTTCGGCCTTGCGCAGCTCGACGCCTTCGAGCCGGATCGCTGGCTGGAGGATGGCGATACGGTCAGCTTCGGCGCCCAGCAGCTCGAGGTCTATCACTGCCCCGGCCACACACCTGGCCACGTCGTGTTCTTTCACCGCGCAGCGCGCCTGGCGATCGTGGGCGACGTGCTGTTCCAGGGCTCGGTCGGACGCACCGATTTCCCGCGTGGCGACCCGGCCGCGCTGGTGCGCTCGATCACCACCAGGCTGTGGCCGCTGGGCGACGACGTGGCCTTCGTGCCCGGCCACGGCCCGATGTCCACCTTTGGCGACGAACGGGCCGGCAACCCCTTCGTCGGCGACGCGGCGCTGGCGCGGGCCGGCCAGGCCTAGCGACCTGCGCGGCCCGACCTGCGCGGCCCGACCTACGCGGCCCGACCTACTTCCTTGCGCCCCAGGAATCCCGCAGCGTCACCGTCCGGTTGAACACCGGGGCGCCCGGTTTCGAGTCGAAGCGGTCGGCGACGAAGTAGCCGTGGCGCTCGAACTGGAAGCGGTCTTCGGGCCCGGCGCTGGCCAGTGTCGGTTCGAGCCGGGCCTGGATGACCCGCCTGGAGTCGGGGTTCAGCGCTTCCTTGTGGTCGCGCCCTTCGGCCTCGGGCTGTGCTTCCAGGTACAGGCGGTCGTAGAGCCGCACCTCGGCGTCGAGCGCATGCGGGGCGGACACCCAGTGCAGGTTGCCCTTGACCTTGTAGGCGTCGGCGCCTGGCGTGCCTGATTTCGAATCGGGGAAGTAGCGCGCCTGCACGGCGGTGACCTGGCCGTCGGCGTCCTTTTCGAAGCCGGTGCACTCGATCACGTAGCCGTAGCGCAGCCGCACGCGATTGCCCGGGAAGAGCCGGAAGAAGCCCTTGGGCGGGTGTTCGGCGAAATCCTCGCGCTCGATCCACAGTTCACCGCTGATCGGGAACTGCCGCTTGCCGCGTTCGGGCTGCTTCGGATGAACGGGCGCCTCGCACGGCTCGACATGGCCTGCCGGCCAGTTGGTGATGACGAGCTTGAGCGGATCGAGCACAGCCACCGCCCGCGCGGCCTTGTCATCGAGGTCGTCGCGCAGCGCCCCTTCGAGCGCGCCGATGTCGATCCACGAGTTCGCCTTCGAAACGCCGCTGCGCTCGCAGAAGGTCCGGATTGCCTCCGGCGTGTAGCCGCGCCGGCGCAGCCCGACCAGAGTCGGCAGGCGCGGGTCGTCCCAGCCGTCGACCAGGCCGGCCTGCACCAGTTCGCGCAGCTTGCGCTTGCTGGTGACCGTGTAAGTCGGGTTGAGGCGGGCGAACTCGATCTGCTGAGGCAGCGGCGGGTCGAAGAAGCCGCCTTCGGCCAGGCGTTCGAGCAGCCAGTCGTAGAGCGGCCGGTGGTCCTCGAACTCGAGCGTGCAGATCGAGTGCGTGATGTTCTCCAGCGCGTCCTCGATCGGATGCGCATAGTCGTACATCGGATACAGGCACCAGGTGTCGCCGCTGCGATGATGTTCGGCGAACCGGATCCGGTACAGCACCGGGTCGCGCAGGTTCATGTTCGGCGAGGCCATGTCGATCTTGGCGCGCACGACATGCGAGCCTTCCGGGTGCCGGCCCGCGCGCATCTCGCGCAGCAACGCCAGGTTCTCGGCCGGGCTGCGCTCGCGAAACGGCGAATTGCGCCCCGGCTCGGTCAGCGTGCCGCGGTTGGCGCGGATGGCATCGGCGTCCTGCGAATCGACATAGGCATGGCCGGCCGTGACCAGCCATTCGGCCATCAGGTAGAAGTGCTCGAAGTAATCGCTCGCGTAATAGAGATTGTCCTCGTCGCCGCTGTTCCACGAGAAGCCCAGCCAGCCCACCGCATCGAGGATCGAATCGACGTACTCCTGCTCCTCCTTCTCCGGATTGGTGTCGTCGAAGCGCATGTGACAGCGCCCGCCATAGTCGAGCGCCAGGCCGAAGTTCAGGCAGATCGATTTCGCATGCCCGATGTGCAGGTAGCCGTTGGGCTCGGGCGGAAAGCGCGTGCGGATCCGCGCCGGATCGATCGTCCCGGCACGGTGCGCCTGCGCCACGTCGGGCTGCCCCGCCCAGCGGCGTCCGGCATGGCGGCCCGCCTGCAGGTCGGCGTCGATGATCGTGCGGATGAAGTTGCTGCCCGAGGCAGCGGACGGTGAGTCAGGGGCGGGTGCGTCGGTAGCGGAGGCGGTCATGAGCTCGTGAAGCGGGCGCGGCAAACTGCCGATGAGGGATTGTATCGGTCACTCGCTGCGGCGCCCGGCCTCTGGGGCCAGTGGCCAGGGCGCACCGTTGCTGGGCTGCGTGACGAATGGGGTGGTGGTCGGCATGATGATGACGTGGAGCGCGTCTCCATGATGAGTCGTGGCAAGAATTCGTGGGTGTATGTTGTATCGATGCGCGATACGATTACAGATGACGATCAGGTCATTCACTACCACTGAGGGTCATCGTGCCGAACATGCATAACCCGCCGCACCCTGGCGAAACGCTTCGCGAAGATGTGCTGCCGGCCCTTGGTCTCTCGGTGACTGAGGCGTCGAAGCAGCTTGGCGTTACCCGCGTTTCACTCTCGCGTGTGCTCCACGGCCATGTCGGAATCTCGCCGGAGATGGCGGTGCGGATCGAGCGCTGGCTCGGCCGCGATCAGGGCGGCGCGGCCGAGGTCTGGCTGGCGCAGCAGAGTGCCTACGATCTCTGGCGAGCGCGGCAGGTCCTGGCCGCGTAGGCGATTCCGCCCGCTCGAGCCTTGGCGAGCTGGCGTCGACTGCCAAGTATGGTGGCCGCGGCACTTGCGCACTTGCAGTAGCATGCCGAGCCGCCGTCGGGCGGCTGGAACCCGACGCGCTGCTGCACGGACGCTCGACGGCGCGCGTATGAAATGAAGCCACTGTTCTACGGCTGGTGGGTGGTAGCGGCCTGCGTGCTGTTCGCCACCATCAGCTGGTCGCTGGGCGTCTTCGGAATGGGCGTCTATGTGTACGCGCTGACGCAGGGGCAGGGGTTCTCGATCAGCACGGTGTCGATTGCCGTTACCTCGGCCTATCTGGTCGGCGCATCGTGCACGGTGATGGTCGGGCGCGTCATCTCGCGCCGGGGGCCGCGCCCGGTCGTCGCCGTGGGCATCGTGGTGATGGCGGCTGCGGTGGCCGCCTTGCCGTACTGCGGGCAGCGCTGGCAACTCCATCTCGCCTTCGTGGTGCTCGGCCTGGGCATGGCCTGCCTGTCGACCAACACCATCGGCAGCACGTTGGCGCCCTGGTTCGAGCGCTTCCAGGGCCGCGCGATGTCCACCGCCATGCTGGGCGCCAGCATCGGCGGCATGATCGGCACGCCGCTGCTGATCGCCGGAATCAGGACCTGGGGTTTCCAGACGACCACGGCCGTCGCCGCTGCCGTTGCGCTGATCGCGGTGCTGCCGCTGGCTGTCTGGGTGCTGAAGTCACGCCCCGAGGACATCGGGCAGTGCCCGGACGGGATCGTCACATCGAGCCCGCAGGCCGTGGTGACGGCGGCCTGGGGCCTGGGGGCGGCCATTGCCACCCGGCAGTTTCGCAGCCACGTGGTGGCCTTCGGGGCGGGTCTGATGATCCAGATCGGATTCCTGAGCCACCATGTACCCATCGCCATCCCGGTGCTGGGCGTGCAGGGCGCAGCCACCGCCGTGCTGGTTGCGGCCGTCGCTGCCTTCGTCGGCCGGCTGCTGCAAGCCCGCTATGCCGACCGGATCGACGCGCGCAAGACCGCTGCGGGCATGCTGCTGCTGGCGGCTGCATCGCTGGTCGCCATGGCATTGCTTCCCGGCGCCTGGGCCTTGATGGTGTCGAGCATCACCTACGGGCTGACGATCGGCAATGTGACGACCCTGGCGCCGATGGTCATCCGGCGGGAGTTCGGGGCCGCGTCGTTCGGCGTGGTCTTCGGGCTGGCCGCGATGCTGAACCAGCTTGCGATGGCCATCGGACCCATGCTGTTCGGCGTATTGCGTGACCTGTTCGGCAGCTATCGGCAGGTACTGCTGATGGGCAGCGTCCTGGACGTGGCGGCGGCCTTCGTCATCGTCTGGGGCGGTCGGCGTGCGCTGGTGAGCCTTGATCCCCGGAGGCTGTGAAGGCAATGCCCGAACGTGAAGCCAGGGCAGCAAGCTTTCTGTCGAGGGTCCACAGCGAGGTATCGGGGGTGAGCAGCGCAGAGGCCAGCAATGTCATGTCGATGGCGCCGCAACCCGAGTCATGAAGCCGTTCTCGCTCGATCAAGCCAAGTGTTTCGTCGATGTCCGCAGTGGCCGCCTGCCGCAGCATTCTGAGATCGCTGATCGTGCGCCGGCGTGGCGCCGGGGGCGTTCCGCACGCGAGTTCGAGCACGACAAGCGGATGGCACAGCACCCGGTCGGCTGCCAGCAGGGATTGCAGCGCCAGGTTGGCGCGCCGGAAATGCGCGATCCAGACCGAGGTGTCGACGAGAACCTGGATCACTGACTAAGCGGTTCCACGGGTCGCCGGCGGGGAATATCCCCGATCGCGGGGGTTCGCCCGCCCAGGGCGGCGAGCCTTTTGCCAGCCTGCACGCGCACGAATACCTTGATGGCTTCCCGAAACAGGTCACTCTTGTCCATGTCGGGATCAGCAAGGTCGAGGGCCTTCTGATAGAGCTCGTCATCGATCGTGACAGTGGTTCGCATACCCAGTCTCATCATCAATTCAGACGTAGATTAGCATCAAAATTGATGACAGAGGATTATCTGGTCGGCCTGCAGAATGCGGTCATCAGCGTTCCCCGTAGTACGGAGGGTGGATTCCGCGGTACCCGAAACTGGCTGCAGCGCGGCGGCCATGGCCCACCACAGCCTGCACATGAAAGGGGCGCTGCCCGACGTGAAGGGAAGTCCCGCCATCCTGCCCCTGTCCGTGGCGATGAAGCAGCAGGAGCGCGAGTACCTGGAAGCCCTTGAGAGTTTCAGCAAGCCGGTGTGCGCGAGTCGCATTGCCGCAGGAAGACGAAACCGGGGGCACCTCGGATTTCTTATCTATTGATTCTGGGCTCCCGAGTACAATATCTCTCCTGAAGACTCCAAAGTATTTTTATAGGTCTATATGGAGTGTTTATGTCGAGAACTCCTGTCCCTGTATCTGTCGAGCGAGCCATCCAGAAGCTTGGCAGCGACATATCCTTGGCGCGTCGGCGTCGCCACATCTCCCAGGCCTCTCTGGCCGAGCGCATGGGTGCGTCCCTGTCTACCGTGCGCCGCATGGAAAAGGGCGATGTGCGCGTCCCCATTCATTTCTTTGCGCGTGCACTGCACGTTTTCGGTGAGATCCAGGCGCTGGAGCATCTGCTGGACACGCCCAATGACGAAATCGGTCTTTCGCTGATGGACGAACGCCTGCCCAAGCGTGTGCGCGGCAAGTCCGCCAGCGCATCGGGTGCCCTGTGATGGCAATCGTTGCACCCAGCCGCAAGCAGGTTCAGGTCTGTATCGGAAAGGCTGGCCTGCCGCTGGGCTCGCTCGTGTACATGAAGCAAGGCCGGCGCGAGAACTGCGCGTTCGCCTATGACGAGATCTGGCTGAACAATCCGGCGCGCTTCAGTGTGTCGGCCGACCTGCAACTGATGCCGGGCTACCAACCGCACAAGGCAGCATCGGTGCACGATTCCGTGTTCCATGGCGCGATCGCCGACACCGCGCCTGATGCCTGGGGACGGCGCGTCATTGCCCGTGACCATGCCAAACGCCGCAAGAATGATTCTCGGCTGTCGACCCTCACCGAGTTGGATTACTTGTTGGCGGTGGACGATTTCAGCCGAGTGGGTGCGCTACGTTTGCACGACCCGGACGGGAATTGGCACCGAACAGTTTCCGAGGGGCAGCGCAGCACGCCGCCGTTGATCGAGCTGGAACGCATCTATCAGGCCAGCCGCGCCGTCGAGCGCGGCCAGGAAACGGCCGAGGACTTGCGCTACCTGCAAGGCAAAGGCACTTCGCTGGGCGGCATGCGACCCAAGTGCACCCTGGTGGATGAGGACGGCCGACTGGCCATCGGCAAATTCCCGAGTGTGAACGATGCCCGCAGCGTGACCCGTGGCGAAGTGCTGGCTTTGAAACTGGCGGCACTTGCGGGCGTCGAGGCTGCGCCAGCGCGCATCGTCTTGCTCGGCGATGAGCCGGTCTCTGTCATCCGCAGGTTCGACCGCGACGAATCGGATGGCCGCATCCCCTACCAGTCGGCAGCCTCGATGTTGCAGGCTTCGCGTGAGGACGATCGCAGCTACACGGAGATCGCGGATGCCATCCGCTCTTACGGCCATGCGCCGACTGAGGATGTGCGGCAACTCTGGCGCCGCTTGGTGCTGAATCTGTTGATCACCAACGTGGACGATCACCTGCAGAACCACGGGTTCTTGCACGTGGAGCACGGTTTGTGGCGGCTGGCGCCAGCGTTCGATATCAATCCGTTTCCCGACAAGGATCCGGAATCCAAGACCTGGCTATCCGAGCAGGATGGTCCCATCACCGACGTGCAGATGTTGCTGGCACGCGCGCCTTACTTCGCGCTCGACAAGGCGCAGGCATTGGCTGTGCTGGGCGAGGTGCATGCTGCGGTAGCGAACTGGCGCAGGGTGGCCCTGAGCGCAGCGGTTGGGCTGCGTGTGGCTGATCTGGATGATTTCGCTCCAGCCTTCGAGCATGCGCAAATGGAGGCGGCTGCCGTGTTGCTCGGGCTGTAGTCGCCATCGACAAGCAGACCATGCGCGAGTTCGACAAGACCTGCCTGACGCCGGCGCTGCCCATGCCCCCCGAGCGCATTCGCGCGCTGCGCGAGCGCGAGCACCTGTCGCAACCGGTTTTTGCCCTCTACTTGAACGTGAGCAAGAATCTCGTGTCGGACTGGGGGCGCGGCGTGAAGAAGCCCGGTCAGCGGGTTCGATTCGTCGCCAGCGACCAGTTCGGTCAGTGCCCCGGCAACCTCGAGCAACTGCTCGTAGTGGCCTTCGTCGCGAATCGGGCCAGCCAGGCCGAGGTTCTGGTGAAGCTCCCCCCGGGGAGCGCACAGACTCTGCACGTTCATGTCCACTCTCCCTTGTCGTCCGGGTCGACAATTCACCGGCAGAGACCAGGCTGAGGTGAGGGTTTGCCTGGAGTACAAGGCGTTGTGTGGTTTTCAGCCTGATTTTGCTGGCAGATCATTGTTCCGATGCAGATCTCCGAGCAGGTGGTGCAGCTCGGACAGCGTATCCGGATCGCACGCATCCGGCGCGGCTGGTCTGTGGATGTCCGTTGGAGCGGCCAGCTATATGCGAACCGCGCCAGATGCTAGACTGGCCCGGTCTATATGTGGAGGCTCAGCAACCATGAATACTCGCACTGACGCCTTGCTGGACACGGTACTGGCTCTCCCTCCTGACGAGCGGTCCGAGCTTGTGGTCGCACTCCTGGATAGCCTGGAGGGCGAGGACCATCAAAGCATCGCAGACGCATGGCGTGATGAGATTCATCGTCGAAAGGAGGACATCAGCGCAGGGAGGGTTCGCCTCGTCCCGTGGGCCGAAGCCCGGAATCGCCTTCTTGCACTGTGAAGCACCTTCCCGTCATTACTTCGTCCTGAAGCGCTTTCCATTCAGCATTGTCTTCATGCTGACTGGCGATGCGATCGTCATCGTCGCCGTCAGCCACCATCGCAGACGACCAGGATACTGGCGCTCTCCAGCGGAGTAGGTTGGCGGGTGGGGGGCAAGCGGACCTTGGTAACGGTCGGGTCTGAGCCGTTCTTGGTGTCATTGATCGGTACACAGGAGCCACTCCGTGATCGCCGTAATGGAGCCACGGCGCGCTACCCTGCGTGTCCAACGAAGGTTCCCATGCCCATCCTCGTCGAAGAACTCTCGCGCAAAGCCCTCTCCCTCTCCCGGAGGAGCGGGTTCAACTCGCCGAGGAGTTGCTGGCTATCGTGCAGGAAATTGACGCAGGGGTGGAAGCAGCCCTGGGACGAAGAGATCAAGCGCCGCATTGCCGAGATCGACAATGGCACGGCCAAGCTGATCCCCGCTGAAGAAGTCTTTGCCGAGCTTCGCCGCCTGATCAAGTGAAGCCCCCAGGGTAGAGCCTGGTTCGGTACCCTGGACAACGCGTTCTCGTAGTGGCCAGCGACGGATATGTGTATCTGGTGCCGTTTGTCGAAGAAAAGGATCATTTTTTCCTCAAGACGGTGATTCCGAGCCGCAAGGCCACAAGAGACTATCTTGGCCGGGGTGAGCAAGATGCCGAGGAGTGATGGCTACGAGTCCGAACTGCTGTCTGCGTTCGAGAAAGATGCGTTGAAGTCGGTTGCGACGAAGGCTGAACTGTCCAGGTTCAAGGCGCTCGAAGAGGGCATGCCCTATCAGACGCTCATCGCGAGCATTCTGCACAAGTACGTTACGGGCCAGCTTTCCGAGCGAGAGGGAAAGCGTTCGCCGGCAGGGCCGAGGCAGAAGAAGGCGCCGACTCGTCGCACGGGCGAGGTCGACGTGTAGCCCTTCTCTGAACCGGATACGCCCTGGACTGCGAAGAGTCTGGCCGCCTGCTCACTCAACTGGTCGATGTGTGAACCTGCCGTCGTCGAGTCGGCTCATCCAGCGCGTGTTCCCGTTGGCCGGTACCACCGCACCGAAGTGTGCTGGAACCCGTATCGGCAGACGGAACTCAATCCACCTTCACACCCGCCTCCTGGAGAATCTTCGCGTTCAGCGGGATCTGTTCGGCCAGGAAGGCGCTGAATTCGGCCGGTGTCGTGGGCTTCGGCTGCAGGCCCATGGCAGCCATGCGCTCGCGCACGGCAGGCACGCCCAGCGCCTGGGTATAGGCGGCGTTCAGTTTGTCGATGACCTCGGCCGGCGTGTCGGCTGGCGCGAGCAGTCCGGTGAAGCCAGCCACCACGAAGCCGTCGAGGCCGGCTTCGCTGAAGGTGGGCACGCCGGGCAGGGTGGCGATCCGCTGCGGCATGGCCACGGCGATCGCCCGCAGCTTGCCGGCACGAACATGCTCGAGGGTGCCGCTGGCGGCCTCGAAGGTGATGCCGACGTGACCGGCCATGACATCGGTGATGGCCGGACCACTTCCCTTGTAGGGGACATGAACGAGGTCGATGCCGGCTTCCCGCTTCAGCATTTCCATGCCGAGGTGCTGCAGGGTGCCATTGCCAGCCGAGGCATAGCTGAGCTTGCCCGGTTGAGCCTTGACGAAGGCTAGGAACTCCGGCCAGGTCTTCGCCGGGAAGTCCGGATTCACGAGCAGCAGATACGACGAAGCGGCGATCTGGGTGACGGAGGCAAAGTCCTTGAGCGGGTCGTAGGCCACCTTCACCAGCAGGTGGTTGGTGGTGTGGCTGTTGATCGCCCACAGCAGGGTGTAGCCATCCGGGGCCGACCGGGCGACGTGGTCGGTGCCGATCACACCGCTTGCCCCGGCGCGGTTGTCGATCAGGATCGATTGCCCGAGGATCTTCTGCGCCTCCGCGCTGACCAGCCGCGAAAGCGTGTCCGAACCGCCTCCCGGTGGCCAGGGCACGACGACCCGTACCGGCTTGTCGGGAAAGGCGGCGGCAAACTGGCAGGCCAGCGCCAGGACGAGAGTCAGCAGGGGAGTCAGCAGGGCTTTCATGACGACTTCCTTTCGATGAAGTGGATGACGTTGCCGCAGGCGTGCGACGGGCCGACGAACAGGCCGTCCCGGTAGGACGTGTAAGGCACCTGGTTGCGGGTCAGGACGGCTTCAGCCTGCCGGATGGACGCAGTGCGCACCGCGTAGCCGACCGGGGCGGGCAGCGGATGCCGAGGCGGTTCGGACGAGCGTGTGCCCCAGGCCTGCGGGCCGAGCACGCACAGGGAACTGGCCGACAGATCGAAGACGAACTCATCGCTCCTCGGGATGCGGGGATCGATTCCGAGCACAGGCGCAAGCCGGGTCGCGGTCGCGGCGGGTTCGGGCGAGCACAGGTAGACGCAATCGAGCGCCAGAGCCCCGTTCGGGTGCTCGAGGAGGTGGGGCTGCCACATCACGTCGCGCGTCAGGTGTTCGGTGTACTGGAACTGCGCTTCCGGGAAAGTCGAAGTCGAGAAGCGCATGTTCCTGAAGGCCACGCGGCGCGATTCCGTTCCTGCCACGCCGAACGGGATCATCCGCTCGAGCTTTCTCTCGACATCGACGGGCAGGCCCGCGTCGGTCAGTTGCTGAACGGCCTCGGCCGAGGCTGGCCGGAACGCAACGATGTGGGGCCCCTCGTACTTGGCGACCAGCGCCTGGGCCGACGAGAACTTGCTGTCGTCGACGATGCCCAGTACTTCCAGATAGCCCTGCGACAGCATGGCGCAGCGGTTCGCGGAACCCCATTCCTCGATGGGGCCGCCGGGCGCGGCAGCGCCCCGGTGGTAGCTGCGCGGCGTCAGCTGGAAGCCCAGTTTTTCGAAGGCGGCCTCCGCGTGGTCGAGATTCCGGATGACGGTGCCGATGTGGTCCAGATCGATGGCGACGGGTTTCATGGTGTGTCTCGGTTCTCCTCGAGTGCATGGTCAGCGGCGGCGCTGGCGTGCAGCGCGGCGGTATCGAAAGCGGGGACCCCGATGTCCTGGCCGCGCATCAGGATCGGCAGTTCGGTACAGCCCAGGATCAGCCCCTGCGCGCCGCGCTCTGCCAGTGCCCGGGCGGCGTCGGCGATCACTGACCGGGCGTGGTCGGAAAACACGCCGGCCGACATCTCTGTATAGATCAGGCGATCGATTTCGCGGCGGTCCGGTTCTTCAGGGACCAGGACTGACAGGCCGTGGCGCGTGCGCAGCCGGCCCGCGATGAAGTCACCCTCCATCGTGGATCGGGTGCCGAGCAGGCCGATCGTCGCAAGCCCGGCCCTCCGCACGGCGGTTCCGGTCGCGTCGCCGATATGCAGCAGCGGCAGGCCGGCCGCCTCGGCCAGCCGGTCGGCTCTGCGGTGCGC
>Ga0172382_10006619_pt1 | contig 16725 bp, 20 predicted proteins | sample Leawel138RmetaG_FD_122245 | JGI IMG/M metagenome (GOLD analysis project Ga0172382, IMG submission 122245) | Leachate microbial communities from a municipal landfill in Southern Ontario, Canada - Leachate well 138R metaG | ecosystem: Engineered > Solid waste > Landfill > Unclassified | place...
TGACAACAATTATGGTTTTTCATCTCAGGCTGCTGAAGAACTTACAGAGATGTTCGATAAGTGCAACGAAGTATTTCAAACTTCCTTGGAAGCATATCGTGTTACTGACGAAAAAATGGCAAGACGCGTACTTGTTTTGGAAGATGAAGTAGACAGACTTGAGGAACAAAACCGTGCAAATCATATATATAGATTAAACAAGATGCTGTGCAGTACCGGTTCAGGAATAGTATTCTTGGATGTAATCAGTAATTTAGAGAGAGTATCTGACCATGCAAGTAACATTGCAATGTATGTGTTAGATAAATTTAAAAATAATTAAAAAACAAATCAATATATAATTCACAAAAATTTTTTCACTCTTTTTGGAAATGGCTTATGATACTAAAAGCCATTTTTTTATTATTGTTAATAAGCTCATTAGAAGGGGCGGAAAAAATCATTTCATAAAGTTATTTTATTATTATAAAGGCTTGTTCTTTTTTATATGGTTTCAAAAGTAGACTGGCCTGAATAAAATATATCAGGGAGATGATAAATGTGTTTGAAATTATAAATAAGCATATAACTAAAAATCGTTCGTATAAAAGCCTGATACCTCAAGGAATTGTTGTTCACGAAACAGACAATCCCGGAGGAACAGCGGAAGCACATTATAGATATTTCAATTCAGCTGACAGGCAGGCATCGGCACATGCATTTATTGATTGGGATGTTATTGTACAAACAATACCATGGAATGAACAAGCTTGGCATGCGGGAGCATATGCCAATGCTAGATTTATAGGTATAGAATTATGTAGGCCATCTAAGCATGATGATATAAAATTTGGTGCTGTTTGGGAAAAAAGTATATGGTTATTTGCTCATTTATATGTAAATGAGTTAAATATAAAAGAAATAACAAAAGACAATTTGCTGTCTCATGATGAAATCAGAATGCGCTTTGGTGGGACAACGCATACAGACCCTACAGGATATTTCAAGGAATACGGTAAAACAATCAATGATTTTCGTAAAGATGTTCAAAATAAAGTAAATGAATTATTAAATAAAGAAAACGATTCGGACAAGATAAGTGATTGGGCAAAAGATGCATGGTATTGGGTTAAGGAAGCGGCAATTAGCGACGGCACCAGACCAAAAGATTTTGTTACTAGGGAAGAAATATGGACAATGCTATATAGGATGGGAAATAATTAAATTATGAACGAGAGAAAATTCGGTGTCAAATTTATAAAAGGTTTCGTTTATGGGATAATAACTATCAAAATGTTATAATGCATTTAAGGGTATAAAATACTATTTATAAGGATGGATTGTTCTATGATTGATAAAAAGACGAAAAGAACCCCTCCATCTGTTGATGAATGGCTAAAAGAAGCTAAAAAGGAATCATCGGCATCGGAGGAAGGAATGCTTTTAATACACAACGGCATTGTCAGGCAGACGACAAAAGCTAAAGTGCGCAGCGGTATTGAGGATGGATTAACAGTAAAGGCTATGGAATTTTCTTATGATGCGGAAAAGGTTGATATGGCTATAGAGGCAGCATATAAGCTGGATGGTATCTTTCATATTAAAGTGTGGCTAAATGAGGGGTATCTTGAAGTCGGTGACGATATCATGTATGTTTTAATTGGCGGAGATATCAGGCCAAATGTAATTAATGCATTACAATTTTTAGTTGAAAAAATTAAAAGTGAATGTGTGACTGAGATTGAAATTGTGTGAGCCCATATTGTTTAAGGCTTATATTGAAGTTTTATGTTATAATGATTATATAGTTTGTAACTAGGAAAGTGAATGTAATAAGGATGATAAAATGAATGAAGCAAATTTTTTAGGTATCAAAGATCCCATTAAGTTAGATGTAGTTAAAATCTCATGGCCCGTATTAATTGAACTTTTATTAAGCTCATTATTCGGTATGGTTGATATGATGATGCTCGGTAGAATCAGTAATAATGCTTTAGCTGCTGCTTCTGTTACTGCTGTTGGTATCACAAATCAACCTTTGTTTATAGGTTTATCTTTGGTACAAGCACTTAATGTTGGCAGTACTGCTATGATTGCAAGGTATTACGGAGCAAAGCAAAATCATAAAATAGAGAATGTTTTGCGTCATGTTCTATTATTTAGTATGTTGGCTTTGACAATACCCCTCTCAATACTGGGTATAGCTTTTACAAATCCAATAATGGTTCTTTTAGGAGCTCATTCCGATACAATAAAAGCAGGCGGGATGTATTTCAAAATAATAATGGTAGGATTTATATTTCAATCAGTAATCATGTCCATATCAGCAGCTTTAAGAGGAATAGGCGAAACCAAAACTCCAATGCGCGTAAACTTGGTGTGCAATTTCTTAAATGTTATAGGTAATGCAATACTTATTTATGGTTTATTTGGTTTTCCGGAACTTGGTGTTACCGGCGCCGGAATATCAACGGCATTATCTAATTTAATAGCGGCAATATGGCTTTTAGTCTATCTTATAAAAGGGAAAAAAGGCATTAAACTAAATATAAAAGAGCATTTCCAATATGATAGAAATGTGATGCAAAGTCTAGTAAAGATAGGTGTCCCTGCTTCTTTGGAGCAATTGATATTAAGAGTCGGTGTAATACTGTTCTTTAGAATAGTTGCTAATCTAGGAACAGTTATTTATGCAGCTCATCAAATTGCCCTAAGCATATTATCTTTGTCTTTCCAGCCGGGGCAAGCTTTTGGTATAGCGGCGGCTACTTTAGTGGGGAGAGAATTGGGAGCAAAAGAACCTAAAAAGGCGGAGGAATATGCCAAAGCAACACGCAGTATAGGTTCTATGATTTCCAGCTTTATGGCTGTAATATTTTTCTTTTTTGGTACTAATATAGTGGGGTTATATACACATGACCCCATAATAATAGCAAATTCATCTGTTGTATTAAAAATTATCGCAATAGTCCAGCCATTTCAGTCTTCTCAACTGATTTTAGCCGGAGCTCTCAGGGGTGCCGGTGATACATTTTGGCCTTTGGTATCCACCTTTATCGGCATGGTTGTAATTAGGGTTGTTATTGCATATATTTTAGTCACTATTTTAGGATATGGGCTTGTGGGAGCTTGGATAGCAGTATTTATTGATCAAATAATAAGATGGGGATTTATTTATTTCAGATTTAGAACAAATAAGTGGAAATATATAAAAATTAGATAAGCTGTGTTCGTGATTCTATTTTTACATGTTCATTTTCAATTATTTCTTTGAAACTATCATATGGCATTTGGGTATAATTATTGTTTTCATCGAAAAACTTTACTAAGTTATTATCAATCTTTGATAGTCTCCATTTTCTTTCTACCCCCCCAACGGTCAATATTATTGTTTCTCCGCCCTGTAAATTCATAAAATTCACCTTCTTTACTTTGATTTCATATATTATATTTCATTCTACAATCATATTGGCTTTTCCTTTTAGATTATTTTTATAGTTTGTAAAAAGGTGGCTTCATATTCTTAGGGCTATAGAAATATACTTATGTTGTTGTTTATTTTAGTTGGATAAGCAAATTAAAATGAAATGTTTAGCAAAAATCTGCGGCTAACTTTGTGGTTTTTCAGATTTTTTGTTTTTTATGTAACGATATAATAATAAATATTTCGTGTAAATAAGCCTGTGTTTTGCAACACTCATAAATATTTGTTTAAAATTATATTGAAGAAAGGCATAGGGCCAATACCGGGAAAACAATTTTAAAAAAGTTATTGACATATGTTCATAATAGTAGTATTATAGTTATAGACATATGTTATAAATAAAAATCAATTTGGTTTTTGAATTTACATTTTAATAGTATAATACTTTAAAATTTATATGTTAGTTTGAGAGGAGGTGTTGATTATGCCAAGAGGAGACGGAACAGGACCCAGAGGAATGGGAAGGTTTACCGGAAGAGGCGCAGGCTATTGTGCAGGCTATACAGCTCCCGGATATGTCGGACCTGTAGGATATGGCTTCGGAAGAGGCGGCGGGTTTAGAAGGGGATATTGCGTAAGCGGCTTACCAAGAAGGGCATATTTTAGCTACCCCGCATATGATGAGGCTTACGAACCTATTATTGATGAGAAAGAGGCTCTTAAGAGACATGCTGATTACTTAGAAGGCGAGCTTGATCATATAAAAAAGCGTCTTTCCGATTTAAAAGATGACGATAAATAGTTACATGTATAGAAATAGCGCTATTGATATAGTGCTATTTTTTTTATATAATGTTATAGTACTGATTATATATTAAGTTAAAGGATTTGCTTATTATATGCATGAAAAGTATATGGCACTGGCCTTGGAGGAAGCCAAGAAAGCTGAGAAGTTGGATGAAGTCCCTGTTGGTGCTGTGATAGTGAGAGACGGTATAATTATTTCTAAAGCACATAATATAAAAGAATATGCAAAAGACGCAACTGCCCATGCAGAACTTTTGGCTATTAGAAAAGCCTGTAAGGCATTAGAGGCGTGGAGGCTTATAGGCTGTGAAATGTATGTGACCTTGGAGCCATGCCTCATGTGCAGCGGTGCAATACTTCTATCCAGGATAGAAAAACTTTATATAGGAGCATCAGATCCTAAAACCGGTGCGGCAGGGTCAGTTTTAAATGTATTTGAGGATTATTGGTTTCACCATCGATGTGAAGTTGAAATAGGGATACTGGGAAAAGAATGCAGCAAGATATTGAAGGATTTTTTTAGAGAAAAGCGGAAAACAATATAATGGAAGAATTGAACATGGAGAGGTGTCCGAGTGGTCGAAGGTGGCAGTCTCGAAAACTGCTGCACCGTAAGGTGCCGGGAGTTCGAATCTCCCCCTCTCCGCCATGAAGCTGTTAATTTCAAAGATTAACAGCTTCTACCTTTTTAGTGGGCAAAGATTTTTCAAAAATCTTTGCAGCTTTTTTCTTGGACTGATATTCCAGATATCCATAGGTATTGACCGTTGTGCGAATGTCGCTGTGCCCAACCCAATCTCTGATTCGTTCCATAATGTTTGGTTAATAGTAGTGTAATCCTTAGCAACCGTTGCTTTCTTTTTGCCGTCTCTCAACCGGTAAGAGTAATGTCCCTTGAGCAGTTCAGGCGTAACCTCCTTTACTGTGCAGCCATAAGCCTTGAATGTGGGATATAGGTTACGCTCAATATTTTCCGCATAACCAGCCTAAGTATTAAGCTTGATTGTCTTGTCAAAGTTAAAATCTTCGCCGACAACAATATTATCCGGATGCCGGAAGGCAAGCTATTCATTCAGCAAATCTGCAAACAAAGGATTCTCGGAATAGTATTCATCGGAATCGTTCTGAATATTGTTGTTTTCCTCAATCGTTTCCTGTACAAACGTATTTTCCTCTTTATCGGCTATACCGTTCTTCAGGTCAAGGGAATATTAGATTCTGCCTGCCAGACACTTGCTTTCAGCTTCAGCTTCATTTTCCTCAGTTGCAGCAAGACCGGTTGAAGTCCAAAGAGGCTTACGCTTTCCGTTCCGATCTTTACGGTTGAGAACAGTATAATAATAGCCCTTCTTAGACGTAATAAAGCCGCCTATCAATTCATCCTCGGTCAGTCCAACCATTTTTAGCATTGTGGTGAGTTGCATATTGTTCCCCCGACTATTTGTGCGAACAGACCTAACTTCTGTGCAACTTGCGTAGAAGTTAGGTCTGTTCGTTGACCTTGTCGTCTTATTGCATCCAATTTTAATTTAAATGCAAAAGCTCTTTCGCTGGGTAGGATGTTTTTCCTTTAAATATTGCTATCAGCCATAATGATAGTGGCTTCGTCATCATCAAGATTTCTTACTATAACAGGCAAGGTATCTTTACCAGCTAATTCACTAACTCTTTTACGACGATGAACGGCAATTAATTCATAACCGCCATCCTTACTTGGTCTGGCAATAGCAGGCACTAATACACCATATTCTTTAATACTTTCTGCTGTTTCTAACACGGATTCATCATCTTTAACCTTGAAGGGATGATTTCTTTCTTTGAATTTCAAGTTTTAGCACTTCCTTAGTAAGATTTTTTCTCTGTTCATTGCATTGACTAAGGATATTTCTAAGCCGGAAAGTTCAATATTTGCTGGTATAAAATCGACACCTTCTGGGTGCTCTAGGATACCTTCAGTGGGATAAGGTTGTTTTACCTTCATTAAACTACCGATAATATTTGATTTTAGTCGGTAGTTTGATGTTGACATCTATTTGTTTTTTTGGTACATTTACATTAAAACACCGATACTTTTATCTTTGCGTCGGTAATTTAGTGGTGATATAAATGGAAATAAAAAAACTTGAAGTAGCATTTGCTAATAATTGTGGAGTTCTTAAGACTTCACAACTAAAAGAACTGAAAATTGATTCTCGTAGAATAAATAGTCTTATTAAAAATGGAATTATTGAGAGAATAACAACTGGATACTATCGTCTTAGTTCTGACAATACAAGTGAAGCAGCTATTATTTCACGTCTTTTTCCTGACGGTGCCCTATGGCATAATACTGCTCTTTTTTATTATGGTTATAGTGACAGAACACCCATGGAGTGGGATATCATAATAAGTAAGAATGCTTCACCGTCTAGATTCAATATAGAGTATCCATACGTAAAACCGTTTTTTGTTACACCAGCCCGCCTATCTTATGGTGTAACCACAATAGAGATAGACGGTTGTGCTCTCAATATTTTTGATCGTGATAGGCTCATCTGCGAATGCCTTAAATATGAATCGGAAATGGATAGAGAGACTTTTAATAAGGCTATCCAAGCCTATCTAGGTGACCCTAAGAAAAATATAAAAAATCTCATAAATTATGCAAAAAGAAGAAAGGTGCTTAATCGAGTACATGATGTGATAGGAGTGTGGCTTTAATGGATATAGGCGCTTCAATTCTTGCAAAATTAAAAAACAAGTCACAAAGTTCTGGTATGTCTTATCAGATTCATTTACGTTTGTTCTGTCAGGAAGAATTTTTAAGGAGACTTTCTCTTTCAAAATATGTTGATAATCTAATTTTGAAGGGTGGTCTGTTTATTTTTACCTTAAGTGGGTTTGAAAGCCGAGTTACCATAGATATTGATTTCCTTTTAAAACAGATACCGTGTAGTATGGATGAGGTAGAAAAAATTGTTGCTGAGATTATTAATACCACCAGTGGCAATGATTTCGTAACATTTGAAATCAACGGAATAAAAGAGATTGCTCTCCAAAGAAAATATAAGGGAGCCAGTTTTAAACTTATTGGGAAAATAAAGAATACGAAAACTCCCTTTATTATAGACTTTGGAATTGGTGATGTTATTGTACCAAAAGCAGAAAAACGTAGGATTCCTACCCAACTTGATAGCTTTACTTCACCAGAAATTAGTACATACTCCCTTGAAAGTACAGTAGCTGAGAAATTTGATGCTATACTGGAAAGAATGGAACTAACTAGCCGTCTGAAGGACTATTATGACATTTACTATATAATCCAAACTTTTGATTTTGAAGGGCGTAAATTACAAGAAGCTATCATGCAGACATTAGAAACAAGAGGTACTAACTATGAGCGAAATAGCTTTAAGGAAATCATAGACTTTGCAAACAATGAGGCCATGTTAATTAAGTGGCAGCAATTTATTAAGCGCACTAAGTTACCAGATATAAGCTTCAGTGAAGTGATAACCTTATTAAATAGTTTTCTTGGTGATATTTGGAATGCTATTATCAATGAGGATGAATGGTTTAAAAATTGGAGTTGCTTGGATTCATCATGGTATAGCAATAACTAGTAAGATATTAAGGCAAAAAAGCCTTTAGTTCTCTCCAAAAACTTCATCATATATCTTATAATTTCGGTGCCATAAGGGTTCCAGTTTTCTCCTAGTTCTCTCCTTTTTCCAAAAAAGTAGTCCTTTTTGGTCAAAAAACAGCTTTTTCTGGACCTATTCGAACTCATGGCTTTCAGCTGTTTTTTAATGATTTAATCTGCGTAATACCTTGGAAAACACGGTTTTTATCTTCTGGTATAATACCCCAAGTTATGATAAAATCATCTAAAGTGTGCGTAAGAGAGTGGTCTCGAAAACTACTACACCATAAGGTGCTGGGAGTTCGAATTTCCCCTTCTCCGCCAGAATTTCTATCGTAAGAAGTCGGTTGTTTTTGCAGTCGGCTTATTTTACTATGATAATGTTTACAGGTTTTGCACAATAAGCAATAGAAAGGAATGTGATAATCAATGAAAAGAAAGATTACAAGTATCGTTATAATAGTCCTTCTCATAAATAGCTTTGCCATTACTGCAAATGCAGGGACAAGTTTTCCGGATGTTGATGATGATGCCGAATATGCCTGGGCAGTTGAATTGACAAAAAATATGGGGCTTTTTAAGGGAGACGAGAATGGGAATTTTAATCCATACTCCGGGATTACTCGTGCTGAATTTGCAACTGTTGTGTGCAGAATGATGGTTGGTGAGTTTGTGGATACACACTCATCAAGAATAGGATTTAGCGATGTTCCACCTACCCATTGGGCCTTCAAATATATAACATGGGCTTATGAAAACGGAATTGTAAGCGGATATGGAAACGATGTATTTGGGCCAAACGACCCTGTTACATATGAACAGGCAATCAAGATGCTTCTCTGTGCAGTTGGATGTGAAGACGAAGCTCTTGATACAGGTGGATGGCCATACGGGTATATAACCGTAGCCGAGAAACTCGGAATTTTGATCGGGGTGGAGAACACTTTTGGGGAGAGCATAACAAGATCAAATATTGCAGTACTAATAGGCAATTTGGACAGTGTCAATTTTGGCTAATAGGAGGGGTATAAATGAAAAACACAGTTTTTTTGATTCTTGTGATGCTTGTACTTTTTTTCGTACTTGGGGGTACAGCATTTGCAGAGGGATATTCTGTCTCAAATATTGATTCTTATGTCGGAAAAAGTATTGTGGATTTTAATTATAAGTACAATAAAGATGCTAGGGTAAAAAATTATCAGCCTTATTTCGAGCGATATACAGGCAGAGCATCTCCGCAATGTGTTGGTTATGTTTACGCTCGATTAGAGGAAAAACTCAATGTTTCGCCGGGATTCAGTTCCGGGGCGGGTGCAAAAGATATACCCATCAATGCACCTAATGGGAAAACCATTACTTCGCATACTTCCGGGAAAAGCTATACGATAAGAGTATATAAAAATGATAAGGGAAGTCATATCACATCGAATTCTTTTGTCAGTTTTGGGGCTACAAGCAATAATCCGCATGGCCATGTGATATACGTTGAGGAAGTAATAAAGGGACAAGTATACTATACAGAAGGTGGCGGCAACTATTATAAAAATGGGAGTAACGGAACACTAAAGAAGTTGGGTTTGGAAAAATTTATTTCATCAGCTTATAGTGGTGCATATGTGGGGACCGTTGTATTTGAATCATCTATTCCCTCTTGCCCTCATACTTACAACAACAAAGGTGTCTGCACTTCCTGTGGTGATGCATATCCTTATGCAGTCGTAAATAGTGCATTCACTTGTAAAATTACTAATTCGGCTGCATCTAAAGCTGCTCCTTATGGGGCATACGATACAATAAGAACTATACCGACAGGTAATATAGCTTCCGTTGTTGCTTACACCGTCAATCACTATGGAAACACATGGTATAAAACAACTCAAGGAGACTGGATTTGCAGTGACCGCTGTGAAAAAACAACAGAGAAACCTGTATTGACTATCGCTGGCAGGACAATTCCAACTAGCCTATCTGTTGGTGACAGCTTTGGCGTTCGCGGTACCATTTCTACAAGTTGCGGCAAGATTACATCGGTGTACGGAGCAATCATAAATTCATCCGGGACAGTTGTGCAATCTGGGAGCTATACACCTAATGTAGCAACGCATAATTTACAAAACTCCATGAATAATGATTTGACTTTTGGTAAGCTTCCTGTAGGTTCTTACATTTACAAGGTTACTGCCACTGCGACTAATGGAGGTCAAAGCGCTTCTTCTACGTTTATTAATTCTAGTTTTACGGTAGTATCTACATCAAGTACTGTGACGATTAAGTACAATACAAACGGTGGCAACGATGCGCCTGCAAGCCACAGCGTGCCCAAGGGAAGTGACGGTTTTGTGGAATTTGTGCTTTCGGCTACGATTCCTACCAAGAGCGGATATACTTTCTTGGGATGGCGTCTGAATGATAGTATGTCATATGGCATAGACAGCCCCGGCCAAAGCATTTCCATTGGTTTAGATAATACAACAAGCAATACAACCTTGACGTATTATGCCCAATGGGAAGAAACAGCTACCACATATACACTAACTTATGATGCAAGCGGCGGAACGGGTGCGCCACAAAGTCAAACAGTAAAAGCCATGGATTATTGGACAGTCAGTTCCATTATACCTACAAGGCCAGGATATGCTTTTGCCGGTTGGGCAGATGGGGCTGGAGCATACCACGTGCTATGGAATCAAAATCAGCAATTAATGGCAAAAAGTGATAAAACGATTTACGCTGTATGGCGCAAGATTCCGAAGCCGTCCATAGATCCTCCAACATTAGAGGTCTACAAATTAGATGCAGGATGGATTGATATGGCCACAAAGAGAATCGGAGGGGCAGGAAGCAGTGAAAAACGCCAATATGATGTTTTTTTTGGTGTTGAATATAAAGTTATGTGCAGTAAAGCGATTGATAGATATGGTATAGAAATATTTGATAGCCAAGAAAACTTAATGTTTACTATACCTAAGGAACCTGCATCATCTGCAGAAACTTGGATAAGTGAAAAAACAAATATCTACAAACTCTCCTATGTTGATAATGAAGGAAAGGTGGAAAATTCGTCACATATTCCCCTTTATACTACGTTGGAAAAGGATTCGATATATTATTGGCGAATATATTTTATATGCGAAGGTCAAAGAGCTGAAACGGACATGCAATTGTTTATTTTTACCATAGAAGAAGGATACTGATATTTATTACTTATATCTGATTTAGAAAAAGTGATAAGCTTTATATAAATAGATTTTATAAGAACAAATAATAAGAAGGTGGTCATATGATATATTTATTTCAAGGTTTTTTGTTAGGTTTGGCTTATGTAGCACCTATAGGAATGCAAAATATATATGTAATAAATTCGGCTATCAGATCAAGAAAGCTCAGGGCCTATCAGGTGGCTTTTATAACAGCGTTTTTTGATATTTCTTTGGCATTAGCCTGTTTTTTTGGTGTAGGTTTGATAATGGACAAGGTACCTTCACTTAGGTATTTTATTATGGCAGTGGGTTCCGTTGCTGTTATTTACATAGGTTATAGTCTTATTAAATCTATTCCAAGTATTGATGAGGAGGTAGATGTAGATCAACCCATAGTAAAAGTGGTATGGATGTGCTTTGTTGTTACTTGGCTTAACCCTCAGGCCCTTATTGACGGGTCCCTTTTATTAGGAGGTTATAAGGCATCTTTACCTTACTTTGCATCAAGGCTTTTTATTTCCGGGGTGGCAACAGCATCGCTTAGTTGGTTTTTGATTCTCACTACTATAATAATAGTGTTTAAAAAGGCTATAGGTGAAAAAATATTGAGATATATTAATATAGTCTGTGGAATTATCATTGTTTTTTATGGATTGAAATTAGGATATAGCTTTATAAATGTGTTTTGACAGAGCTACCGATTCCATACCAACATACAAAGCCCAAAAAAGGCGAAATAAAAGTCATAATAACTCAAAAAATCTTATTATAAAATTATAAAGGGTTATGTAATAATTATTATAGTTATAGATTGAGTATCAAGAGATATTCTGAAAGGCAAAAAAAGGAGGGGTCTAAATGCAAGAAAAAAGAATCATTGTAGTTTATAAATCGAAAACTGGATTTACAAAAAGGTACGCCAATTGGATAAAGGATGAGCTTAACTGCCGTATTATTCCCGTAGAAGAATTTAATGCGACAAATATGTCATCCTATGACATTATTATATTTGGAGGGAGCTTACACACCGGTAAAATCATTGGAATAAATACTTTGAAAAACAGTCTTCCCACCTTGCCGGATAAAAGGATTATTGTATTTGCTATTGGAGCAATGCCACCAATAGAAGAGGAAATAAAAAAAGTTAGAAAGGACAACTCTTTGGATGACATAGATTTTTTCTATTTCCAGGGTGGATTAAATTATGAAAAAATGGGCATCATGGACAGAGTATTAATGACAGGATTAAAAGGATTCCTAAGATTTAAAAGGAATAAGACTCAGATGGAACAAGACACCTATGAAGCTATAAAATCATCTTATGATCATTCAAGCCGGGAACAAATTAGACCTTTACTGGAATTTGTTAATGCCCGCTAATTCAACATAAGAAAAGTTAGCAAATAAGTAAATCACACTGCAATTAGCGCTTGCAGTGTGAAATATAAGTTTTACACTCTTGAGGCTAACCACATCATGTGGCGGTCTCTTTAACCATATTATAACACAAAATATAGAAAAATAAACAACTTTTTTATTTATCATTATAATATTTCCGCAGCATCATTGTTGCAAGCTATTTAATAGATATTAATCTATGCTATATTTTAAATCTATAGCCTGCTCCCCATACGGTTTCAATATATTGACCGCCGTCGAGGCTTGCTTCTAACTTTTCTCTTATTCTTGCTATATGTACAGTTATGGTAGATGCATCAGAAAAGAAATCATAACCCCAAACCCTTTCTAATAGCTGCTCTTTACTAAAAACTATATTCGGGTTTTCAGCCAAGAACAAAAGTAAATCGAATTCTTTTTGTGTTAGAAATATTTCTTTATCATCTATATAAACTCTTCTGTCCCTTTTATCTATTGATAATGCCCCGACAGTTATAAGTTTTATTTTGGTGCTTTCATTAAATCTTTCATAGGTCTTTATATGGCTATTCACCCTGGCTACCAATTCTCCCATGCTAAAAGGTTTGGTTATATAGTCATCAGCCCCTAAATTAAGCCCTTTTATTTTATATAATTCATCAGATTTTGCGGATACAATAAGTATGGGTATTTCTTTTGTATCGGATATTTCCTTTAATATTTGAAAACCGTCCTTCTCCGGAAGCATCAGGTCTAAAATAATTAAACTAAAGCCTTCATTTTTTATGCACTCAAGACCGGCATTTCCGTCATATACACATTTAACTTCGTAGCCGCTCATTTCCAAATAATCCTTTTGAATTTCCGATATACTCTTATCATCCTCTATTATTAAAATCCTTCTCATATTACCTCTTCCTCTTTTTTTGCCTTTTTTAAAGATATCATAACAGAAGCTCCTTTACTCTCTTCGCTGATTATCCATATTCGTCCCCCTAAGCCTTCTACAATTTGTTTTGCAATTGCAAGACCTAAGCCGGATGAGCCCTTGACCTCCCTTGCAGTATCTAACCTATAAAATCTTTCAAAGACATGGGGCAACTCTTTTTCGCTTATTCCCCTACCATTATCCTTAAACTCTATAATAACAGAAGAATGGGTTTCTCTCAAAATTACTCTTAGCAGACCTTCACCCGTTTTAATGCTTTTTTGAGCATTCTCCATAATATTTTGAACCACTCTATTAAATTTTTCTATATCTATAGATACAAAGGATTCAGCCATTAATTTATTTTCAAAAGCTATTGCCTTATTTTCTTTCAAAAAGCCTTCACTATGATCTAAAATACAGTCTTCAATGTATTCATTTATGGAAACCTCATCCTTTTTAAATACCATTTGGTTTAAATCAAGCTTAGAATACAACAGTAAATCTTCTATCATTGTATTTATCATCTTTGTTTTTTCGACGGCCTTTAATAAATAGTATTCTTTCTTTTCCTCCGTATCGGCAACACCGTCCAATACACCATCAATATACCCTCTAATAGCTGTTACAGGAGTTTTTAAATCATGAGAAATGCTTGATATGAGAAATTTCCTATTATCATCAATCTTTTGCTGATAATATATACTGTTTTTTAGCTGAAGGCGCAATTCCTCTATAGCAATACCTAATTCTTTAATCTCTCCGTAACCGCTATCTGCAATAGCCTCTTCAAGCTCACCGATTCTTAAGTTTTCCATATCTTTTGTTAAATCAATAATAGGGTTAATAATATTCTTCATATTTTCCTTTTGTACAATTATACAGGCAATAACAAAAACAATGAGAAAAACCGTAAAGAGAAAAATCGAGAGGGACTTATAAAAGCCGGAGATATCCTGAATCTGACTAAGAATTATTATTTTATAATCAATTCCATCTCTCATATAATTCTCTAATTTTATTCTATATCTATTACCTTCATATTCATAATAACTGCTTTCAATACTGACATTCATTAATATTTCTTTAATATTGAACATGGCAAGATCTTCACTATTATAAACAATATTATCTCTTTCCATAACAATAGTAATTGTTTGTCCCATGCCTTTATACGCATGGGATTCCTTTAATAATTTATAAAAATAATTATATAAAAGACCGGCGGAGCCGGTGATAATAATAGCGCTAAGTAAAATTGATATGCTTTGTATTAAAAACCTTTGCTTTAGCTTCATACAATCAACCTAAATATCCTTTCTCTCAAACAAATAACAGCCCCCTGCTGTCAGCATTATGCTATAGCCCAGCAAAATTAGTAAAACCCTGAGAATTTTGCTAAAGTTTATGTAGCTACCCAAAACCAATCTATACCAATCAAAATTAGATGTAAATAGAAAGCTTCTAATATTCGGAAAAACCAAGCTTAAACCGTTCAGCAATAAAAATATAAAAATTGAAATCATAAAAGCAGAGGTTGTTCCTTTTGATATAATAGAAATTAATGCAATGACTAAAGCAAAAACAAAGATTGGCATAAAAGCCATAGTATAGGATGCAAATATTCTTAATAAATTTGGGAAATTCCTATTAATAATGGCAGAGGAAATAGCTGATATTATCATAACAAAATACAAATTCCCTAATATTAAAGTTGCGGCAGCAAGGATTTTACTTAAAAACACCTTTAACCTTGATGCGGGGCTCGTTAGAGTAATCTTTATTGTCTGATCAGCAAACTCTCCCGCAAACATATCTACACATATGAATATAGTAAAAAGGGGGAAAAGAGAGTAGATAAGTATAGACAAAACCATTATTGAAAATTCTGAGCTGCCTGTCACCCGTATCCCTGAAAAACTATTCAACAAATAAACCCCTGACATTGCCCCTAAAACAAATACAACTGAAAGCGCCATTAATATAACGGGCTTTTTCCTATTTAATATCTTCATAATTTCATTTTTATAAGCTGCCTTAAGAAGCTCCATTTACATCAACCTCGCTTAAATAGTAATTCTCTAAAGATGAATAGTCTCTCAGAATATCCTTAGTATCTTTGACAGCCAAAAGCCTTCCGTCATATAAAATTCCAACCTTGTCACATATAAGCTCTATATCGTGGATTAAATGGCTGGATATAAAAAAGGTTGTATCTTTATCCTTTGATAGGTTTGTTATAAGCTTTCTCATTTGAAACATACCTTCTACATCCAGTCCGTTAAACGGCTCGTCCAAAATCAAAATATTTGGATTTGACAAAAATGCCATGGCAATGCCAAGCCTTTGTTTCATCCCTAAGGAATAGTTTTTTATTTTTTCATTCCTATATTTTAAAAGCCCCGTAATATCTAAGGTTTTATCTATTTGTTTGTCATCAAGACTATTATAAAATCTGCTGCGCAATCTCATATTTTCATAAGCTGTCAAATAAGGAAATGGTACTATTTTCTCAATCATACAGCCAACATTTTTCATCGCTTGTTCATAAGCCGTCAAAACACTAAATCCGCTTATTATAACATCCCCTGCGTCTGCCTTCATAAGCCCTACCATAATTTTCATTGCAGTAGTTTTACCTGAACCGTTGGGACCCAAAAGCCCGAAAATTTCGCCCCTCCCAACCTTTAAATTAATATCTCCAATACCACGATTATTTTTATACTTTTTTGACAGGTTTTCAATCACAATTGCTGTATCCAATTTCAGTCCTCCTTCTAAACTGTTTAAAGGTGCAAAGGCAAGAACCCTTTGCACCTTCGGCTTCTATTCAAATATCCTGATAAAATAATTATTAAAACCATCCTCATTATGTGTATAGGAGTAACCTCCGTTTTCCTCATCTATTTCGACGTCAAAGGATATATTTATGTTTTGCATATCATGTCTGTGAATAATTCCCTTTTTATTTTCACCATTATTATCTTTATATCGAATAATTGAATAATGATTGGGATTATCATCGTAATTCGAGTAGAATTCAAAGCTCTTTGTGTTTTCAACTTCATATCCGTCATTATATATTTCATAATACTTGCCTTTTAAATTTCCATTCTCAGCAGAGTTGATTTCAACAAATCTTTCCCCCACCTTTTTAAAGGCGTTATCCTTTACTAATACAATATCATTTTTATATTTCCCCACATATTTATCATCAAATTCAACACCTTCTTTAGTGTATGTAACCTTTTTACCTTCTAAATTTGGAGCTTTTACTATTGTGGTATTAATATCCTTTATATCCATTGAAAAGTCAAAGGTGTAAATATGTTCAATGCCTTCACTATCCTTAGCCGATATACTTGCAGTGAAGATACCGCTTTCTAAA
>Ga0172382_10006621_pt1 | contig 16724 bp, 18 predicted proteins | sample Leawel138RmetaG_FD_122245 | JGI IMG/M metagenome (GOLD analysis project Ga0172382, IMG submission 122245) | Leachate microbial communities from a municipal landfill in Southern Ontario, Canada - Leachate well 138R metaG | ecosystem: Engineered > Solid waste > Landfill > Unclassified | place...
AGATCTCCAAAATCTTTGTTCCAGGTTCGAATCCTGGTGCCCCTGCTGATTAGAAGTCCTTGATTAATGAGGTTTGTTAATTTAGGATTAAAGATGACTCAATCTCGTAAAAATATGGATAAAAAAGGGGCAATGTCAACTTTTTGGGCAATTGTCATTTTACTCATAATCGGCGGTTATTTGATTAGCAAAGGGATAATTGAGATTAATTTGCCTGATGATTTTTCAACGATAAGTACTTCGACGACAAGAGCTACATCAACAGTCATTACTTTAGAAGAAGAGTTCTGTCAGAAACAAGGAACCGATAAGAAACTTAGTTTATCAGAAGCCAAAAATATTGCTCTTCATGGTCAATGCGGCGATAAATTAAAAGATACTTATATTTGTAATGAAATTACTGGAACTTGGTGGATAGATTTAGACATAGAGAAAGAAGGATGTAGCCCGGCTTGTGTAATTAACGTGGAAACGAAAATGGCAGAAATTAATTGGCGATGCACTGGGTTAATTCCAAATTATTGATAAATGCAAACAAAAGAAGAGCTCATTCAAGAGATTGTTGAATTGGGTTATTTAAAATCCCCCAATATTATCAAAGCGTTTTTAGCTATTGACAGAAAGAACTTTGTAACCATAGATAAACAAGATGAGGCTTATTTAGATATTCCCTTGTCTATAGGTTTTGGCCAAACTATTTCTCAGCCTTTAACAGTCGCTTTTATGCTGGAGCTTTTGTCTCCTCAAAAAGGAGACGTAGTTTTAGATATTGGTTCTGGGTCTGGGTGGACAAGCGCTTTGCTTGCATATTTAGTCAGTGACGGAGGCAAAGACCTTAAAGGTAAAGTGATTGCCGTAGAAAGAATTCCGGAATTAAAAGAATTTGGAGAAAAAAATACGGCAAAATATAATTTTGTTAAAAAAGGCATTGTTAAGTTTTTCTGCGCTGATGGCTCAAAAGCAATTTCCGATATTTGTTCTCGCCTTGGTCTCAAAGATGGTTTTGATAAAATTCTTTGTTCGGCCGCGGCAAAGCATATTCCGCGACAGTGGTTGGAAGAACTGAAAATAGGGGGGAAGTTGGTGACGCCTTTTGACGGGGAAATTCAATTTTGGATTAAAAGGAACCCAAATGATTTTGAAAAACAGTCATTTAAAGGATTTAGTTTTGTTCCCTTGGTTTCTGATAAGAAAGCGTGATTTTCAATAAAGGTTGTCTTTTAAAATTAAATTTGTTAACATTTTACAATGCTGGATGGCGATAAAAGATTACAAGATGCTTCTTACGATTCTCGCAATATCGCTCTTTCAATTTATGCCGGAGCTGGGGGGCGAGATGCTGAGGATTGGGCTTTGATGCTGTTAAAAATGTATCAGCGGTATTCGGAAAAGAAAAACTGGAAGTTTATTTTATTAGACAAGAGGGAAAATGAATATGGTGGCATCAAAAATGCCGCAGTAGAAATAGATGGGGATAATGTTTATAGGGTTTTAAAAAATGAAAATGGAGTGCATCGCTTAGTCAGAATCTCCCCTTTTTCTTCTGCAAAATTACGCCATACTTCATTTGCTTTAGTTGAGGTTCTTCCAATTATTGAGGCCGTAGAATTGCCTTTGGCAGAGAGTGATTTGATGATAGAAACATTTCGTTCTTCAGGACCCGGCGGTCAAAATGTCAATAAAGTAGAAACTGCGATTAGAGTGCTCCATAAGCCATCCGGGATAAGTGTAACTTGTCAGGCGGAGAGGTCACAATTTAGAAACAAGGAAAAAGCATTGGTTCTTTTAAGGTCTAAATTATACCAGTTAGCAGAACAAGAAAAAGTTAAGACGTTGGCAGAATTAAAAGGGAAGAAAGTAAAAATTGAATGGGGAAGCCAGATTCGTTCCTATGTGCTTCATCCTTATAAATTGGTAAAGGACCATCGTACAGGAAAAAAGATAAAAAATGTTGATGAAGTGTTGAATGGTGATTTGGATAAATTGCTAAATTACTAAATTGTTTTATTGTTAATTGTTCTCTGTTATTTGTTGATTAATATTTTATCTTTTATAATTAATTTTTAATTTGTAATTTTGAGTTTTGAGCTTTGATTTTTTATTATGAGTTTAATCTATTTCAAAAACGTCTCTAAGGCTTATAATGGTTCTTTGATTTTAGATAACATTAGCTTTAAAGTAGAGCCGGGAGAATTTGTTTCTTTAGTCGGAAGATCAGGGGTTGGCAAAACAACGCTTTTAAAAATGCTTATTCGGGAAGAAAATCCCACTAAAGGAAGAATCTTTTTTAATGATAAGGATATTAATAAACTAAAGCAGCAGGAAGTAACTTTACTTCGGCGAAAGATAGGAATGGTTTTTCAGGATTTTAAACTTTTAACTCAAAAAACCGCCTATGAAAATGTTGCTTTTGCGATGGAAGTAGCTGGCTATCCGGAAAAGACAATAGAAAGAGATGCACCAGAATTGCTAAAATTAGTAAACTTGGAAGGTAAAGCTAATAATTTTCCTTTTCAACTTTCAGCTGGCGAGAAACAGAGAGTAGTTATTGCCCGAGTTTTAGCTCAAAGGCCAGAATTGATTTTAGCTGACGAGCCGACAGGTGATTTAGACCCCATCAATACTTGGGAAATCATTAAACTTTTAACAAAAATTAATGAATTAGGGACAGCAATAATTTTAGCAACTCATAACAAGGAAGTGATTAATACTTTAAATAGAAGGGTGATTAGTTTAGAGGGCGGCAAGATCATTCGCGATGAAGAAAAAGGAAGATACCTTATCTGATAATTTTTAATTTACAATGTTTAAAATTTTACATTTTACATTATCATTTTGATTTTTGATCCTTCGACTTTGCTCAGGACAAGCTTTTGATTTTTAAATTTACTTAATATGTTAATTGTCTTAAAAAGAATCTTTCGCACTGCTTGGCAGGGATTAGTCAGAAATAGCTGGCTTTCATTAGCTTGTATTACAATGCTAACTATTAGTTTGATGATCTTGGGGGCAATTTTGATTTTTAATAATGTGAGCAATAATTTGATCGGTGTTTTAGAAGAAAAGATGGATATAAGTATTTACTTTAATAGGGATGTGCCCGAGGAAGATATTTTAAAAATTCGTGATGAGCTCATTGGCAATGAGAAAATTGCTAAAATTGAATATATTTCTCAAGAAGAAGCCCTAGAAATATTTAAGGAAAAGGGCAGCCGCAACCAGACAATTATGAAAGCTTTAGAAGAATTAGGAGAAAATCCTCTGACAGCTTACCTGAGTATTAAAGCCAAAGATACTGCCTATTATACTGATATAATAGATGAAATTAATAACTCCCCTTTTAAAAATAAATTGATGACAGTTAACTTAGCAGAAAATCAGCGAGTTATTGAAAGAATTAATGCTTTGTCGCAGGGAATAAAATTTGGTTCTTTTTTTGTGATTATTATAGCCGCTATTTTAAGTATTCTCATTAGTTTCAACACTATTCGCATGGCAATTTATTCTTTACGAGGAGAGATAGAAATAATGAAATTGGTAGGGGCTTCTAATTGGTTTGTTCGCGGGCCGTTTCTTTTAGAGGGAGCAATGTATGGGCTCATCGCTTCTTGTATTGCGATGCTTCTCTTTATACCTCTGATAATGTGGTTAAGCCCGAAAATAGAAAGCTTCATTGCCGAGGCAAGCATCAGTTCGTATTTTTGGTCGCATTTTTGGTATATTTTTGGTATTGAGACACTTTTTGGTATTGTCTTAGGAATAATCGCCGGTTTTTGGGCAATAAATAAATACCTCAAGGTATAATCCAAATAAGAATTAAGAATTAAGAATTAAGAATTAAGAATTTATTTAAATTAGAATTTATTTAAAAATTGAAAATTGAAAATTGATTGAAAATTGAAAATTGTAAATTGAAAATTGATTTATACAGTATACAGAATACAGAATACAGTTTACTGTCATCCTGAGCCGAAGGCGAAGGATCTCTGAACTTGTTTCAGATGCATTCTCTTTTTCCTCGCATTCGCGAGAGATTCTTCCCCTTCGCTCAGAATAACAAAGAAAAATTAAACATTGAAAATTTAAAATTGATTGGAAAAAGAATAAAATAAATACAAAAAGAAAAAATATCGGAGAAAAATACTTTGGTCTTCTAAATATTCGTGTAAAAAATAGCACGAATTTAAATCGCAAAATAGATGGATGGATAAAAGGAATTTGTGAACAATGCGGGGATGGATAATGCGGGATAGTGCAATGGTAACACGCCACACTTTGGATGTGGAGTTCTTGGTTCGAATCCAAGTCCCGCAGCATAAATTTCAATTCAATTAAAAAGGGAACCACTGATGGTTCCCTGAATTTTTGATAAGTCCAATTTTAAGTTAAGGAGAAAATTTTTGAAACATTTGTTCAATTTTTTCTTCAATTTGGGGGCAGATTTCATCTAAGAAATATTTAAGGTCCCCTTGTTTTCTATGCATCCTTTGACACGCGAGGAGCAGATTATTGAGATAAATTCGCTTCGCGTTAAAATCCATCTTTTCAGGAATCCCATTTTTTAAAAAAATACAATCTGGCATTTTTTTCCCATCGTGTGGTCCTATTTTACACTTTGTACCATTTCCTTTATTGGATAAATTCTTACAGTTAATTTTAACTCTCATTATTTTCTCCTTTTCTTTTTTTTATTTTTTCTTTTTTTAATTCTTTTTCTTTTTCAATCTTTACTTTTCTTTCAATCTTTACTTTTCTAACTATAGAAAAAATTTTTATCTTCAGCCTTGAATTTCTAGTATTTTTTACATTCTTTAATAGAGTTCTTGCCATTATTCCTTTTTCATTTCGAATGATTTTTCCTCCTTTCTTTTTTATTTTTTAAAGGTGCGATATTGGCGCTCAAGGTGAAAGCTAGTATAAATCCGTGAGATGTTGCCTGATAATCAGGTAAATTCACAAATTTCACCTTGAGCACTTAATATTATACATAAACAATAAAATTTGTCAAGTTGAGAATATTCTTTTATAAAAGCTTGACATTATCGCTTGTTATTTTATAATGATATTTAAAATTTCTTTTAAAGTGGGCTAAGGTCGATTTTCGTTTTATATAATTAATCATTTTTTAAAAATATGAAATATAAATGCCAAAATTGCGATTATGTCTATGATGAGGAAAAAGAAGCGCTTGGTTTTGACAGCTTAGACATAGAATGGGTTTGTCCGAGATGCGGCGCCTCCAAATCAGATTTTGAATTATTGGTTGAAGAAGACGAGAAAATAGATTCTGATACCGAAGATGATGAGAGTTTTTCAGAGGGGGAATTAGAAGACGAAGATTTAGATGATGGCGGGTTTAAAGATGAGGATTATTAAATATGGAAAGAGAAGAAGCTTTGTTATTATTACAAGATAAAGTGAAAACGCCTAATTTAATTAAGCACTGTTTTGCTTGCGAGGCAGCAATGAGGGAGTTAGCCCGTTATTTCCAAGAAGATGAAGAAAAATGGGGATTGGCTGGATTACTGCACGACATTGATTATGAAGAAACAAAGAATAATCCTCAGAAGCACTCTTTGTTGGGAGCTGAGTATTTAGAGAAACAAAATATTGATGAAGAAATCATCAATGCGGTAAAAACTCATAATGAGATTCATGGAATCGCCCCAGAGACCAAAATGGCTAAAGCTCTTTTTTGTGTTGACCCGCTTACAGGTTTAATTGTAGCTGCTACTTTAGTTTTGCCATCTAAAAAAATAGAGGAAGTAACTACAGATAATGTTTTGAATCGTTTTCGGGAAAAAGGATTTGCTCGTGGCGCTAATCGCGAGATAATTAAACAATGCGAAATTCTTTTAGGGCTATCTCTGGAAAAATTTGTGGATTTAGTTCTCAAAGGGATGAAATCCGTCTCTTTAGATTTAGGTCTCTAATTTTTCCATTGACAAAAGGATAGTCTTTTTGTTAAACTAATAAAATGCCCAAAAGGGGCATTTTTAAAAAGCAATAACAATGGATAAAATAAAAAATTATCTTCAGCAGTCAGTTCAAGAATTGAAAAAAGTAAACTGGCCAACCCGCAAAGAAACAATTCGCTACACTTTAGGGGTTCTTGGCCTGTCTTTTATCGTTGCTGTTATTCTGGGTTTTATTGATTTCGGATTAATCCAGCTATTTGGTTTTATTATAAAATAACAACCTTAAATAATTTTTTTAATTTACTATCGTGCCGAAGCAGCAAATAAATTTAGGAAGAAATTGGTATGTAATTCATACTTATTCTGGGTATGAGGATGCAGTCGCCCGCAGTTTAAAACAGAGAGTGGATTCTTTGGAAATGAATGATAAAATTTTTAATATTCTGGTTCCTAAAGAAAAAAAGATTAAAATTAAACATGGCAAAAGGACGACTGTTGAGGAAAAAATATATCCCGGTTATGTATTTGTGGAAATGGTGGTTACTGATGATTCTTGGTATGTAGTGAGAAATACGCCGATGGTGACAGGTTTTATTGGCGCCGGGACAACGCCACGGCCAGTTCAAGACGAAGAAATGAAAGAAATCTTAAACAAAAGCAAGGAAGAAGAGCCAAAATATAGAATTGAATTTTCGGTTGGCGACCTCGTCAGAATTATTGATGGTCCTTTTAAAGATAAGGAAGGGAAGGTGGAGGAGATTGACCAAGCCAGAGGCAGGGTAAAAGTGTTGGTGTCTTTATTCGGCAGAGATACGCCAATAGATTTAGATTTTCTTCAAGTTAAAAAGGCCTAATAACTAATAAATTGTTAGGTTATTAAACTTTTAAACTGTTTTGCATTTAAAATTTAAAATTAAAAATTTAAAATTTTTTTTGAGGTATGGCAAAAGCAATAAAAACAATTTTAACTTTGCAAATTCCTGCTGGACAGGCAAATCCAGCTCCTCCAGTTGGTCCTGCTTTAGGTCAGCATGGTTTGAACATTCAGGAATTTTGCAATCAATTTAACGAAAAAACCAAAGAGCAAACCGGTGATTTAATTCCAGTAGAAATTACAATTTATCAGGACAGGAGTTTTGATTTAAAATTTAAACAGCCGCCGGTTTCTGATTTATTGCGTAAAGCAGCTGGTATAGAAAAAGGTGCTGGTAATCCTCCAAAACAAAAAGTAGGCAAGATAACCAGAAAACAATTAGAAGAAATTGCTCAAAGAAAAATGAGTGATTTGAATACAAAAGAGGTAGAAGCGGCAATGAGGATGGTAGAAGGAACAGCGAAAAGTATGGGGATTGAAATAGAAAAAGAATAGAAATACATAGAAATACATAGAAATACATAGAAATACAATAGAAAGACGTAGAAATTTAAAAACCGCTTGGAAGCAAGCGGTTTTTAAAAGCTATTTATCTGTTTATTTATTGTTTATCAAATAGAAAATATTGGCAATAAAGATAGATATTAGTTATAATATCTAAAAGATTATTAGCTAACATGGAACTTGAACCAACTTTAGGTCTAGAAGTGCACGTGGAATTAAAAACCAAAACCAAAATGTTTTGTGATTGTTTGAATAATCCTGACGAGAAAATTCCAAATGTAAATATTTGTCCTATTTGTTTGGGCCATCCGGGAACGCTACCGGTGATAAATAAAGATGCGGTAAAAAAAGTAATTATGGTTGGTCTGGCTTTAAATTCAGAAATTCCCGAGTATTCTAAATTTGACAGGAAAAATTATTTTTATCCTGACTTGCCAAAAGGATATCAAATATCCCAATATGACATGCCTTTATGTAAAGAAGGGGAATTGCCTTTGTTTTTGAGCAATGACCCAGAGCAAGCAAAAGCAAGAATTAAAATTACCCGTATTCATTTGGAGGAAGATACAGCGCGGCTTATCCATCCTGGTCCTTCGACAGGCTCAGGACAATCAGCTACGCTGATTGATTTTAATCGGGCCGGTATACCTTTGATGGAATTGGTGACCGAACCAGTAATCCATACAAGTAAAGAAGCAAGATTATTTGCTCAGGGATTGCAAATTGTTTTAAAAACTTTGGGCGTTTCAGAGGCAGACATGGAAAAAGGTCAGATGCGTTGTGAGGTAAATATATCATTAGCTCAAAGCTCAAAGTTTAAAACTCAAGGGTTAAGCCAAAAGTTAGGGACAAAAGTGGAGATTAAAAACTTAAATTCTTTTCGGGCAGTAGAAAAAGCAATTGATTTTGAAATTCAAAGGCAAAAAGAGATTTTGGAAAAAGGGGAAAAAGTTGTTCAGGAAACAAGAGGTTGGGACGCGGAAAAAGAAATTACTTACAGCCAGAGATGGAAAGAAGAAGCTCAGGATTATCGTTATTTTCCCGATCCAGATTTGCCGATTTTGCATAGTCATTCAAAAACAAAGGCAGGAGGAATATTTAACTTAGAAGAATTAAAAAAGCAGATGCCGGAAATGCCGTGGCAGAAACAAGAAAGAATGAAAAAAATATATGGTTTTTCTCAACAAGAATCAGCTCTTTTTGTAGAGGAAGAAAAACTGGCTGCTTTTTTTGAACTAGTGATGGCGATACTTAACAAGAGAGAATTAGAGGATAAAAATAAGATAATCAATTTAGTTAAAAACTATTTAGTCAGTGATTTAAAGGGTTTTATGGAAACAGAGGCAATTTCGTGGGACAATTTAAAGATAAAACCTGCTGATTTTGCTCAGCTTATCGCCCTTTTAGCAGAGGAGAAAATATCTTCGCGAGTTGCCAAAGATATTCTTATGGAGATAGCCAGAAATGGCGGCGAGCCGGAAGAGATAATAAAAAGAAAAGGATTGGAACAGATCAAAAATGCTGATGAATTAGAAATGATTGTCTCAGAGATAATAAAAAATAATTCATCTGCGGTTGAGGACTATAAGAATGGAAAAACAAATGTAATCCAATTTTTGGTTGGTCAGACAATGGCAAAAACCAAAGGAGCGGCAGACCCTAAAATAGTAGAAAAATTAATGCGAAAACAATTAGAAAGTTAGAATCAAGAATCAAGAATTGACAGCGTAGCTGTCATCCTGAGGAGTGAAGTGACTCTTTTAGTCATTGCGAGGAGTGAAACGACGAAGCAATCTTATAAAGTCCCATGGGATTGCCACGCTCGCCTGCTGGCTCGCTCGCAATGACGTAAGGATTGAAAATTGAAAATTGATTGAAAATTGTAAACCTGTCCTGAGCAAAGTCGAAGGATTGAAAATTGAAAATTGATTTATACAGTATACAGAATACAGAATACAGTATACAGTATACAGTATACAGTATACAGATCATCTTAGGGCCAGAATGACATTTAACATTAAAAGCCCTTTTCTTAATTATTATTTATTATTTGATTCCAGCCAATTTTTAACTATTGTTTTTGCTTGTTTTGGTTTTTCAATCCATTTCACGCCTTTCATTTTTTTAAACCAAGTCATTTGGCGTTTGCTATATTGCAAAGTATGAAGCTCAATTAAATCTTGAACTTCTTTTTTCTTAATTTTGTTCTCAAAATATGCTTTCCATTCTTGATACCCAATAGATTGAAGGGCAGGCACCCATCCATACTTTTTAACCAATGTTTTTACTTCTGTTTCTAATCCCATTTTTATCATTTTTTCAACTCTTTTTGCAATTCTTCTTTTTAATTCTTCTTGCGGTAGTTTTACCCCGTTAGAAATTTTCTCTCTAACGGGGTTTATGCCGATTACTAAGGTATCAAAAAGAGGTTTAGCTTTTTTTCTTTGCTGCCAAAATGGCTGTTGTTGGTCTTTGCAAACTTCAATCGCCCGAATTAACCTTCTTTTATTTTTTCTTGCAATAAATTTGGCTCCTTGGGGGTCTAATTTTTGATAAATTTTAAAAAGTTCTTTTACTGATTTTTTCTCTAATTCTTTTCTTAATTCTTGCTGGGGAGGAACTTTTGGAAATTGCCAGTTTTCAATAACAGAGGAAATATAGAGGCCGGTTCCTCCGCAGAGAATAGGCAGTTTTCCTCGATTTTGAATATTTTTGATTGTTTTGAAGGCTAATTTCTGGTATTGGGCAACAGAGAAAGGCTTATTTGGCTCTTTTATATTCAAAAGATGGTGGCGAATATCATTGGAGTAGTATTCAGTATTCAGTATTGTGTATTCTGTATCTTTTTTCACTTTTCCAGTGCCAATATCCATTCCTTGGTATATTTGGCGTGAATCAGCAGAAATAATCTCTCCATTAAAAAGTTTAGCTAATTTAATGGCTAAATCAGATTTGCCAGAAGCAGTGGGGCCAAGAATTACCAGTAATTTTTTATTGTTTAATTGTTGCATTGTTATATTGTTGGTTAGTTAGCTTTTGGCTTTGCTTAGGATATAGCAATTTAGCAATTTAGCAATGGAGCAATTATTTTAATCTGTAGCTTTTTCGATGTATTTCACACTGACCATATTTTTTTATTAATTTTCGATGTAGTTTGGTAGGATAGCCTTTATGAATTTCAAATTTATATTTTGGATATTCTTTTCCTAGCTTCGTCATTTTTTTGTCGCGGGTAACCTTAGCGATAACAGAAGCTAAAGCAATAGAAAAAATTTTATCATCTCCTTTAATTATGGCTCTCTGAACAATTTTTGCGTTTTTTAAAAAAGAACGGTGAAGTGGAAGTGTTTGATTCCCGTCAACAAGGATTAATATTTTCTTGTCTTTGACATCTTCCGCAGAAAGAAGTTTTTGGAGACAATTTTTCATTGCTTTTTGGGTGGCTCGTTCTATATTTATTTTGTCAATTGTTTTAGGGCCAACAGATGAAACAGTGAATTTTATATCCGGACAATTTTGAATCAATTTAAAAATTTGCTCTCTTTGTTTTCCTGATAACTTTTTAGAATCTTTTGTGTTTCTTAAGATTTTTTTAAATTTTTTATTTTTTATTTTTAATTTTTCTTTTTGATTTTTGATTTTTAAATTTACCGCAGCTGCTGCTGCAGTTACTGGTCCGGCAAGAGGCCCGCGACCAGCTTCGTCTATGCCAATAATGATAGAATATCCTTTTTTCCAATAATATTTTTCTGTTTTGAGATTCATAATATAAACAAAATAAAAAATCAAATATAAAAAATATAAAAAATAAAAATCACGGATTAAAATTAAAAAATTATTTAATTAATTGGCAATCAGCAAAGAATAACTGGCAGTTTGGCGGCAAAGATTTACGAATAACTGTAAAATTTGTTGAATATTTTGGTTTGTGTTAGAATAGTTTAAGTTTTGATCCTTCGACTTCGCTCAGGACAAGCTTTTGACTTTTGAATTACTACCATTATGTATTTTACTCATCTCCATGTCCATAGCCATTATTCTTTGTTAGATGGGCTGGCTCAGCCAGAGAAACTTTTAGAGCAGGCTCAGAAAAATGGCTTTAAAGCGTTGGCTTTGACTGATCATGGGGTGATGTATGGAGCTATTGAGTTTTACACTTTGGCCCAAAAGATGGGAATAAAACCGATTATTGGTTGTGAATTTTATCTTGCTCCTCATTCTTTGCACGATAGAGGCCAAAAACAAGAAGTTAGATTTTATCATCTAATACTTTTAGCAAAAAATCAAGCAGGCTATCAAAATCTTTTGAAATTAGTCAGCCTTGGCGAACTGGAGGGTTTTTATTATAAACCGCGAATAGATAAAACAGTTTTAAAAGAACATAGCGAGGGATTAATTGCTCTTTCGGCTTGCTCTCGAGGGGAACTTTCTTCAGCCCTTTTAGCCGATAATTATGAAAAAGCGATTCAATTAGCCCAAGAATATGAAGAAATTTTTGGTAAGGGAAATTTTTATCTTGAATTACAACATCATCCAGAGTTGCCGGATCAAAAAATAATCAACGAGGGATTATTAAAAATTGCTGATGAATATAAAATACCGGCAGTAGTGACAGCAGATGTCCACTATATTCAAAAAGAAGATAAAAAGGTCCAAGATGTTCTTCTGGCCATTCAGACAGGGTCGGCGATGGAAGATGAAGATCGGTTTACGATGAAACAAGCAGATTTGTATTTGAAACCAGCAGAATAAATTATAAAAGATTTTTCTGAACGCCCGGATTTGTTTGAGAATATTGAGAGAATAGTTAATCAATGCAATTTAGAGTTGGATTTAGGAAAAGTAATTTTACCGCATTTTGAAACAGCAACCGGAGAAGATTCTTATCAGTATTTAGAAAAATTAGCTTTAAAGAATTTTAAAAAACTTTATCCTCAGGGAAACGAGGAGGCGCAAAAAAGGCTTTTCTATGAGTTAGAAACTATTAAAAAAACCGGCTTTAGTGATTACTTTTTAATTATTCAAGATCTTATCCAATTTACAAAACAGCAAGGAATTTTAACCAATACTCGGGGTTCTGCCGCCGGCAGTTTTGTCGCTTATGTTTTGGGGATTACTGCGGTTGATCCTTTGAAGTATGACCTCTTTTTTGAAAGATTTCTCAACCCGGAAAGAATTCAGCCGCCAGATATAGATATTGATATTGCTGATGATAGAAGGGCGGAATTAATCAATTACATTACTGAAAAATATGGGCAGGATCATGTAGCTCAAATTATCACTTTTGGAATAATGAAGTCGCGTTTAGCTGTTCGCGATGTAACCAGAGCTTTGGGTTATGCTTATTCTCTGGGTGATCAGATAGCCAAACTGATTCCTTTTGACTACCCGATAAAAAAAGCTCTGAAAATGATACCAGAATTAAACCAATTAGTTGCTCAAAACAGCGAAGCGCGGGAAATTATTGAGATGGCCCAGCAATTAGAAGGAGTGGCTCGGCATGGCTCTACTCATGCAGCCGGCGTGGTCATTTCGCGCGACCCCTTGGTAAAGTATTCCCCATTACAGCATTCAAGCCGCAATGACAAAGAAGTTATTACTCAATACGATATGTATTCTTTGGAAAAAATAGGATTGCTCAAGGTGGATATTTTAGGATTGGCTAATTTAACGATTATTAAGAATACTACAAGAATTGTTAAAAAAGTTTATGGCGATGAAATAGATTTAGACAAAATAGATTATAATGATGAAAAAGTTTATCAGTTGCTTTCTAGCGGCAATTGTGTAGGATTATTCCAGGTAGAGTCCCCGGGAATGCGAAGATATCTTCAAGAATTAAAACCAACGCAATTCGAAGATATTATCGCGATGCTGGCTTTATATCGTCCGGGGCCGATGGAATTAATCCCTCAATTTATTAATCGAAAGCATGGCCGGGAGAAAATTACTTATCTTCACCCCAAATTAGAACCAATTTTAGGAAAAACTTATAGTGTTTGTGTTTATCAGGAACAACTGATGCAAATTGCTCATGATTTAGGCGGTTTTTCTATGGCTCAAGCCGATGTTTTAAGAAAGGCAGTAGGCAAGAAGATTAAGCCGTTGTTAGAGTCCCAAAAAGAGCAAATGATAGAAGGAATGATTAAAAATAAAATAACCAGACAAACAGCAGAAAAAATCTGGAATTGGGTTCTTCCCTTTGCCCGTTATGGTTTTAACAAAAGCCATGCCGCTTCTTATGCCCGCATTACTTATTTGACCGCTTGGTTGAAAACTTATTATCCGAATGCTTTTATGGCCGCTCTTTTAACTTCGGACTTTGGCAATTTAGACAGAATTGCCATTGAAATTGCTGAATGTAAACGCCTCAAAATTAAAGTTAATCCGCCGTCAGTCAACACATCTTTTGCCGAGTTTGGAATAGATAAAAAAACAGGAGATATTTTTTTCAGTTTAGCGGCGATAAAAAATGTTGGCGAAGGCGTGGCTTTGGCTATTCAGGAAGAAAGACAAAAAAACGGGGAATTTAAAAATTTAACTGATTTCTTAAAAAGAATTCCTCGTCAGTTGTTGAATAAAAAGGCCTTGGAAAGTTTAATTAAAGCCGGAGCTTTGGATTGTTTTGGAAAGAGAGAATTAATGGCAGATCACTTGGATGAAATTTTGAATTGGAGTACACGATTTAATAATTCAAAAAACGACCATCAAATGCGTCTTTTCCAAGAAGAATCAAGTGATGAACTACTTGATAGTTTAAAAGAGAAATATTCAAAAACATCAGAAGACAAGGGAAGAAGAATGAATTGGGAAAAGGAATATCTTGGGCTTTATTTAACCAGCCATCCTTTGGATAGTTATAAAAATATTTTAGGCAAGATTGCCTTGACAGCCACCCAATTAACTCCGTATTATTTGGGCAAGAAGATTAAGGTTTGCGGTTTTGTTTCTAAAATTCAACAAGTTAGAACTAAAGTTGGCAAGCCAATGGTATTTACTCGTTTGGCTGATTATGACAACTCAATAGAGGTTGTGCTTTATCCGGCAATCCTCAATAATTATGCCGACGTTTTAAGAGAGGATAGGGTTCTTTTAGTGGAAGGAAGAATGGATAAACGTAATGGCAGTTATCAGATTATAGGCGAGAAGCTAGAGGCGATTGAGCCAATGGAGGGTTAGTTAAGCAGTTTGTAGTAATTAAGTAATTATAGTAAGATATTTGCAATTAACAATGAAACAAAAATCTTTAGAAACTATTCGCCATTCTTTGGCGCATATAATGGCTTTAGCAGTTAAAAATCTTTATCCTGAGGCTAAATTTGGGATTGGGCCGGTGATAGAGAATGGTTTTTATTACGATATAGATATTGGAAAACCATTATCTCTGGAAGATTTACCGAAAATTGAGGCAGAAATGAAGGAAATTATAAAGCAGGGAATCATCTTCAAAAAGAAAGAGGTTTCTTTAAAAGAAGCAAAGGAAATCTTTAAAGAGTTGGGACAGCCTTATAAATTGGAGTTGATAAATGATTTGGAAAAATACGGTACAACAGAACAAAATAAAATATCAAATATTAAAAATAAAAAAGTTGGAAATAAAAAACAGAGCATTAAAATTCCAAAAACAGTATCCATCTATCAAGTAGGCGAGTTTATAGATTTATGCCGAGGGCCTCATGTTAAAAATACGAAAGAGCTTCCTTTAAGTTTTAAATTAGTTAAAGTTTCCGGGGCTTATTGGCGGGGCAAGGAAACTAATCCAATGTTGCAAAGAATAGTTGGCGTTGCTTTTTCCAAGGAAAATGAATTAAAAGAATATTTATATCAGATAGAAGAGGCAGAAAAAAGAGACCATCGCCTTTTAGGAGAGAAATTAAATCTTTTTCACATTGATGATAATGTTGGGCCGGGTCTTATTCTCTGGCATCCTCAAGGGGCTGTTTTGAAACGCATTGTAGAAAATTACGTTCTTGATGAATATTTAAAAAATGGTTATCAATTAGTGGCCACGCCGCATATCGGTCAGTTAAATTTATGGAAAATCTCTGGCCATACCGGATTTTATCGCGAGAATATGTTTCCGCCAATGCATCTAAAAGAGATAAATAAAGAGGAGAAAGATGATTATCAGTTGAAACCAATGAATTGCCCTTTTCATGTTTTGATTTATAAAAACAGGATTAGAAGTTATCGCGATTTGCCTCTTCGTTATACAGAATTAGGAACTGTTTATCGTTATGAAAGGTCAGGTGTTTTGCATGGTTTAACCCGGGTCAGGGGCTTTACCCAAGATGATGCTCATATTTGGTGCGCTTTAGATCAATTAGACGAAGAGTTGAAAAATTTATTCAAATTCGCCCTCAAGATATTAAAAGATTTTGGTTTTAAAGATTATGATATTTGTATTTCCACCAGACCAGAAAAATATGTGGGAACTTTAACTAATTGGAGAAAAGCTACTAATGCTTTAGAGAATGCCCTCAAAGAAGCGAATGTAAAATATCAAATTGATAAAGGAGGCGGTGTTTTTTACGGACCAAAAATTGACATTAAAATTAAGGACTCTTTAGGAAGGTCTTGGCAATGCAGCACAATTCAAGTGGACTTTAATTTACCGGAAAGATTTGAAATGTTTTATATTGATAAAAAAGGCAAAAAGCAACAGCCAGTAATGATTCACCGGGCTTTATTAGGAAGCATTGAGCGTTTTCTAGGCGTTTTAATTGAATATTATGGAGGAGAATTTCCTCTATGGTTAGCTCCTCTTCAAATAGTTGTTGTTCCCGTAAAAGAAAAAAATACTCGCTATGCCAAGCAAATTGTTCACCTTCTTCAGGAAAAACAATTAAGGGCAGAATGCTGGCTAGGCGCTGACACATTGTCTAAGAGAATAAGAGAAGCTGAACTTCAGAAAATTCCTTATATTTTAGTAGTTGGAGACAAAGAGGAAAAAAAGAAGAATATAGCTGTAAGAGAAAGGAAAAAAGGCGATATTGGAAAAATGACAATCACTAATTTTTTTGATATAATTGAAAACACGATAAAAACTCGAAATCCTAAACTCTAAACAAATCACAAATAAATTACAAATTCCAAATTACAAATTACAAACAAATTCCAAATTACAAATTCCAAACAGTTTAAAAATTGAAAATTGAAAATTGATTGAAAATTGTAAATTGTAAATTAAAAATTAATTTATTACTATGAAAAAAATAATTTTAAGTTTGTTAATTTGCGGTTTGATTGGTGGAGTTTCTGCAAATTTAATATTTGCTGAAGAAACAACTACAACGACGATTGCTGACACAACTACAACCACAACTCTTGATACAACCACAACTACTGTTGGAGATACTACTACCACTACAATTGAAGAATTTTCTGTTCCAAAAGCTTTAGGATTAAACAAAGTAGGTTTACTTCCT
>Ga0172382_10006625_pt1 | contig 16716 bp, 18 predicted proteins | sample Leawel138RmetaG_FD_122245 | JGI IMG/M metagenome (GOLD analysis project Ga0172382, IMG submission 122245) | Leachate microbial communities from a municipal landfill in Southern Ontario, Canada - Leachate well 138R metaG | ecosystem: Engineered > Solid waste > Landfill > Unclassified | place...
CGCGGCAATCCTTTACCCGAAGAACAGGATCTTATAGGGAGCTTAAAGGACCTTATGGCCCGGCGGGCAGCCAGCTATCGGGCGCCCGGTATCGAACTTGTTGGTCGCTACCGGGACGACATAAACCTGTTCATCAGGACATGATCAATCTGGGCAGTCTGGCCGAAAAAGGAAAGTCGCAAATCATGGATGACGGCCCAATTCTTTGATCTACCGAGGTAATAGTCGATGTAGTAGGCGGAGTCTTTTTCTCCCTTCTCCCCCGACCGCAGGAAGCGAATCTCCCGTTCTATAAGGAATCGCTGTTTGTCTGTCAAACGAAGCGATAGCAGTTCCTTGAGTTGGGCAATGTCATTTTCAAAAGAACCCCGGTTTTTGATGATCATTTATCATATCTCCTGTGAAGGTGTTACTGACGATAAAGCAAAACGAGTATTTGTAATTGGTTTCCTAATTTTCCCCAAAGTGTCGCTCTTATGCAAGTGAAAAACCTTTACTCAGACATTAACTGAGAGATTAAAAGGCTGTTTGATAGGAATTCGTTGAAATATGCATAGGAAGCTGATGTAAAGGCTCCCCGGGAGGGTCCCGGTCGAAGTGAGGTGGGTAGAGGATGCCTGGAATAAAGAATTCTTTTGGGTATAGACTTTCAATAATTCGTTCCGGTGACTACGCTAAAGTCAATTGCTCGAACTGTTCAGACGAGCGAATTCTAACTTTGTAACTAATTTTCCCTCAAATACGCCTCAGAATCAACTTAAGCCAAACATGAAAACGTTTTTTAAATACATACAAATTTTTAAAACAATGGTAATATTTCATGTGAAAAATATGAAGGCGCTCTATGCAGGATAAAACGAGGAGACGCAATCGGTTAGAAGAGTCGCCGCTCGTAGGTGCGCTAGATTATAAACAACTCATCCAAAGCACCTCAGCTATTATCCTCCGTATAGATTTAGAGGGCAGGATTACTTTCATCAACGATCACGCCCAGAAATTCTTTGGCTATTCAGCTGATGAAATCGTCGGACGGCACGCCGTGGGGACAATTATTCCGGAGAAAGATTCAACCGGACGAAACCTTACCGCCATGGTTGATCAGATCATTGCCGAGCCGGACCGCTTTCATACCAATACTAATGAGAATATAAAGAAGTCAGGCGAACGCGTCTGGCTCGAATGGACCAACAGCGGTATTTTTGATGTTAATGGGAAACTGCGGGAATTCCTTTCTGTCGGGATCGATGTAACGGAACGCAAGCGGGCTGAGCAGGCATTATTCGAGAGCGAGCGCCGTCTGCAATTTGTCCTTAATAATTCCATTGATGCCGCGTACCAGCGTAATTTGCAACAGGACACATATGTTTATATGAGTCCTGTAATTGAAGACATTCTCGGTTATTCATCCGAAGAAATGACCAGTTTCAAAATGGATACCTTAACGGCTTTGATGCACCCTGATGATCTTCCCCTGGTGCAACAAGAAATAGAACTTACATCACACGGGGAAAGAAGAACCGGTGTAATCGAATATCGCTTTCTGACCAAAAACGGAGAATATAGGTGGTTGGCCGACCGTTTCAACCTTATACGGAGTGATGCAGGCGATCCGCTCTATCGTGTTGGGATGGTGCGTGACATTACTGACCGGAAACGAATCGAGGATGCCCTTATTGCCAGCCGTATGGAGTTGCAGAATGTTATTAATGGCGCCTCTTCCATCATATACGCTTTCGATCTGGATGGAAAATGCATCTTCGCCAATAAGGCCTTGGCAGATTTGTTTGGTTCTTCGCCGGAAGGCTTGATCGGCAGAACACGGTATGATTTTATGCCCGGTGAAACCGCTAAGTGGCATGAGGCAAACGACCGGAAAGTCATCGAAGAGGGCCATAAACTCGATTTTGAGGAATATGGCCCAATCAGAAAAGACGGCCGTCCCATCGCGTGGCTCACGACAAAATTTCCCCTTCGCGACCACCTGGGAAAAATTTATGCGTCAGCCGGTATCAGTACAAACATTACGGATCGAAAGCAGATGGAAGAAGAGATCCGGAGATCACGCGATGAACTCGAACTGCGGGTTCAACACCGTACCACAGAATTGGCTTCAGCGTATGATACGCTTAAGAAAGAAATTCAGGAACGCGGGAAAATTGAGGAAAAATTGCGCCAGTCACACAAGATGGAAGCAATCGGAACTTTCGCCGGGGGCATTGCACACGATTTCAACAATATCCTTGCGGCCATCCTGGGCTTTACGGAAATGGCGATAGAAGATTCATCCGATCATCCTCTGATCGAAAGAAGCCTCAAGAATATTCACACATCGGCAATCAGGGCGCGGGATCTTGTAAAACAAATACTCGCTTTTAGCAGGAAGGCAAGTTATGACCGAGTCCCCGTATCATTGTCTGAAAGTATAAGGGAAACAATCAAGCTCTTACGGGCATCTATTTCTAAGACAATCGAAATAAACCTGAATATAAATGCCACATCGGACATCATTCTTGCTTCAGCAACAGAAATCCAACAAATAGTTATGAACCTCGCTTCAAATGCCGCAATTGCCATGGAAGAAAAAGGGGGTATTTTAGAGATTACTCTGGCGGATGCCGATGAAATGTCTGACTCCGTATTCACGACCGAAAGCTCATCGAACGACTATATGCAACTCATCGTAAAAGATACGGGGACCGGAATAGAAAGGGACGTGGTCAACCGGATATTCGATCCTTTCTTTACCACGCGAAGTCCGGGCAGCGGAACAGGTATGGGACTTGCCGTTGTGTATGGGATCGTAAATGACCTTCAGGGGACAATAATGGTAGAAAGTATGCCGGGGATTGGTTCTACATTCCGTGTTTTTCTTCCGAAAGTGAACACGGATATAGATAGGAAAAAAGTAAAAACTTCTCAAATCCCCACAGGCACCGAAAGTATCCTTTTTATAGACGATGAGGATTTGCTGGCAGAATGGGCGAAAATCACCTTGGAACGGCTCGGCTATAGAGTAACGGTAACGACCGATCCGGCCGAAGCCCTGGAGAAATTTACCCTTGGTCCTTCAACATTTGATCTCGTGATCACGGATCAGAGTATGCCGACAATGTCGGGAATGAGGCTCGCCGAGAAAATCCTTGCAATAAGACCGGATATCCCTATTATTCTCGGGACCGGACATAGTGCTGTGGTTACACCCAAAATAGCAAAAAAAGCGGGTATAAAAGAATTTGTAATGAAGCCGATTGCCCGTCCGGAGCTAGCAAGAATCGTAAGAAAGACACTCGACAAAAACAAAAAAGAATAGCATTCTCGCTTTTTTCCTCTACCCAGGAATAAAATATTTGACCAACTAAAATCTATGCTTCTCATTATGCATGAGAGGCCAGGGTAAACGGACCCGTGGGGGGTTCCTTTTCGAATTCAGGGGTGTAGGGGGGTCTGGGAAAAGAATTCTTTTTTCGAACCTTCGTGATGAATTATTTCTGGTACGGTCTGGGACGGCAGGTGTTTCCGTATAGGAACTAATTACAATAGATTTGAGTATCACAATCTGGTCGTTTATTGGAAAACCCAATGTTCTATGCTGATGTAAGATGGATTTAGTAGACACCAAAGTTGAGGTACAATACGACAACGGAGGTGTCACGTGGAGAGGATTCCCTACGGTATTTATTCAAAGGAGCTTCGGGAAGAAGCCGTGAAACTCATCACGGAAGACGGTTTGAGCATAGCGGAGGTGGGACGGAGACTGCAGATTCCCCCGCAGACGGTGAGCAACTGGGTCAAAGCATACAAGGAAGGGACATTGCCGGCGATGGGCAGGAACAGGAAGCCCCTTGCCGAAGTGGAAGCTGAGCTGGCCAGGACAAAAAGAGAGCTGGCCGAGGTCAAGATGGAACGTGACCTGTTAAAAAAGGCAGCCGCGTACTTTGCGAAAGAGTCGCAGCGAGGTACGCGATCATGAAGGAAATGCGGCTCGTATACTCGATACCCGCGATGTGCCGCTTTTTTAGGGTATCGGCAAGCGGCTGCTGCAAGTGGCTTAAGAGCCCTCCTTCGAAAAGAGCCGGTGAAGAAGGACGCCTTGAGACGGAGATAAAGGCTGCCCATGCAAGAACCCGGAAGACGTTCGGCCCCGAGAGGCTCCAGAAGGATCTTGCAGCCCGCGGCGTGAAGGTGGGCATCTGCAGGATCAGGCGGATCAGGAAGAAGCTCGGTATACGGTGCAAACAGGTGAAGAAGTTCAAGGCCACAACGGACTCTAATCACGCATTACCCGTCGCGGATAATCTCCTGGAGCAGGATTTTACCGTAGAGGCCCCTAACGAGGTGCGGGTAAGCGGTATCGCCTGCGTCTCTACCGATGAGGACTGGCTTTACTGTGCGGCCCACAAGGATCTCTATAACGGCGGGATCGTCGGCTATGCCCTGGGACCAGGAATAACGAAGGGCCTGGTCAGCCACTCCCTCATAAGGGCCGTAACATCCAGGCGGCCGCCCAGGGGACTGGTACATCACTCGGACCGAGGGAGCCAGTACTGTGCGGCCGGGTACCAGAAACTCCTGATTCAACTCGGCATGAAGTCCTCCATGAGCAGAAAAGGCAACTGTTATGATAATGCCCCCATGGAGAGCTTCCGGGGGACGATGAAAAATGAGCTTGTTCACCACAGGCGCTACAGGACACGAGAGGAGGCGAAAAAAGGGATCACCGAGTACATAGAAGTTTTTTACAACCGGGAGAGGCGTCAGAAACGGCTGGGTTACTTATCCCCCGTGGCATACGGGAAAAAGTTCCATGCCCGGAAAGTGGCGGCATGAGAAATATAATTGGTGTCTACTGTTGACATCGGGGGTCATCACAGGTGGCCAATTTGGGTCGGAATACGCAATTGACCTTGTCGAGGGAAAAATTGATGTTACCGAAATTCGGGTTCCGCAATAAAAGACATAAATCATGCGCATAGACATGAGACGATACGGATTATATCTCCTCCGCTGGCAGCTTTCCACGCCCATCCTTGCCGTCTCTTTCTTATTGATTCTAAGAGTAAAGACAGGCGTGGCAGTGCCATAATTCTTTGTCTCGCCATCCAGAACTCCACCTCGAACGCGGCCTCGGGCAACGTATTGCTCAAATTGCCCAGCAGTTCAAGAAGCGTTTTCTACATCAGCGCCCCCACATGAAACCTAATCCTTGATCCCCTTCTTTCGTCTGCTGGCAGGAAATTGATCGGGTTTTGCGTTACGGGATAATTTATTACGGAATTGCTAAAGCCTCATGCCATAAGTCGCAATAATGACAAGACCGATTGCGATCACGGCTCCCGAATGTATCGCATTAAAATATAATACCTGGCCCCTTGCGCCAGCGAAAAGGGCCATCCAGAAGAAAGGGCAAAAGACTCCAATGAGAGCAATATTTCTTCCCATCTTTATTTTCATGATTATCTTGTTCGCGGTATCCGAAACCGGACCTGTCTCATTCGGCTCCATGTGTCGCCGGCAACGAACGGTTTTCTTATACAGAATAGTATACGGGCAGGATGACCATGCCGCACGGGAGAATGCTGCAAACTTGCGTCCGAGCCTTTTCAATGCTAAACTCTTCCTCTTCTAACTGAGCAACTCACCATGATCCCAAGAAGCCTGCATATACTTGCTCCCTTTAAGATCCTACTCAACCTCCACTATGCAATTCACAGTCCCATCTGCATTAACAACATATGAAGCAGAACCGGGATCGACCCTCCACTCTCCGTCAACCAAGAATTTGTATACGTGCCGACCGGGTGGCAATTCAACATCTATCAACCATAAGCCATCCTCGTCTCGACTCAGAACATGGGCAGATGTGCTCCATCCGTTGAAGTCTCCCGCCACGGAAACCAGTCGGGCGTCGGGCGCATCGAGGCTAAACTGAACCCACCCGGTCGTTGAATTACCGAATTTTTCTGGATGACCTTTTGACTTTACCTCTGCGAGATTGCACCGGGTCCACCTATACTTATCTACAAATCTATGGGCAACACTCATTTCATCCATAGTCAAAGAACCAGGAATGAATTCTATTCCCAGTGCTTCTGCAAAACCTTCGACAATCGCCCTGGCGATCTCCTCCGGGCCTACTTTTCGTTTCAAGATATCCTCAAGGCAGGTAATTTTTCCGTCCAGAGCTTCTCTGTGCCTGGCTCCCGAGCTTTCAAATATGCAACCGAGCGTCTCCAATTGGGGACAAAGCAGTATAGAACCGTGCTGCAGAAGCGTTGGCCCCACTCTCTTCTGCGCGCTGCCGACAAATTTTCTCCGTTTGTACACAATATCCGCACCCGTAGAGACGGCAAAACAAGCATCTGGACCGCCCCTGGCTGATCGTTCCGAGCCCAGATCCCCATCTATACCCAGTCTCCGGAAACCGGCAAGGAGCCCCTGGCAAAAATATCGATACGATGCGGAAACCCCCGCCGGTATCTCATCTGTGCCTGAAATAATGCTGTAAGTAAGATCTCCGAAATGAAGCACTGCACGACCCCCCGTCATCCTTCGCACGGGGATGATTCCCAGATGTTCCAGCTCTTCAAAGTTTATTCGGCTGATCTTCTGGAAATAGCCAAGAGACAGCGCTGGCGGCGACCACGTATAGAGCCTCAGTACGGGAAGGCTTTCTTCATTGAATGTCCGCAAAATCGCCTCGTCGGCCGCCATGTTCCATGCGGGACCTCCCGGGCCATCTTCAATGAGCCGCCATTGTCGGGTCATGTCTTTACCGACCGAAGATTCGTACCGGCGTGATAAGAACTGCGCACAAGGGGTCCGGCCATCACATGATCAAATCCTAACTGCAGGCCCACTTTTTCAAAATCCGCAAACTCTTCCAGAGACACATACCGTACAACCTGATGGTGATACAGGGAGGGTGCAAGATACTGTCCGATGGTAAGCATATTGACACCGGCTTCCCGCAAATCTTGCATCAGCGCATAAATCTCCGAGTTATCCTCGCCGAGACCTACCATAAATCCGCTCTTTACAAGCATTCCTTCTTTAGCCATGTCCCGTGCGCGAGAAAGCAGCCGCAGTGAGCGATAATAATCCGCGGCCGAACGCACAGCGGGATAAAGCCGGTGAACTGTCTCGATGTTATGGCCCACTATGTCTGGTGCTGCATCAAGTACTATCTTCAAGGCCGAAAGCGAACCTTGAAAATCCGGTATGAGGACCTCGGTAGATACCGTCGGCGTCAAGGTTCGGAGTTCCCGCAGGACGGCCGCGTACTGGCCTGCACCGCCATCCGGCAGATCGTCCCGGGTAACGGAGGTGATCACCACGTGGGACAGACCCATTTGCCGCACCGCTTCTTTGACCCGCACCGGTTCCTGGTGATCAACATCCTCCGGTATGCCGGTATCTACCGCACAAAATGTGCAGTTCCGGATACACCTGGAGCCGAGGATCATAAACGTGGCTGCTCCAAGGGAAAAACAGTGCGTTTTGTTCGGGCACCGAGCGCCGTCACAGACTGTTTTAAGATGGTGATCAAGCAGCACGCTTCGCGTTGTTTGACCCACGGGAGACTGTCTTTGCAGCCTTGCCTGCCTGACCAATATCATCAGCCATTCCGGGGCTCTTAACGGATATTCGCCATCTGTTCTGGACACGTGCATCGATCGTTTCATGAATCTTGTCCTACGGCTTAGATCTCCCTAGGTTCGGGCATAATATGAATCGCCCTGCCGCATGCCGCCTGCGCCACTTCGAGGACGGCCTCCGAAAGGCTTGGGTGGGTGTGTACGGTATCGACAATACCCTGAACAGGAATATTATTCTTCATCGCGAGAGCGACCTCGGCCACAAGGTCCGCCGCATGTTCGCCGATCACTTGGCCGCCGAGAAGCTTTCCGCTTCCTTTCTCAACAATGAGCTTCACCTGGCCCTCCCAGTTACCCATCGCCTGTGCCATTCCAAGCGACTTCAAAGGGAAGATATAACACTCGGCGTCATGCGATACTCGGGCTTCCTCTTCCGACATTCCCACGGCCCCATACTCGGGGCTACTGAATATGCACCGGGGAATAACGCGGTAATCCATAACGGAGTCCCGCGCCGCGGCATTCTCTGCGGCAACAATCCCTTCGGCGAAAGCGACGTGCGCAAGCCACCATCCTCCCTTGACGTCGCCGGCTGCATAGACGCCCGGTACCTGTGTCTCCATGCGGGCATTCACCTTCAATGGACCTTTTGGATCTATTCCAATTTCCTCGAGGCCAATATCTTCGACGTTGGGAATCCTTCCCGTTGCGACGAGCACCGCCTCTGCAGATAAAGTTCCTCCATCAGAGAGCTCAACGCGCACCGCCGTGCCGGTTTCCACAGCCCTGACTGTTGCCCCGGTCACAATTTGGAGCTTTCTTCGCTTGAGCATTCTGGTCAGGTACGTAACCATTTCCGCATCTTCCCGCGGCAATATGTGCGGCTCCATCTCAACAAGGGTTATCTTGCTTCCGAGGCCCGCAAGTATGGATGCAATTTCTACCCCTACCGCGCCACCTCCTATTACAATCAGAGACGCGGGGACAGATTCAAGGCCAAGGATGTCATCGGTGCCAAGTACGCCGGGGATCCCGGGATGGAATGGCTCGGGATAGAACGGACGAGATCCTGTGGCAATGACGATCTTTGGTGCCTGCAGCAACCTTTCGCCATCGGGCGATTCGGCCAGAACCTCCGATGGCGCAATGAAGCGTCCACGGCCTTCAATCAAGGCGACACCATTTGCGCGAAAGAGTTGCGCTATCCCGTTCCTCAACAATCCTACTATCTTATCCTTGCGTTCAACTATGGCCTTCATGTCGAACCCGACCTCAGACGTTATAAGTCCGTATTCCCGGGCCCTGTGCATATGCCCGAGGACATCGACTGAAGCCCTAATCGTTTTCGTCGGGATGCAACCCCGGTTGAGACAAACCCCGCCGAGGTCGCGTGATTCGATAACCGCCGCACGAAGGCCGAGCTGAGAGGCCCGGATGGCTCCCTGGTAGCCCGCGGGGCCGCCACCCAAGAATATCAGATCAAACGAGTTCTCTGACATGCATCTCCTTTACCGTATTATCGTGACCTCCGGTTCGATAACGATTTCGCTTTTTAAGGATTGGGCAATGGTGGAGTACTTGTAAGCCATCTCCAGCGCACGCAGCACAACTGCCTCTCGTGCGCCCCGTACTGTAACGCGCGGCTTAAGCACGATTGTTTTAAACCACGATGTCTTGTCGATATGCTCCTCGACCTCTCCGACCGCGGTGCATTCGAAAGAAACCAGATCGAGGCGGAAGCGCTCCGCTGCCCAGACAACCATCATGTGAACGCAGGTATTGACTGACATCATGTAAGCATCTTCGGGGGTCATCCGGTCTGGATAGCCATGCAGGGACGGGGGTGCGCAAAAATCCATTTCCGTTCCGTTCTCACAGTATGTATAACCTTTTCGATCGCCTTTCCATACCACTCTATTCGTATAGCGTGCCATAGTGGTCTCCTATACCTTGCCTTCTTGAATCTCGTCGACTCGTTTGGCTATCTCTTCCGCCACGGCATCAACGGCCTGCTGGTCTTTTTCGGTGAGCCGTCTTCGCGAAGACGGTGTCTTGATCCCGCATTTTTTGAGCACATCACTTACGACTATGGAATGGACCGGTTTACCACTTAATCGCTCAGTGCTTTTCTGGCTGCATCGTTTATCGCAGCCATCTACCGTAATAGTCGGGAATACTGTGGCAAAATTTCTTTCTTCAGTCCCCCCCGCAGTGAACAGAGGTAAGCATATGGTTACGGTCCTTCCGGACCTGAGTTCATCAAGCACCTTGCGGCTGGCGAAACGCGTGATTGTCCCCTCGCATATCTCCTCGCCATTACAGGGGATAATTCCTACCTTTTTGAGGCCTAATTGAATCAGCATTTATTTTCCTCCTCTGACAGACGATCGATTTCGGACACGACCCGCTCCGCCAGGATGTGGGCCAGCTGAAACCCGGCATCTCCAAGTTCAAGAATCCCAGCAGGCTTCAAATCGCGATGGTCCTTGAAAACCTCGATGACCCTGAAAGAGGAATTTGCCTGCTCACCAATTGATTCCACTATCTTCTTTGCGCAGTCCCTGGCACACCCGTCCACGGTAATGATCAGACCGTTCTTCAAGGAATCCTTGAGTTCGTGGTCTTCGATCATAAGCCGTCCAAGGCAGACCGTATCCGATATATCCGGACGATTATCGACCGCCTCATATACCGCCTGCCGGCCAATTTCCCCGTAGGCTTTTCCTATACCACTACACGGAAGTATCATGATCTTTGTTTTCATATTTCCTCCAGGAGGATCATTTCTTTGAAAGCTCCTGATCGATCTTCTGTTTCATGACCGGGACGTATGCCTCGGCATTCATAAGTCCAGCACTCTCAGTTTCCCAGTCATCGGGTACCATTCTAAAAAGCCAGCCTGCCCCAAATGGATCGGAGTTGAGCAATTGAGGTTCGTTATAGAGGGATGAATTTATCTCTGTCACATCCCCCGAAACGGGCGATAGGAGAGTTACCGTCGTCTTAATGGTTTCCATAATGCCTGCCGCATCCTTTTGGGATAAATGGCTGCCCACCTCGGGAAGTTCCACGAATGCCACATCTCCGGATGTTTTTTGGAGGAAATCCGTAATACCTACAACAACCCCTTTTTGTTCACGCCTCACCCAGCATTCGTCCTTGTGATAAAGGCATTCGCTATCGGCCTTGAAGACAAATTTGTCATAGACAACTTCAATGAATTTGTCGCTCATTAAATCCTCCTCCTGGGGTATTGTTCTTTACGGGTAACATCGGGTGGGATGAACCGCATAGTTTCCTTCTCTTGACGTCTTCCATTTTCTTAATATCTTCCTGGAATACAGGAATGGTATCAGTATGCTCCGCAAGAGAACGAATATGAGCTACCGCAATCTCATCAAGCGGATCGTTTAGAGAGTAATGCATCCAGACGCCAGCCCGTCGACTTTTGACGAGTCCCGAGTGTTTAAGATAGGCAAGATGTCGGGAAACCTTAGACTGTGCCTCGCCAAGTACTTCCATGTCACAGACACACAACTCTCCATGGGTCAGAAGCATGACAATCCTGAGCCTCATTTCTTCGGAAAATACCCTGTATGTTCGTAAAAGCTGGTCCATGGCAACCACAGTCGTTGTAGCCGTATATCCGTCTAAACACATATATCATAACGTCAACCCTCTTTCAATGAAAATTTAATCAAAAGGTAAATATATTCGGAGCTTCCAGGATCTACTTTTAACTTGACATGTGGACGGCTTTATCATATATTTGATTATAGTTAGAGTCGATATAATCATGATATATATAAAGGGACCCTTTTCATGGATCTGACAGATCTCAATTATTGGAAGTCACTGGTGAACATAGGCCTTACAAAAGTCCTGATCCTTAAAGTGCTTTCTAAGGGCCCCAATCACGGCTATGGGATATTGAAAGAGTTGGAATCAATTACCGGTGGATGCTGCGTCCCGACCTTCGGTTCCATCTATCCAATTCTTAAGGAGCTCACAAAGCATGGCTATGCTGAGGTGTATGAGGATAAGCAGTTAAAGGGAGCGCAAAAAAGAAGGGTGTACGTCCTTACACCTCTGGGCGTAGAAGCCTGCAATGTGGCGCTCGAGGCATGGCGATCGACGATACCCTACATTTATAAAGCGATAGAGGACGACAATCTGGTCTTTATTGAAGACATTAGAACACGGCTATCAAAATAGATCGAGATAACGAGGTCAAAATGACAATCTCCGAAAAGGCTCTCTTGATGGTAAATGATGTATTCGGCCGGCCCCGCGCGCTCAGGTTGTGCCTTCAATCAATGTGAGGCGGATATAACCTCGGATTGGCTCTGGAATGGCCGCGACCCAACGACGCTGTTTTTGAATATGATGGAATCATATTTTCCATCGACAAAGATTTGCTGGAGCGGGCAAATCCCGTCCATATTGATTTTGTCGAATCAGATGAGGGTGTCGGGTTTAAGATAGACTCGAGCCTTCCCGTCCCCCGATGCGGTTAGTGCGCTCGCGAAGCTCTTTTTGTTGCTGTAACATGGAGGATCACATATGGCAAATAAGTCTCCTGATGCTGCTACCGAAACGGTTGTCCTTCATATTGAAGGGATGGAATGTGGATGTGAGGCGACCCTTCTTGACAAGAAACTAAGGGCCCTGGCAGGTGTTCAGGACCACGAGGTCAACCCTGTCACTCACCAGCTCCGGGTCTCCTTCGATCCTGCTTCCGCAACAATACAGGATGTCATCAGGTCAGTATCCGAAACAGGAATGAAGGCCTCTATGCAGAAAACTGCTAAAGTGCGCAGCGCCTGGTGGCGCGAGAAGCAGCAGCTCGCCCTGTACGGGTGCGGGATCCTGGCAGTTGCCGCCTTCGTCTTATCAAAAACAGGCGTGGCGTCCCTCATCTACAATTGGGTCTATGTTCTTTCCGTATTGACCGGTGTTTACTATCCTGCCCGTAAAGCGCTCATCGCCCTTGTTAACCTGACACCTACGATTCACCTCCTGATGCTGATCGGCTCTGCCGGTGCGATGGCACTGGGGCTTTGGGGGGAATCAGCCGTCCTGATATTCGTATATTCCCTTGGAGATGTTCTTGAGTCTTATGCCGTGGACAAGGCGCGCGGGGCCCTGCGCTCCCTTACGGAGCTAATGCCCCGGGAAGCCCTCGTCCGCACCAATACCGGCGGGGTGGTACGTCCCATTGATCAGGTCCTGGTGGGAGACATCGTTCTGGTCCGGCCGGGCGAACGGGTCCCTGTCGATGGACAGGTCATAAAGGGATCATCCTATGTAGACCAGGCGGCTGTTACGGGCGAGCCGATTCCCGTGCTTCGCGAAACAGGCGGGGAAGTGTTCGCCGGGACCATCAATCAGAACGGCTCTCTTGAGATCAAGGTTCAAAAGGCCGCCGCTGATTCGATGCTCTCCAAGATCATTTATTCGGTCGAAGAAGCGCAGGCGAAGAAAGGCAAGCTCCAGAGGTTCTCCGATGCATTCGGCGTTTATTATACACCGGCAATGTTCGTTCTCGGCGTATTGGTAGCGATCGTCCCGCCGCTTGTGATGGGGGCCGCGTGGCTTCCGTTCATATACAGGGGTCTTGTCGTATTCGTGGTATCCTGCTCATGCGGACTCGCGCTGTCTGTCCCGGTCGCTATCGTCGCAGCAATGGCCAAAGCAGCCCATAAGGGAACCGTCTTTAAAGGCGGCGCGTATCTTGAACTCGTCGACCGTGTTAAAGTCATTGCCTTTGACAAGACAGGGACGTTGACTATAGGTCGTCCCGAGGTCACGGATGTTATACCATTCGGAGGGGCAAGCGAACAGGATGTGCTCGACATCGCCGGCGCGATCGAATCGAGGTCGGGACATCCCCTGGCGGCCGCGATCGTCCGCAAGGCACGAGAGAATGGCATTTTTTCGACCCGGGCGGTAGATAACTTCCACGAAAACGCGGGGCGCGGCGTAACCGCCTCGGTCCGGGGACAGTCGTGCATTATCGGAAGCCCACGATGTCAGGAAGAACAGGCTGTGCCGCTCAAAGAAGCAGAGGGTGAGATAACGCGGCTGGAAAATGAAGGTAAGACCGTGGTGCTTTTAAGTACAGAGGGACGTTTGACCGGGCTCATTGCGATCGCGGATACCGTGAGACCGGGCGTGGAAAACGTCCTTAAGCGACTGAACCAATCCGGCGTGAGGACCGTGATGCTGACAGGGGATAATGAACGAAGTGCAGCGGCCATAGCAGCACGGATCGGCATTGATGAATATGATGCCGGGCTTCTGCCTATCGACAAGGTTGAGATTGTTCGTAGACTTAAGGAAAAACATGGCATGGTCGCGATGGTTGGAGATGGCATCAATGATGCACCCGCCATGGCGGTCGCAGATGTCGGCATTGCCATGGGTGCAGCCGGGACAGACATAGCCATCGAAGCGGGGGATGTTGTCTTGATGTCGGATGACCTCGATAAATTGGCATTCGTCCGCGAGCTTTCAAATAGGGCAGTAAAAACTATACGTCAGAACATTGTTGTCTCCCTGGTTAACGTCGCTTTCATGGTGGTAATGGCCTTGATGGGCTATCTTGGGCTCGTAACCGGACTGCTCCTTAATGAGGCAAGTGCGCTTTTTGTCATAATCAATGCACTGCGACTCCTCAAATGGCGGGATTCTAAGCTGCCTTCCAGGATCGAAGGAAATATTGCGTCTGGCACATTGGATGAACGAAGGCTGGCGACTGCTTCGCCTTTTCCGTTAGCACAAGCAGGATGCTGCTGCGGCGAAGCGGAAGCACCGCCAGCCTTTTCCACGACCGAGACGACGAATTCCGCATGCTGTTCAGGTGCGTCCTCCCCGGTCAATAGCTCTTTCCCGACATTTCCTGTGGCTGAAGTTCAGGGGTCTTGTTGTTCACCTCCGACAGGGAGCATGATGTCAGATGAAAGGACGGATGGCGCGATCTCGAAGGACGGCATGAAATCAGCTACTTTCCGGATAGACGGAATGTCATGTTCCTGTGAAGGCCTTATGGTCGAGAAACGGGTCAAGTCGCTTAAGAGCGTGGCAAATTTCAGTTTCAACCCGATCACCAACCAGATGAAGCTGACATATGACCCGTCTTCTTTAACAATTAGCGAGATTGAAACAGCCGTGAAAAAGGCAGGTGCAAAAGCAGTATTGCAGACTTTACGATGATCGACGCGATGATATGCTATAGCGCTTTTGTCAGTAGAAGATGCCGGGCCTTAACTAATATAATAATATGGGATCACATGGAATACGTCCGGTTCTGCCGGACCAGCAAATAACAAAGGAGAATGAGCCATGTCACTTTTTCAAGTATGCGGCTGAGTAACTTGAGTGGATCCCAACGCGCCGACAGTTAGCCGGCGTACACTCAGGTTTATCGACGGAACACAGGTCGCTGTCAGCAACCTGCACGAAATAATGGCGGAGCTTCATTCCGTAGGCAAAAAGGCCACCAGGGAAACCGTGGAAGAGATCATTGCCGGATTGGAAGCAATGGGCAATTATATCTCCACATCCGAGGTGGTCCGCCGGGAATATCGAAGTGTTTTGCTGAAGGAATATAATGAATTTATCGAGAGCCATAAAGATGAAGCACCTCCAAAGACTATCGAGCATGATCCGGAGGCGAAATAATCATCCGGACGATAAAATGTGAGGTCTTCTCATGAATGATCTGGCAAGCGTGTTTAAAGCTTTGTCTGATGAAACCCGGCTGAAGGTCATCAAGCTTCTCGAGCACGGAGAATTATGCGTATGCGACATTACGGCAGCCCTTGATATGTCCCAGCCTAAAATATCTTTCCATCTCGGAGTTCTCAAGAACGCCGGTCTTCTTAAGAATAGGAAAGCAGGCAAATGGATGCATTATGCCCTGGATGACAGCGATTATCTGAAGAGACTCCTCACTCTTTCGGTCATTCAGGGAGTGTCTGACGATACCCTGAGAACCGACCGGGAAAGACTCGAAACATTTCTCAGAAATAGGAAGAATGATCAACAGGCAACGAAAACTTGTTGTGCCAGAAATACCGTATAAGCGGAATGGCCGGAGGTAACCCATTGTGAAGATCGAAATACTCGGTCCCGGGTGTTCAAAGTGTGAAAAGCTATTGAAAAACGTTGAAAAAGCGGTGGAAGAGCAACGTATTGAAAAATGCGAAATTGAAAAGATTACCGACCTTAAGAAGATCCTGGCCTATGGCATCATGATGACCCCGGGACTTGTTGTAGATGGCAAGATAAAAAGTGTAGGCAAGGTGCTTTCGCCGGACGATATCAAGAAATTGCTGGCCAGATAGGACGGTTTTGCGCCTTGAACGAGGGATCATCACGACCCTGCCAAGACAGAAAAGCTGTTTCCTCGCGACATTAGCTTGAATCTTGTTCTCTTCCAGGGATTTTTTCTTACCAACGGTCTCATGTTTTTTAGATTGTTCCGGACAATAGACTCCCTGTTCTCCTTATGCCAGGTTCCACAACAATTTTGTCGCAATCGCCAAAAGCACGATGCCGGTTATCTTCTTTACCCGCCTGCCCTCAATTTACCTGTTGGGTTTCTTTTTCCTTAACTGGTTGAAGGCATTGATGGTATCGGATTCCCCGACATATTTGGTTTTCTTACCGCCAGTTTCTATCACGCACGAAGGAGTCGCATCTATCTGGTTTTCTTTCAGATAACGCGATAAGTTTTCAAAATTGAGTCTGGGATCAAAAGTTTTCAGGGATATTCTCTTACACTTTAGAAAGGTCTGCACCTTTTCTTCATTATCCATGGCGCTCCTGGCCGCTTCTATGAGCGATCTTCCCATGAAGAGAGCGGTTTCCAGATCCTTCTTTGCATTCATTGCGTATAAAAACTGTCGCACATAGAGGCTCGAATGTTTATAAAATGGCGTACCGGCAAATGTTGGTCCTATTATATTGTCTTGCACTAATTCGCGTATGATCGGTTCAATGCCCGGTTCCATGTCTCTGCAGGGCGGGCAGAAATAATCGGTATAGAATCTAACCTTTACTTTCCCATCCCCAAAAGTCGACAAATCTCCTGATTTTCCTATAGTCGGCGTAAACA
>Ga0172382_10006626_pt1 | contig 16712 bp, 13 predicted proteins | sample Leawel138RmetaG_FD_122245 | JGI IMG/M metagenome (GOLD analysis project Ga0172382, IMG submission 122245) | Leachate microbial communities from a municipal landfill in Southern Ontario, Canada - Leachate well 138R metaG | ecosystem: Engineered > Solid waste > Landfill > Unclassified | place...
AGCGGTTCAGCGGTCTCGTGCTGGTCGACGGGCGCTGCTCGTCTCGCATCTCGGTGGGCGGGCGCGCCTTTCTCGAAGGCTGCAGGGCGGACTTCCCCGCAGCGATGAAGGCCTTCGTCGATGCCTGTATCAACGAAGACGGGTGCGACGCCGAACGACGGTGGACACTGCAGTTCGTGATGCGCTCCAGTGGCCCCGAGGCGGTTCAGCTGATGGAGTGTCTCCAGGACGTGGACCTGGAGCCTCGACTGCCCTCGATCCGGCAACCCACGCTGCTGATCCATGGGCAACTCGATCGGGTGACACCGATTGCCAACTCGGAACTGATGGCGAGTCTGATTCCGGACAGCCGCCTGGTCATCGTCGAGGATGCCGGGCATGTGCCGATGATTACGAGGCCTCAGGTGGTGGCTACGGCGATTGATGAGTTCATGGGAGCGCTGCGGGGCTGACAAACAATGGCTTGTGGAAGTCCAATACATCTGTGTATGGATCTCGAGGCGATTACTGGCTGACTTGGCTGTTGTGAGGTGGATGTCCCTCGCCAGGTGGGGAATGCCCGATGAGCGGGTGAGAGGCCGCGCCGGTCGGTTCTTCCGCCGAGCGCCCGTCTGCGTGCCGACAATGTTCGCAGGGTGCCCCGGACGGCGCCATCCGAGCGAACTCGTCGATCGAGACCGTATCCATGAACTCCTTTCTGAATCAGGCGCCGATTCTGGTCGTGCTTATGGCCGCAATGTGGATAGGCCCGGTGAGTGCCATCTGCTTCCTTCGATATCGTAAACGCCGCTCTCGAGCCGCAAGGCGATCGCCCATCAACGGACAGTTCCTGCGCGAGCCAGGGCATACCTTGCGCAGGCAGATTGAAGAAACTCGCAGTGACCTGTACAGCGGCGTGTACGAGGCCAGCCTGATTCCGACCATGTTGGTCGCTTTGACCCTCTGGCAAGCTCGACTCAGTGGCACGGCTTCGACGCAGTGGGTCGTTGGGCTGACCTTCTTGGCGATGGCGCTCGTGTCGCTCGCGTACACGATCTGGACGGCGTTGAAAGACGGCCAGAAGCTCGACCGGCTCCGGGCCGGACTCGATGGCGAGATCGCCGTCGGCCAGGAACTCAACCGGTTGATGCTTCAGGGCGCGATCGTGTTCCATGACGTGCCTGGCGAGAACTTCAACATCGACCATGTCGTCGTCTGCACATCTGGTGTGTTCGCGATCGAGACCAAGGGCCACACCAAGATAAACGGTCAGGGCGGCTCAGCTGAGGCGACGGTCGAGTACGACGGTAAATGCTTGCGCTTTCCGATCTGGACCGGTCGCGAGCCTCTCGAACAGGCGAACCGCCAAGCCGCATGGCTTTCGAAATGGCTGACAAGCGCTACCGGCAGCCTCGTGCGAGCGCAGCCCATCGTCGCGCTTCCAGGCTGGTTCGTTAAGAGGACCGGGAGAGGTGAGGTTTGGGTATACAGCGGCAAGGAGCTCGGCGGGCTGCCAAAGGCTAGGGGTGGACAAGCGCTCACCACACAAGATATTCAGCGAGTGTCGCACCAGCTCGAGCAGCGATGCCGGACGGTTGCGCCGATGCTGGCAGAAGTGGGGAAGGCGATCTGAGGCAGGTGCCTCCGACTCCGCCACTGGAGAGAGCATGCATGAAGATTTCGACCATCTTGGACCACATCGATAGCGGCCACATGGCCTTGCCGGAATTTCAGCGTGGCTATGTCTGGAACCGGGAGCAGGTTCGAGGGCTATTTGATTCTCTGTACCGGCGCCATCCAGTAGGCGGTCTGCTGGTTTGGGCAACCGAGTCAAAGACCGCTCAGCACCGAGGCGATGGACCGCTGGCCGCCGGCGTCGTCAAATTGCTGCTCGACGGCCAGCAACGAATGACTTCGCTATACGGTGTAGTGCGAGGCCGGCCGCCTGAATTCTTCGACGGCAATGCACAGGCCTTTACCGATCTGCGATTTCATCTGGGCGACGAGATCTTTGCCTTCTACCAGCCGATCAAGATGCGGGACGATCCGCTGTGGATTGACGTCACTGCGTTGATGCAAAAGGGAAGCGCTGGGCTCGGCGACATGATCGCGCATTTCGGCATACTGCCCGAGCACTCCGCGAATCTGGGCATATACGCTGGGCGATTGAGTCAACTGCTGAGCGTCACCGACATCGACCTCCATATTGAGGAGATTACCGGCGCCGACAAGACGCTCGACGTTGTGGTCGATATCTTCAATAGGGTCAACAGCGGCGGCACCAAGCTGTCGAAGGGTGATCTCGCGCTGGCGAAGATCTGCGCCGATTGGCCTGACGCGCGCGATGCGATGAAGTCCAAGCTTGCGGAATGGGCGGATGCAGGCTATCACTTCAATCTCGACTGGCTGCTGCGGTCGATGAATACTCTGCTTACCGGCGAAGCGAAGTTTCAGCATCTTCACAACAAATCTGCCGAAGAAGTGCAGGAGAGTCTGAGGCGAGCGTCGCGCCACATCGATACCAGCTTGAACATCATTGGTGGCAGACTTGGCCTTGATCATGATCAGGTGTTCTTCGCCCGCGGTGCAGTGCCGGTGATCGTGCGTTATCTCGATCGCAAAAAGGGTCCGCTGAACGAAGCCGAGCGCGACAAGCTGCTGTTCTGGTACGTACAGGCAGGCATGTGGGGGCGGTTCTCGGGCTCGGTCGAAACATTCATCGACCAGGATCTCGAGGCGTTCGAAGGCCCCGATGGCGGGCTCGACAAATTGCTCGAACAACTACGCCTATGGCATGGCGGGCTTCGAGCCGAAGCCGGGCACTTCACTGGGTCGACTCTCGGTGCGAGGTTCTATCCTGTCCTGTATCTGCTGACACGAATGGGCCAATCTCGTGATCTCGGAACGGGCTTGCCGCTCAAGGCCAGCCTGCTAGGCCGGATGAGTAAGCTCGAAGTTCATCACATTTTTCCGAAAGCGCAGCTATACAAGCGCGGCTACAAGCGCGAGGAGGTGAACGCGCTTGCCAACTTCTGCTTCCTGACCAAGGACACCAATCTCCAGATCAGCGACCGACTGCCGGAGCTGTACTTTCCCGAAGTGGATGAGGCGCATCCGGGCGTTCTCGCCTCGCAATGGATACCGGATGATCCCGAGCTCTGGAAGATTGCGAATTTCCCGGCATTCCTCAATGCGCGTAAGGCGTTGTTGGCGGCAGAGTTGAATCTTCGCTTGGAAGAGCTGCTCCATGGCGATACTCGATGGCTCAGCGCCGGCGCCGTGATTCCGTCGACGATCACAACCAGCGACGGAATTACCAGCGAACATGAGGAAGCGGAACTGGCCTCGATCAATGCCTGGGTTGAGGCGCGAGAACTGCCGCGCGGCCAACTGGCATTCGATCTTGCAGATTCCGAGACAGGAGAGCAGAAGGCCGTACTCGACCTCGCCTGGCCCTTGGGCCTCCAAGAGGAATTGAGTCAGCCCGTTGCACTGCTCTTAAACGAGTCGAGTGAGACGATTGCGATTGCAAGTCAGGCTGGCTATCAATGCTTTACGTCGGTTGGAGATTTTAGGCGGTATGTGCGACTGGAGATCCTGGCGGAAGCGGAAGTGCAAACTCCCACATCTGAGGCCAGCGCAATTGTCGAGAACTGAGATTCGAGCAAATAATGCTGATTATTCGTGTCATCATGAGCCTTTCCCGAGCGATTATACGTCGCCCCCAGTTCTTCTAGGGGCTCGGCACTAGAGGCCGGAAATGCGCTACTGGTGGGTGAATCAGAATCAAACCTATCGCCATGAGATTAGAGGCGGATACCTCTGGTCGCCAAAGCGCAAGAGTAACGATACGCGCAACCCCTTCTACGATTTCATGCGCGAGGTGGCACCAGGCGATGTGGTGTTCTCATTCGCGGATACCCTTATACGCGCGATCGGAATCTCTGTCTCGCATGCCTACGAGGCACCGAAGCCGCTCGAATTCGGTACGGCTGGGGCTTACTGGGACACGATTGGCTGGCGGATCGACGTTCAGTTCAACGAACTGGTCCTGCCGATACGCCCCTCGCAACATATGGCTGTGTTGGCTCCATTTTTGCCGACTCGGTATGCGCCGCTGCGCTCAAATGGCCATGGTTTGCAGAGCGTCTATCTGACCACCCTGCCCACGGACTTCGCTGCCGCGCTAATGGATCTTATTGGTGCCGAGGCACATGCCATCGTGAGAGGTCAGCGCACCGCCCAAGAGCGATTCATACCGGCGGCGATCGGTCTGGTGGAATGGGAGGAACACGAACTTGCCAGGGTTCGTTCCGATTCTGCTCTGGCAGATACGGAGCGCGAGGCGGTTGTACTTGCGCGTCGCGGACAGGGCGTTTTTAAGCAACGGGTGATGACCATAGAGAGTGCCTGTCGCATTACACGCGTTGATCGACCCGAACACCTGAGGGCAAGCCATTGCAAACCTTGGCGAGACGCCTCAAACGAGGAACGACTCGACGGTGAGAATGGGTTGCTGTTAACCCCAACGATCGACCATCTCTTTGATCGTGGTTTTATTGGTTTTGAGATCAATGGTGATCTTATCATCTCGCCGGTGGCTCATCAGGACTCGCTGATTAGAATGGGAATCGATCCGAGTCGACCGCGTAATGTCGGGGGATTCTCCTCCGGGCAACGACAGTATCTCGAGTTTCACCGCGAGAACGTGTTGCTGAAATCTAGGTTTCTCCAATCCATTTGATCGAGGTGGCTGGTCGCGCTTATGCGCGCTCTTCGTCCACGAATGGTTCGCGCGTCTTGAGAACGCGCTCGACGTCGCCAGCGGGCTTGAAAGCAGTCTATAAAACAGTTGTCTACTCGCATGAGAGGCGCCGTCGCGGCAGTCGGGTCGCAGGAGGCTTATATTTCTATTGCCTCGCCACTGCTGCTCCTTGGGACCCGTCCGCCGGCGCCGTCATCTGTTAACTAGTCCCGCGCATTGATCATGAATCCTCCTTACGATCGATGGCCATCTCGCCGAATCGATCCGTACGGAGCCCACGATGTTCACTGCCCCGCTGGAGTCTGCCTTTCGCAGCGCGAATCCCGATGCCATCACCGAAATCTTCGTCGTCGCGATCCTTGGAGTCTTCGTCCTGGCGGTTGCCTTGGCGGTGGCCCGCAAGGCGCGTCGATTCATCGCATACGCTCCGGCCCTTCTGACCACGCTCGGGATCCTCGGGACCTTCACCGGCATCTTCTGCGGGCTGCTGAACTTCGATACGGCGCACATCGACACGAGCATTCCCGCCCTCCTGGCCGGCATGAAGATGGCCTTCCTGACGAGCGTGTTGGGGATTGCCGCGACGGTCCTGTTCAAGATCATCGAGTCGTTGCTGCCGGTGCCTCGCGATGTGTCGAGGCGCGACGAGGTCACTCCGCGCGATGTCTTCGAGGCGATCTCGAGCCAGACTGTCGAGATCCGCTCTCTCGTCAAATCGATCGGTGGCGATACGGAAGGCTCGCTGGTGGGCCAGATCAAGCTGATGCGTTCCGATCTGCGCGACTTCCGGTCGGAGACCGCGACAAGCCATCGCGAGTTTGCCGACAAGCTCTGGGCTCAGCTACGTGAGTTCGCGGACATGATGTCGAAGTCGGCGACCGAGCAGGTCATCAACGCCCTCAGGGAAGTCATCGTCGATTTCAACACGCGCCTCACTGAGCAGTTCGGTGAGAACTTCAAGCGCCTGGACGAATCCGTCAAGAAACTTGTCGATTGGCAGGCCGAGTACCGACAGCAGATGGAACAGATGATCGCGCTGTACGGCGAAGGTGTCCGCTCGATTGATTCGACCAAGATCGCGGTCGAAGGAATCCGATCCGAGACCGGCCGGATCCCCGAGGATATGCGCGCTCTGGCGGGCGTCCTGGAGGTCAACCAGCACCAGATTTCCGAGCTGAACCGGCATCTCGAAGCGTTCACGAAGATGCGCGATGCCGCCATCGCGGCGGTGCCCCAGATCCAGATGCAGGTCGAGGATGTCGGCAACCAGCTGCGGGAGGGCGCAGAGAGGATGCGCATCGTGATGCTCGAAGGTGCCACGGAGTTCTCCGAGTCGGTGACCAGCACCAACGCGGGGCTCACGAAGATGGCGGGCGAGATAGCGAATGGCTCGGATTCGATCGCGGCCGAGGTCGAAGGGGTGCTCAACAAGCTGCAGACCAGCACCGACCGGATCCAGAACGGTGTCGCGACCATCATTGCAGACGCCATGGCCGGTGCCGAGACGGCCGCGCGCGACATGAGCACGAGTACCCAGCGCGCATCCGCCGAGATCCTGGAGGCCGTTCGCGACTCGACAGACAAGGCGGTGCGGGGCGTCGAGACGGGCGTCGAATCGGCCTTGTCCACCGCGGCGGAGGGAGTGCACAAGCAGTTCGAGATGGCGCACGAGGCGACGCGACAGGCGCTGGACGTCGCGTTCAGGGACATGGGAAGCGCGTTGGCGTCGGTGGTCGCCCATATTCGACGCGAGTTCGACGATTCCTCGAGCCGGGTCGTCTGAGGATTGACCGATGTCGTTGAGTACCGTTTTCGGCGCAGAGAAGACCAGTTCGGATGAATCCGGCCACTGGATGTCCGTATCCGACTTGATGTCCGGGCTGATGATCGTGTTCCTGTTCATCGCGGTCGTCTTCATGCGGCATGTTGCGATCGAGCGCGACAAGATCAAGGAGGTTGCTGTTACCTACCAGCAGAATCAGACCGAGATCTGGCGTGCCCTGGAAGCGGAATTCGCCACCGACCTCGAGCGCTGGAACGCCCATATCGACGGCAGCACTCTCGAGGTCCGCTTCCAGAATCCCGATGTGCTCTTCGAAACTGGTTCGTCCCGGTTGCGGCCCGCTTACCAGATGGTTCTGACGGATTTCTTTCCTCGGTATCTCGGTGTGCTCGCGCGTTTCCGGGACTCCATCGAGGAGGTTCGCATTGAGGGACACACGAGCTCTGTCTGTAACGCTGGCACGAGCAGCGATGTGGCGTACTTCAGGAACATGCGCTTGTCGCAGGACAGGACAACCGCCACGCTGGAGTACATACAGAGCTTGCCCGAGGTTTCGTCGGAGCAAGCCTGGATTCGGCGTCATGTGTCGGCTATCGGCTACTCCTCGTCACGCCTGGTTCTCGATGAGACTGGAGCGGAAGACCCGGCTCGTTCTCGACGGGTGACCTTCCGGGTGGTGACGAACGCCGAAACGCAGATCCGGAAGATCCTGGAGCTGGAGCCAGCCGGATGAGCCACTTCCGCGATCTCTGGCGAGAAGTCAGGGCATTGACGAACATCGAAGAGCCCTTCAGTCCGTCGTTCGGACAGCAATCCCACGGCCTCGATATCGATGGGATCCTTGCCGAAGGACTGGATGTCGAGCTATCGGATGTCTCAAGCGTCGATGGCCTGCTGGCAGTCAAGGGCCGGCAGATCCTGCTGTATATCCCCGATCAGGCCGGTCGCATCGAGGATGTCCTGGGAGGAAACCTGGACGCCGGCAAGAAGGTGCATCTCGCGAACTGCCAGGTCCTGGATCGCATGCGGGAGGCCGGACGATTCGAGCGCTATATCGCAACCACGAAGGTAAGTGGTGTCTTCCATGTGGTGGGACGCGACTATCGGAGCGGCCGGCAACGTGAGGGATATTCCCCCTTGTTCGTCTGCATGGTCTGCCTCTCGCAGTTGAATTACAAGGGCGCCAGCGAGTCGTCGAGAGCCCGCAAAGCTGTGCGCGACAGCTTCAGTTTCACCGAATTCTTCGAGTCCTACAGCACCATCTTCCCTTTCAAGCCGAGGGGCAGTTCGGTGGACGCCGCTGCGTATAGTTACCCGAATGATTGGGCCCAGATATCCGACGACTACCGCGCTGGAATGGGCTGGGAGTGTGAACAGTGCCTGATCGACCTGTCCGATAACCGGCAGCTTCTACATACTCACCACAAAAACGGCAAACCCGGGGACTGCGCGAGAGCTAACTTGCAGGCCTTGTGCGTCGACTGCCATAGGCGACAACCGTTTCACTCACGAATTCATCTCCCGCAGCGAGACATGGCGATCATCGCGCGCAAGCGCCTGGAGTTGAGGCCGGAACATTCGAGCTGGCAGGAGGCGCTGGGCCGCACGGACCTGGCCTTGAACGGCGCCTTGCAACTTGCCCGGCAGAAAGGATGGCGCGTCCCGCGCCCCGGCGGCGCGCCGGGCACAGACGATCCGATCGGTGTTCATTGGCCAGACCGACGTGTCGCCCTTGTTCTCGGTGAGGCCGGCTCGCAGGCTTCAATCGGCTGGAGGCAGATGTCCGCATCGCAGTTCATCGAACGACTCGGCTAGCAACTGCCGATGACAGGAGGTACTGCGATGCGGCCTTCCGAGCTCCTGGATCCGGTTTCCCTGGATCGGGCTGACCGCGCAATGATCGAGCGCTACAACGATCGCGCTCGACAAACGGAGTGCCACTTTGCCGAAGCGACCTGAGTCCGTCAGCACCGCTCTGGTCCTGCTCGAGCTTCTTCGCCGCATTCCGCGCGGGCGGAAGGTCACCGCTCTCGAACTGCAGGAACAGTTATCGAGTGCAGGCGTCGTGCGCGACATTCGCTCGATCCAGCGGCTCCTGGACGATCTCTGTGGTCGCTTCGACATCGAGCAGGACACTCGAACCAAGCCCTACGGCTATCGCTGGAAGGAGCAGGCCCACGGTCTTTCGGTGCCGATGCTGGGCGCGCAGGAGTCGCTGCTGCTGATGCTTGCCGAACAGCAACTGCGTAATCTGTTGCCGGCCGATCTAATGAAGTCGATGGACGGCTTCTTCGAGCAGGCCAGGTTGAACCTCAGTTCGGCCGCGACGACCACGCGCGAGGCAGAGTGGCTAAAGAAGGTGCGCGTGGTGAATACCACGCAGCCTCTGCTGCCGCCGAAGATCCCGCCTGCGGTGATGGAAGCGGTTAGTGACGCACTGTACAGAAATCGATGGCTCGACGTGCGATACCGGAACGCGCGAGACTGGGTCGCGGACTACCGGGTAATGCCGCTGGGGCTCGCACAGCAGGGCACCCGCCTCTATCTGGTATGCCGCTTCGAGAGCTTTGACGACGAACGCAACCTCGCGCTCAACCGGATGGAGTCGGCCACCGCCACCGATTTCGGATTCGAGCGGCCGGACTTCAACCTGCAGCGCTACGTCGATGAAGGGCGCTTTGGCTTCGGTAGCGGCGAGAAGGTCAGGCTATCGTTCTGGATCGAGCGTGAGTCCGGCCTGCACCTGACCGAGTCGCGCCTGTCCGATGACCAGGAGTGCGTCGAGGAGGGTGATGGGATCCGGATTACCGCCACTGTCGTCGATACTGAAGTGCTGGATTGGTGGTTGAGGGGGTTTGGGGAGCGAGTGCGGGAGGTCGAAAGGCGACCTCTGGCTAACGCCGTCGACTATAGAGGTAATCAATAGGCAGAAATGAGGGTCTGATGGAATCGAATCGTGAGTTGCTTGATCTATACAAATCCTACGGGGAGTCGCTGTCCGGCCCGCTTCGAGCATGGCCGGACCGTGATCTGAGCGGTCCATTCCTGATCTCACCGGAGTCTTACTGGAACCAATCGATGCGCCTACTAATAGTAGGTCAGGAGACCGGAGGTTGGTCGAAGAACGGCGATGATCCAGCGGCTCAGATGAATGTCTATCGCGCCTTTGAACAAGGGCGTCAGTACAGAACGTCCCCTTTCTGGAACGTCGTCCGAAAACTGGAGATTGCACTTGGAGTCTATCCATATGGTTGCGCATGGACCAACCTCAACCGCTACGACGAGAAGGGCGGACCGCCCTCTGCCGAGGTTGAACAACTGCTCAGGCCATTGGATGCGCTGCTGAGAGAGGAGATCCGTATTCTCAATCCCGATGTCTGTTTCTTGTTCACAAACCGAAAGAACGACGAACGCCTCGCTAGCATCTTCCAAGCGGTTCACTTCGAAGCTATTCAGGATCTCCCGGAGGATCACTTCATGCGGTTAATTCATTCTGATCTGCCGCGTCTGACGTTTCGGTGTCCGCACCCGAGGGTGATGCGGCAGAAGAGTTGGGAGGATGGCTTTTTCCGTGTTGTGGAGCGCGTTTGCAAAGAGACCCCTTGAGGGACTAGTTGCGCGGGAGGGCCTTTCGTACAAACCCGATCGGCCGACTGCCAGCCCCCCGAACTTCCACCTCGGATTCCAACGCGCGGACCCATGCCTCGAGAGTCGCGAGTGGCGCAAATCGAGCTCGCCGCGCCACTGCTGCGAAGTCGCCTGGTGTCAGCCCCTCCAGTCGGGCCAACCAAACGCCGGCCATCGTCTCGTCGAGCTGCAACTCGAGTCCGGCGTCATATACATGCATCGACAGCAACCGCCAGGCGGCGTCCGCAGTCATTGGGCCGAATCTTATCTTCAGGTCGAATCGACGCAAGGAGGCCGCATCGAGCTCGGTTTCAAGGTTGGTCGTGGCAACAAAGATGCCTTCGAACGCTTCCAGCTGCGTCAGTAGCTCATTGACTTGTGTGAGCTCCCAGCTCCGCCGGGCGCTTCGCCGGTCGCGAAGGAACCCGTCGATCTCGTCTATCAGCAGCACTGCGCCATCACGTTGCGCCGATTCGAACGCCCACGCGATGAGCCTTTCCGTTCCGCCGACGAATGGCGACAGCAGGTCGGAGCCTCGCACCGCCGAGAGCGGCTTGTCGAGACGGTCGGCTAGCCAGCGCCCGAATGCGGACTTCCCGGTCCCCGGCGGTCCGTACAGCAAAAGCCGACCTGATGACGCGGCGGACAATCCCGATGCCACGGCGTCCAGATCGCAATCAGCAGTCACCAGGGTCGGATCGTATTGTGGTCGGTCGGGATCGGATCGGGTCAGCCGTTCGAATCCTTGAGCGCGCAGCGTGTTTGCGATGATCTCTTCGATGGCGTTGGGAATGGTTGAGCTCGGATCCGATTCTCCCAAGGCATGGACGACGTTGGCGGCTCGCGCAATGACGGCCGGCGCAATGCGTTCATTGCGCGCCAGGCGGTCAACCGTCGGCTGTGGGACGAGGTCTCCACAGATCGACTCGATGATCCCGCGCCTTTGCCGTAGCGGCGGAACCGGAAGCTCGAGCACGAAGTCGAATCGGCGCAGCGCGGCCCTGTCGATCGCCCGTACGTTGTTGGTGATCCAGATGGCGGGGACCGGATTGTCCTCCAGAGTTCGGTTGATCCACCCCTTGGATTCGCGTGCCATGGCCGATCCGCTTCCCGAAAGCATTGTCTCCAGTGGGCTGCTGCCGAACACGTCTTCGATCTCGTCGAAAAGGATGCAGCTCCGCCGTTGGCTGAAGATCATCTGCGCCGCCTGGTACGCGCGTGCGCGGTCAACGCCCTTCATCGATCGACCTTCACTGTCCTCCAGTGCGATGCTATAGAGGGGAACATGGAGTTCTTGAGCAAGGGCGCAGGCTAGCTGTGTCTTGCCGGTGCCTGGCGCGCCATATAGAAGAATATTGACGCCCGTTCGCCCTGAGACTAATGCCCGCCGAAGGTAGGGAACGATGAGGTCCAGCGTGTCCTGTACGTGACCGTAGTCGTCGAGAGACAGGCTTGGACTTGGCGCCGGAATGACGCGCTCGCGCAGGAGGAACTCCGGCTCGGCTTCCTGCAAGTAGATCTCACTGGCGAAGCGTTCGGACAGAAGCGAAAGCATTCCTGGTGCTGTCACCTCACGAGAGAAGGCAGCCCCCAGTAGCCCGGAACGCTGGAGGGGCGCGTTGGGAGAAAGCGCCAGGCGAACACGGGTGACATCAGTACCCAGAATGCAGGCGATCACATCGAACCCAGATGCCGGTGATGCCCGACTCGGCAGTATGTCGAGCGTTCTCGACAAAGGGGGGTAGTGGCTGGCCAAGACGGCCAGCTGGATCAGCTGTCGATCCACCTCCGACAGACCCACGAGATCGCCGAGGCGAGCAACGTTCCCATGCAATGGTTCCGTGGGGGGTAGATCATTGGATCGGATCTCGAGCGATTCAAGGAGCGCGAGGAGTTCGCTTCGGAAGGTCTGGAGGTCCGGCGGCTCGGCCTTGCTCCGTGACGGCAGTTCCAACGCGAAGATAGTCGGATGAACACGGCCGAGGTGTTTGTGCGCCCAGCGGTCGGCATCCAGGCCCAGCAAAATACGGCATATCCAGAGTTTGACGATATCCGGGCAATCGTACGTGACGCGGCGGTGGTGATCGAATGTGCGTTGTTGCATTCCAGGCTCCTGAAGAACCCGAGACTTTCCGGAGGATTTCGACGAAATGCGTCGCTACGCCTCGATCCATGGGCCAGGAGGCTGATGCTGGTACCGGGCCAGCGGCGGGAAAAGTCGACGAGACGCGTCCCGGGTACGCCGCTAACATGGCCAGGCCGACCCCGCCTCCGGACAACGAATGGTTCTCTCCGCAGCCTTCGCCACTACCCCTGGCAACACCTATTCCGAGAACCAGGACGCAATACTCGTCGACGGAGTGGTCCATCAGGGCAAGCACACGGGCGAAATCATGATCGATGCGCCACGCGCCCTGCTTGCGGTTGCCGATGGTCTGGCCGTGTCGCCCTGCGCGGCGCGTGCAAGCCGGACAGCGCTCGGGCTGCTCGCCGCGGCCTACCGCATGGGCGCGCCCTTGTCGGATGTATCGCTGAAGACGGTCCGGGCCGGGATGATTGCCGCGGCAGGCAGGCATTGCCGGGGCATGGCCTGCACGATTGCGGCCGTGTCGCTCCATGCTGCGGGGGCGACAATTGTCCACGCCGGTGATTGCCGGGTCTATCTCCATCGGGACGGCAGCCTCGATGCCTTGACCGAGGACCACACGGTGCTGCGGCGGATGATCCGCGACGGCATGGTCGATCCGGCGCAGGCCGCCGAGCTCGGCGCTGCCTACCTCGACCCAGACAGTGCGCTGATCGCTGATCCGTACGAGGACGAGTTCGAAGTCGGTGTCCGCGAGCTCGCGCTACGCGACGGCGACGTCCTGATCCTGGCGAGCGATGGGCTCTCTGCGCTGCTCTCGGATGCGGGGGCTGGGCCCCTCATCCGGCGAGGCCTGGACGCTACTCTTGGCGAACTTGCTCGTAGCTTGGTTGCGGCGGCTGTCGGCGAGTCGGCCAACGACGACAATGCCTCAGTCATCGTCGCCAGATACGGCTTGGGGCAAGCTTCCGCCGGGCTCACCTCCTGAGCAAGGCACTCGGTTCGCGGCAGTGAGTGGCTTGTGGACCTTGGCACGGGTTCGATAGCGATTGTCCGACCCAGCTGGTGAAGTCGATCTCGTCGAGGACTATGCTGGCCATGTGGGTTCTGAACTACCGCATCCTGTCGCGCGGCAGAAGGCCGCCGAGTTCGAGGTAGCGGCTGTATTCGTGATCGATGATCTCTTCGCAAATCACTATGGCTTCTGCTATGTCGCGGAGCACGGCAGGGTTCTCGTAGCCTGATTCGGCGCTGATGCGCTTCTCTCGAGCCCGAGCCGCCTTGGCGCCGGCGATCCGTTGATTGCACATCCGGATCGCGCTCTCGGCTTCTTTCAGAGCGGCCGCGCGGTTCCTGGCGGCATCCGCTGCGGCATCGCGCGCGCGTGCCTGCTCGAGAAAGGCTGATGCTTGCCCGATAAGTCCGTTGGGGTCGGGGAGACCAGAGTATTCGTCAAGGAAGCTCTTGATGGACGCGACCGGCGAATCCGAGTTTAATGCAGCGAACGATTGCCGCATCTCGGTCAGACCCGCTTGCCGAAGCCGTTCCGCAGTTTGCTCACGCGCGGCATTCTCTTCACGGACCAGCTCGGTCCGGCGAGCCTTCGAGCGGGCTGCCGACGACTCCGTTACATCAGCTTGACATCTTGTCCACCAGGTATCGAGCGCCGCGACGCTTGCGACGCGATCGAGACTCGACTCGCATTCGGCTCGCCGTTGTCGGGCTGCATTCTCGGCAGCCTCCTGCATCCGTGCGTTCGCGGCGTGCAGATGATCGGTCACGATCCGGAACGACCCGGATTCGGCGAGCGCAGCTTCCAGGCCATCAGCATCGATACGGCGATCGCCGGCTCGCTCTCCAGTTTGGACCGAGAATGCAGACGTACAAGGGTGTGCTCCCTGATACTGAAAGTTCCCGGCGCAGGAGAACCGGTCGAACGCGACAATGCCCGGAAACGCCAGTGCGGCAGCTCTCGAATCGACACTGAAGATGACGAGCTCACCGCAGGAGTTCGCCGATTCGCGTGGGATGATTCGTGCTTGCCACGCGCTTCCAGGGCGAGAAAGGCAGACGAGCGTACCCGCGCCGTCGATCTCGGTGGCGACACCGGCCGAAACCGTCCATTCCTCCGGAGAGGGAAGCTGCGACGCTCGCGCGGCCAACGGAATGAACTGCATCAGTAGAGTGGCCGCCGCGAGGGCGATTTGAATCGGGCGAACGGGGTTCATCGTACCTCCGGTGTGGAGGCTGGATATTCGACTGGCCAGGCCGTTGCGGCAATGTATTAGTGCGCAATGATAGGTGTCGCGCCAGGGCGTGACGCCGCTGTTCGAGCGCTTCTTCTCCGGCCATCTGTGGGCGCATACGTTGCCGGTTCGTGTCGATGTGTACGAGGTCATGCGCCCTGCGGGTCAGGTGGAGCGGCTGCTCGGCCTCGATCAGGATCGCTGGTGGCCGCACTGGTAACGTTGGTCGTTCTATGACAGCCGCTCGCAGATCATCCTCTCTGCGTCCTCCGATGCCACCAGCACCAGCGTCAATCGCGCCCGGCTCAACCCCACAAACAACCGCCGCCGCACATCCTCATTCCATTCATCGAAATCGATCTCCGTAAGCACGACACAATCCGCAGCCTGGCCCTTGAACCGAAACAGGGTGTCCAGCGTCAGTTCACCGTCGGTGACGATCGCCTGGCCGCCTTCGGTATAGCGGCCGGTGAAGCGGCGGGTGCGCTGGCCGGCGAGGGTGTCCAGGCCGATGATCTCCGAGTGATTCATGCCGCGCCAGGTCAGCACGGCGATGTCGGAGGGGGCGTGGCCCTGCTTGATCAAGTCGCTCACGGCAGCCGATGTCTGGCCGACGAGTTCGTCGGTATCCGCGTATTGCAGGAGCACCGGGTCGAAACCATGGATCGCGCCGCCTGCTTTCTGCGGCTGCTCGGTCAGCTCCAGTGCGTTGGCCAGGGTGACGAGGATATGCGGCGAGCGGTAGTTGATCGGTGATCGCAGTACGGCCCATCCAGGCAGCGGCATCGGTTCGCGCCGGTACAGGTTCTGTGAGGGGTCTTCGAGCCAGAACGCGCGGCCATTCGGCTTGACCAGTTGCAGCAGCGCCTGCGCCCAGTTCGCCTCGAAGTCCTGGCCTTCGTCGATGACGAGCAGGTCGATCGATTCGCGCATCTCCGGTGCGGCGTCGATCAGCGCCTGGGCGATCCGGTCGAAGACGCCGGGCGCCGACCAGTCGATCGCTTCGCCGCGCTGGCGGATCATCCAGGCGCCGAGCTCATGGAAGGTCATGCAGCTCTCGGGATCGGGAGCCACGGCGCGCATCGCGTCGGCCAGCGGGCGGTTGAAGCAGACGTAGAGCGCTGTTTGGTCGGCGGCTTTGGCGGTGCGCAGTTCCTCGAGCGCGAGCTGGGTCTTGCCCGATCCGGCGGTGCCGATTACCCGCAGGCGATGTGGCGCCAGTTCAAGCTGCCGAGCCCAGGTGGCGAGCCCGCCCGACAGCCGGCGAAAGTGCGTTCTTGCGAGTCGGCTGGCGGCATCCACGCTGGGTGCTACGTCGACCAGCTCCGACAGGAACTGATGAATATCGATGGCATCGGCCGGTCGCAGGCCATGCGCGGAAGACGGCGGCGGCACCGCGTTCTCGAGGATCTCCATGATCCGCGCCGCGAGCCGGTCGCGATCGCGTGCATCGACGAGCCTGTCCCGATCGATCAATGAGGGCAGAGGTCCCGATACGAGATGATCGGGTAGATAGAGCAGGTGGTCGATGTCGAGCCGCTGGCCGGGATGAGTCTGGCCGAACTGGCTGCGCAGCTGGTTGAGGTTGCGCGTGACCTGAGCGCGCAGTCCCTTCGCGCCGCTCGCATACTGCTTGACCAGGTCGTCGGAGCCGATGGCGACCACACCGTTCTTCTGCTCGATCGCTATTGCCCGGCCCACGCGGTCGACGACGATGAAGTCGATCTCGCCATAGATCGAGGCGCTCTCTCCGGCACGCGCCCAGTGCACGCCGTGGTAGACGGTGTACTCGCCCGGGAGCCGCTGCTCGAGCAGCTCCAGCGTTTCGATCTCGCGCGCGGCATGTCCGCGCCGGGTTGCGGCGTCGATTTCCTCGGGAACGATGTTGGCCATGCGGGCTTCCGGGCCGTGGTATTGCACCGAGGATAGCGGCGCCATGCCACGGAAGCGCAGGAATCGCCCATGAACGGCGGATGCTGCGCGACGAATCGCGGTTCCGTGCGCGGTTCGTGCTCCGGACGCTACCCGCGCGGACGCTCCAGTCGATACACCACCGTCGCCAGCGCCGTGAGCCCGGCTTTCGCGAACTCCGGCTGCATGGCAAGGATGTCGCGCCGATCGAGCAGGTCGACCTGCCAGCCGGGCTCGTAGAGCCGGCGCACTTCCGCTTCCTCGACCGAGAAGGGCGGGCCGGCCATCTCCGGCTGCGGATACTCGATCGTGAGC
>Ga0172382_10006630_pt1 | contig 16703 bp, 18 predicted proteins | sample Leawel138RmetaG_FD_122245 | JGI IMG/M metagenome (GOLD analysis project Ga0172382, IMG submission 122245) | Leachate microbial communities from a municipal landfill in Southern Ontario, Canada - Leachate well 138R metaG | ecosystem: Engineered > Solid waste > Landfill > Unclassified | place...
AGTCATGATCTTCTCCTTGTGTTTTTGTTGTTAGAAACCATCTAACAAAGAGTTGAAATTGACTCAACCTTTTTCTTTAAAAAGTTGAACTCAATTTTACACCAACGTTTGAGACACTACCATCAAATACAGTCTGTTCCATCTTGTAATCCTATTCAGTTTTATCTATCCATTGCCACAAAAAAGCAAATTAGCGTGGATGTCAAGAGCAAAAAGGCTTGCTGCTTCGCCGTTTAATTGGAGATTGTTCAAACGCCATCACAATTAAACCAGTTTTGCTAATCCGTCCACATTTATTACAGCAACAGCTAAGCCGCCGCCCTTCTTTTAAGTTCGCCGCCACCTTGCAAGAAAAAGCCTCGCCTGAGAGCCCTGCGCTGCTCCATGTGCAGTTCGATTCATCCCACGGCAGCAGTAGCACCAAAGCGGGACGCATAAAACACCCGCTTTTTTCTGGTCATTTCCAATCTTTTATATTGACCAATTCACATCAAACAAATTAAATGTTCCACAATTATAATCCACACAAAGATAGGAGACAACATGTTTACAAAACAAAACTTCCTACGATCATTTTTCAGTCCTTGCCTGTTCGCGATAGTCACAGGGCTCATCACCCTTGTCTCGGTAAGCAAATTATCTGCCGACGAGATGAACCTTTTTCAAGAAGATTTTGCCTATTTTACCAATACTCTAAAAGAAGCGCATCCGAATATCTACGACGGCATGCCTGATTTTGACTCAGAAACCGAAAAAGTCATGCAAGAACTGGCAAAAGTTTCAGATATCAGTGAGTTTAAGCTGTTATTAACTCGCTTCACTCATAAGCTAAAAGACGGTCATTCTGGGCTTAGCATCTTCGAAAACCTCGGTGATAGCAGCTACCCAATTTCTTTGTGGTGGCACGAAACAGGCTGGTATTTGGACCTAACAGATGCTGATCACAAGGGATATTTGGGTGCCAAAGTGCTGAGCATAAATGGTTATGATACAGATGAAGTGATGCAAGCATTGATAGAGCTCAGCCCCGGTGAAAACATCTATTATCATAGGAAGTTGGCATCTTTTCTGCTTCGTCATCCCACATATTTAGAGCTTTTGGGCTTTGGTTCCGAAGATGGCGCGCTACATCTAAGCTTAGATCAAGATGGAAAAACAGCCTCTATTGAGTTACTCAACAAAGAATCTCACAACCTATGGAACACTCAAAAAACAGGGATTACGAAGAATCAATATATCAACTATTGGGGTCAAGCACTCCCCGAAGACAAGCTTTTCTATCTACAGTTCAATAGTTTCAGCGATCATGACGGCAGTGATAGCTATGCGCATTGGAAAGCTTTTCTGGGCGGAGTTTTCTCTGAAATCGAAGAACATCAGATTGATAGACTCGTGATAGACCTGCGCGAGAATGGTGGCGGGAACTCGATGTTGGGAAACATCCTCTTAGGTTTTTGCAGCCTACCGGATACCTTGAAGAATTTTAGTGCAGAAGTAAAGTTTGGAGAACTCTTTTTAGAGAATTACGACATGGATATTACCACTCTGAGGGAGAAAATTACCGATGAATTGGGAGATGAACCAGCCGATGAATTCCCACTTATTATTAATTATGCCGCAGATAGTGGAAAGATATCATCGAAACATTATCATGATCTGATAGATAATGACTTGGAGCTCAAACAAATCCCTAAATATCAGGGAGATATCATCATTTTAATTGGGAGCCAAACCTTTAGTTCGGCAGTAATGTTTGCCACTATCTGCAAAGACAATGATTTAGCGACCTTAATCGGTAGTCCTACAGGTGGTAAGCCTTCATGCTATGGAGATATACTCAGCTTCCGCCTCCCCAATACCCAAAGTCCGTGCATCGTTTCCCACAAATATTTCCGTCGTCCCAATTCTGAATTTGATTCTGATGATAGCCTATATCCTGATATCAACTTTGTCCCTACGCCACAACAACAGTTTTCAGAGCATGACGCACTATGGGAAGAACTGATTTTAGACAATAAGTAAGCTGTCAGACATTTTTGGCTCAATTTCAATTATGGTAGCTTTGTTAGAAGATACCGGTCTGGGAACGTCCTCGTTGCCAGTGAAAACAGAGTTTTCAGTCTGTAAATGGAAAAGCAGTTGGTGTTAATGCGCTACTTTTATTTCTCGGTTTGAGAGTTTAGCATTTGGCTTCCATACTATCAAATTCCTGAACTCAAGGCTGTTTCTAAACTACTGGATGCGCATGCGCGCATGCGGCAACGGGGACGTTCCCGCACCAGCCACCATACGTGGAACTTACATGCGGCATTTTGCAGTAAGCATTATACCAATAATTGAGCAAAGCGGGTAGTCCAAAACACCCGCTTTTTTGCCTAATTTCCCCAATTTTCTCATCAACTCACTTTTTTCTTCAGCAATCCCGCCCTAAGTCCTTGCCACCCCATCTCTTCCCTACTGGATTCAGCTCATCGTTTGCTCATGATATGCTCATGCCCATGACCACATCATGACCATATCATGACCAGAACCCTCTAAGGAAGCCGTGGAAAAACACTCCGAAAACACCAAGAAAAAGGGCGGAAAAAACTCTCCGCCCGCTTAAAAAAATATCAGTTTTTTGCTATCACCAAATCGCGCCCATTATGAGATAAAGAATCAAGTTATTGATCCCGACAAGCAAATTGATAGCCAAAAAACCATAGACCATATATTTGTGCACATAGCGATTGTAGTTATCCCTGAAAAAATCAATGGAAAACTGGAAATCATAGTCGTCTATGCGGTGCTCAATGCGCCATTGTTCCACCAATCTGGGCAGTCTTTTGCGCAAGAGATTTGAGGCAATTCCACTAAAAGCCTCGGTGATTTTTTTACGAATAGTAAGCTTGAATTTCTCCGGCAGAAACCGCCATTCAGACACGAAATCACTCTTTTCCCAGAGAAAATCGTGTATTTTCTTCTCCCATTTCGCCAGATATCCGTCTTTGAGATTCGGGTTTTCCGCTTGGCGCAGATAGTCAAAGAGCAAGTCCCGCGCCTTGTTGAAGAGCCAATCGCGCTTGCGAACGAGGAAACCGGGGGTCAAAAAACACTTCTTTTTGAAGATATATATAGGTCTGGGATTGAAAAGCAGCCACCTTAGAATCCACAGCACAATCATGCCGAGTAATAAGTTCCAAGGGATGAAAATCAGTGATTTTAGAAATAACATTAAAAACCTCCACCTGCTCCACCACCACCGGAGCGTCCGCCGCCAAAGCCACCGAAGCCGCCAAATCCGCCTGAGCTGCCAGAACTGCCGGAACCGAAGCCGCCTGAGCGACCTCCTCCGCCAAATCCGCCGCCGCCAAAAGGCGGTCCACCACGCCCGGGACCTCCGAAACCGCTACCATAAAACAGCATGCTTAAGATTCCGCCGCGTGTGACGATTATGAGAAAAACAAAGATGATGAAAAGGGTTGTGACCAGTCCCAGAGCGTTGTCTTTCTCTTTGCCTCTTAGTCCTTTAGCATAATCGGACATTCCCGTAAGGGTGATTTCTTTTTCTTTTGCAATTTGTTCCAATATCATCAGGCTGCCTTGCATGAAGGCTGCGTCCCAGTCTTCCGCGCCTTTTTGGCTGAGAAAACCGCGCATTTTGTTATAAACCTGATGAGAAAATGCGTCTGTGATATATCCTTCTGAGCCATAGCCAACTTCGATTCTGATGCGACGTTCGGACACGGCAAGCAGGATGAGAACTCCCTCATCGCGCTGGGAGCCAATCCCCCAATGCTTGAAAAGGCGAACTCCAAAGTCCACCTCATCTTCGCCGCCTATGTTTTCAAAGGTCGCAATGGCAAAATCCACGCCGCTCTTTTCTCTTAATTCAATCGCCCAATCGTTGATCCTGTCATGCGTTTCCGTGCTGAGGATGCCGGCAAAGTCGTTCACGAATCCGAGTGCTTGCGGAAGCTCTGTCGGCTTCGCAAAGAGCAGGCTCGCAAAGATGAGCAAAAAGAGAGTGAAGAGCTTTTTAGACTTCATTGAGCATGTGCCCCATTTTGTCCTTTTTGGTTTTCAGATAGTGTTTGTTTTCTTTACGAGGGGTGATCTCAATGGGCATGCGGTCGGTGATTTCAAGTCCATATCCGCTGAGTCCCACGAGCTTCTTTGGGTTGTTTGTAAGCAGGATTATCTTCCGCAACCCGAGTGCCTTAAGTATCTGTGCGCCTATGCCATAATCGCGCATATCGTCGGGAAAACCGAGGGCGATATTTGCCTGCACGGTGTCCGCTCCTTGATCCTGCAAGTGATATGCCTTGATCTTGTTCAAAAGCCCGATCCCGCGCCCTTCTTGACGCATATAGAGGATCACACCGCGTCCTTTTTCGGAGATCATCTCATAGCTGCGCTCGAGCTGCTGACCGCAATCACAACGCAAGGAATGCAGCGCATCGCCGGTGAGGCATTCGGAGTGAACGCGCACAAGCACGGGCTCTTCGCCGCTGATATCTCCCAAGGTGAGCGCAACATGATACTCCGGCGAGATGTCGCTTTGGAAGGTGATGATGTCAAAATCACCGTAAGGCGTGGGGAGTTCTGCACGTGAGACTTCGTGCACGAGACGCTCTTTTTTGCGTCTGTAATGGATGAGGTCTTCGATGGTTGTGATGCGCAGATCGTGCTCGCGGGCAAAGATTTCGAGATCGTCCATGCGCGCCATCTCGCCATCATCGCGGATGATTTCACAGATTGCGCCGGCGGGGTTGAGTCCGGCAAGCTTTGCCAAGTCAACTGCGGCTTCCGTGTGTCCGGCGCGACGCAAGACTCCGCCTCTTTCGGCGATGAGCGGGAAGACATGTCCGGGGCGCATAAACATCTCGGCTTTGCTTTTGGGGTCTGACAAAGCTTTGAGGGTGAGTGCGCGTTCCGGTGCGGAAATGCCGGTGGTCGTGCCTTCGATGAGGTCAACCGAGACGGTGAATTTGGTGCCATGACGTTCGTTATTACGGCTCGTCATGAGCGGGATATCCAGCCTCTGAGCATATTCGTTGCTCAGCGGAGCGCAGACAAGTCCTTTGCCTTTGCTGATCATAAAATTGACGTCTTCGGCAGTGATAAGCTCTGCCGCCATAAGCAGATCGCCTTCGTTTTCGCGAGTTTCGTCGTCAACAACGATGACCATCTCGCCGCGGGCAATCCGTTGAATCGCTTCATCTATGCCGATGAAGACGCTGATAGGTTCTTGATTTTGATTTTTTACCACTTTATATTTTCCTCTAATTTCATATTATATGGGGTGCTGTCTGTGTCAATACTAAAATATTGTTCCATCCAGTTTAAAGTATATTCGATATCGGGCGGGAGAGGAGCAAAAATGTCTAACTTCTTGCCGCTGATGGGATGGACAAATTGCAGTCGCCATGCATGGAGAGCTTGTCTAAGCAGATGAGTTGTAAGCAGTTCCGTCGCTTTTCTCTTCATGTTTTGCGGCATCAGGGAATGAACGTAGCGGCGAGTGTTATAGAGCAAATCGCCCAAGATCGGCATGTTTCTATCGGCAAATTGGACGCGAATTTGGTGCATGCGTCCGGTCTCTAACTTGATCTTGACCAGCGCAAAATAGTGGTAGTATTTCACGGTTTTGTAATAGGAAAGCGACCAGCGTCCTTCTTTTGCCACACACATTTGGCGGGGGTTGTTCAGTGAGCGCGCGATATTGCACTCAATCTTGTCCTCAGCGGGATCGGGGATACCGCTGGTGATCGCCAGATAGGTCTTTTCGATCTTGCGCTTGGCAAACATCTCGTTGAGCATGCTTTGCGTGCGGTCGTTCTTGGCGATGATGATGAGTCCGGAGGTGCCGCGATCCAGCCTGTGCACGATGCCGGGGCGGTTGGGGTCTCTGCCCGTGGAAAGGTTCTCGCCAAAGCGGTGCATGATGGCGTTTACCAAGGTGCCGTCGGGGTTGCCGTGTCCCGGGTGCACGATCATTCCTGCCGGCTTGTTGATCACGGCAAGGTCATCGTCTTCATAGACCACATCCAAGGGGATATCTTGGGCAAAAACCTCGTGTTCGGGCGGGGGCGGGAGATTGAGATCGATCACGTCGCCCTCTTTGAGAGGATAGCTTTTCTTTACGGGGATTTGGTTTACGAGGATGCGGTCTTCGGCAATCAGACTCTCGATAAAGCTACGAGAATACAGCTCTTGCAGGTTTAGATTGGCAAGATGTTTGTCCAATCTTATCGGCTCTTCGCCTTCGTAAACTATCTTAATCCGATTTAGCAATGTCTTCTCTCTCAATCAAAAATACTCCGCCGTCGGGGTTACCTTTGCGGTCGCGAACGATGGAGCCATTGAGGCATAGTCTTGTCAAGTTATTATTTGAGACAGCTTTAAAATCATAGACATTATTACCTTGGCGCAGGGCTTCGGAGATCGTGTCAAACACGGCTGCTTCGCCATCATCGCGGATGATTTTTTCGCCAATGATACAGTTGTCCGGGATCTCGGGATGCTGCCGGCGAAAAGAGTCGTTCATATAGATGATCTCGCCGTCAATGTTCAAAATCAGGCATTCTTGGCTCAAAAGATTGATCAAAAGCATGATGCGCTGATGGTGCTCAAAGACCTTTGCCGCTTTCGCATCATCAAATCTATCAATGCGTTTGAGCATCTCGCCTATCGCTCTTAGCAGGGGATGGAAGTTCGGGTCTTCGTCTGCGATATAGCTCTGGATATCGATTTTATAATCGCCCTTGGAAATCTCGGCGATGAGTGCTTCCAGTCTCTTCTCAGATTGCCTGAGTCGAAAGGGTAAGTAGTTGATGAGGAAGACGATATATAGGAAAATCAGGAAGCTGAAAGCGAGCATGATGCTCTGGATGTCGCTTGCCAAAGAAAAGATGTTGGTGGCACCGTTTATGCCCGACAAGACGAGGGCAAATTGGAGGAGGATGAGCAGGAACAGGATGCCCAAAAGGAGACGGATGCGAGCGATAAAAGAAAGCTTCATTTTGCCCTCCCGTGACTGGTCTTATAGAGCAATTTGTCGATGTTTCCCTTGCTGCCCATCAGCGTGAGGATGTCGCCTTCGTTGACGATGTCGTTGGCGCCGGGCATGTCGTTAAACTTCATTTCCATAATGTTTTGACCGTCTTCGGAAACGCTGAGGCTGTCATACTTTATGGCGACGATATTCACTCTGTAATTTGAGGGAAGGGCAAGCTCTTGGAGATTTTTCCCGACGAATTCCTTGGGGGCGATCAGCTCCATCACCACATGTCCGCTGGAAAGGCTCACATATTCAAGCACGTCTTTGGAGGTCAGTGTCTTGGCGAGTTGCGTTCCCACGATCTCCTCGGGCAAGAGGATGTGTTGCACGCCGATCAGCTCCATAATCCTGCCGTGCAGATGGTTATCCACCTTGGCATAGATTATTCCCACGCCAATCTTTTTGAGAATAGCGGCGCATAAAATGCTCTCTTGGATGTCTCGTCCAATCCCGAGAATCACGGCGTCTGCCTCTGCTAAACTCTGGGTTCTCAGCGCGCTCTCATCGGTGGCGTCCATGCAAATTGCACTGGTCACATTAGGCGCGATCTCGTCCACCAAATCCTGCTTTTTGTCGATGGCGATCACGTCTATCCCGCTCTCTGCAAGGATGTTGGCGACCGTTGTGCCAAATCTTCCTAATCCAATAACCGCATATCTTGCCATATTTTCCTCCCTTAGCCGATGGGTATTTTCTCCTCGGCAAAAACGATGTGTGCTTGATGTTTTCTCGTTCCAAGAGCATAGACCAAGGTCAGAGGTCCGATGCGGCCGAGATACATCAGCAAAGTGATGAGCAGCTTTCCGGCGCTGCTCAAATCGGGCGTGATCCCGCGTGAGAGTCCAACCGTTCCAAAAGCTGATACTGTTTCAAATAAGATGTCGTCAAAGCTAAAGTCTTGCGTGAGCATCAGTGCATAGCCAAAAACGAAGATCATCGCGCTCGCAAGTGTCACTAATATCGTTGCTTCCCTGATGTTTGAAAGAGGGATTCTACGGTTGAAAAGGCTGACTTCCTTCTTGCCGCGAAACATTGCTACCACCCAGAGGATGAGCAGCGCGACAGTCGTGGTCTTCACGCCGCCACCCGTTGAGCCCGGTGATGCGCCGATAAACATCAATAGATAGATCACAAAAGTGGATGCCGGGCTAAGCTGCTTGATATCCATAGTGTTAAATCCTGCTGTGCGAGAACTTATGGATTGAAATAGCGATGCTAAAACCCTAGTTTTCAAGGGATGCGCTATCAGGCTTTTACCATGTTCGGCTATGAATATTCCCAAAAAACCCAAAACAATGATGCTAGCCGTAGTGATGAGAACTATCTTGCTATGAAGGCTAAGCTTACGCGGTTTATCTCGGCTAGTAAAATAACGGAAAAGATCTATCAATACAGCAAATCCTATCCCGCCTAAAGTGATCAATGTTATGATGGTCACATTCAAAAGTGGATCGTTTATATAAGTTCTAAAACTATCTGCAAAAAGCGAGATTCCGGCATTGCTAAAGGCTGATATGGAGTGGAAAATGCTGTTATACATGGCGGCGGGCGGGGACATCCGGCGCGAGAAAACGAAGTATAAGAGAATGGCGCCAAAAGCCTCAATCGTGATCGTCACCAGAACTATGCTCTTGAGCAGGCGGAAGATATCTATCCTCTCGTTGCCGCCAACCACGTTGTGCATCACATTTTCCAGTCTGAGATTGAGCCGGCGTCCCAAGATCAGCGCAAAGGCGGTGGAGATCGTCATAATCCCCAATGCGCCGATTTGGATGAGGATCAAGATTACGATCTGCCCAAAAAGCGTGAAGTGGCTGCCGATGTCCACGACGCTGAGTCCTGTTACGCAAGTTGCACTCGTTGCAGTGAATAGAGAGTCGATGAAAGAAGTGTTCTGGCCAGAAACCGAGGCTGTTGGCATCATCAAAAGCACGGCGCCCAATACTATCACCAGCGCAAAGCTGAGCATCAAGGAAAGAGATGGGCTCCTCGAAATAGCGCGCGACAGCTTGCCTTCAAAGAGCCTGAAAAGCATGTATTGCAAGAAGTAATAGCTCTGACGGATGAGCAGAATGAAGATCAGGTATTTAATCTGATAAAACATCATCAGAAAGCCAAAAACTATCATAGATAAATCAAACCAAACGCTGTCGCTCGGCTTTTTGGGGGCTATCAGTTTGAGTATGGTGGCAAAGATTGCAAGGGATAGATTGGCAAGCGCTGTGATGATTTCAATCTGGGGATAGTGGCTAAATTCGTGGAAAACCCCCTCGAAAAACAGCACAAAAAAGCTCCATCCTGCCAATAAATATGCAAGGATCTCGACAATTGTCAGAAACTTTTGACTGCGCTTAGCCGACATGGCTATCTCTTATGGCTATCTCTTGGAGATGTCTTCTAAAATGAGCTCTTGTATTTCTTCAACGCTTTTGCAAGCTGGGATTGATGTGATGGAATCTCGCTTTTCAAAGAATGATTTCAAGATGAAGGTGCGTTCATAAAAAGCTTTCACACGTTTTGCGATTGCCTCGGGCTCGTCATCGGCACGTGTAGCGAGCGCAGAGCCGCAAATATCGCAGATACCGGGCACGCTTGGAGGTTTATGCTGCGTGTGATAATTCTCGCCGCAATTTGTGCATACCAAGCGTCCTTCGATGCGGTGAATGGCGTCCTCTTCGGAGAGCTCAAGATAATAGACTTGGATCAAGTTATAGTGCTCCACGAGATGTTCAGCTTGACTTAAAGTGCGCGGAAAGCCATCGAATATGATGCCTTTACAGCCCGGCTCCACGCTGGTGTCGATCATGTCAAAGACGATGGTGTCTTTCACCAAATCGCCGCGTTCGATAATGTGTCCGACAGCGTCTCCAACAGCACTACCGATGCTGACCTCTTGGCGCAAAAGGTCGCCGATATTGATGTGTTGAAAACACATACGCTGAGCCAGGAGTCCCGCTTGAGTCCCCTTGCCACTTCCCTGAATGCCCAAAAATACTATCGCATCCGTCATAATCACCTCAGTTTTGGACAATAACTCTGACAAGGCAATAAATGTCAAGCAAATACGCCTGAATCTTGTCTGATATCCGAGCTTGTCTCCTCATAATTTAGCGCTCCAAGATTACAAATGCAAGCGCCATAGTCCTTTCGTGACTCAGAGAAAGATGGATATTTCTCACTCCAAGCTTGTCGGCATAAGCCTTGGTTGCACCCGAAAGCTCAACTTTCGGCTTGCCTTTTTCATCTGAAAAGACGCAGATTTCTTTGAAGCTTATTTGCTCTGCCCAGCCTGTGCCAAGTGCTTTCATCAATGCTTCCTTGGCGGCAAAACGAGCGGCAAAACTCTCGGCGGAACTGGCACGCTCTTGGCAATAAGCTATCTCTTTTGCGCAAAAGACTTTCACGATGAACGCAGGGTTTTTCTCGATCAGCCGCTGAACGCGCGCTACATCGACGATATCCGTCCCGATGCCGATGATCATGATGCTACTTGTTCTCCTCTTCCAGCTTGAGCAGATATTCTTTCACTTTGAGACCGCCGCCGAAGCCGCCTAAGTTCCCGCCGGCGCGCACCACCCTGTGACAAGGGATGATGATGCCTATGGGGTTTTGACCCAAAGCGTTGCCCACGGCTCTTGCGGCTTTGGGTCTATCGATGCGTCTTGCCAGCTCGGAATAGGTGATCACCTCTCCATAATCCAGATGCAAAAGCTCTTCCCAAACCATGAGTTGAAAGGGAGTGCCCGTTGCGAAAAAGGGGATGTCAAATTCCTTGAGCTTGCCGGCAAAATAGTCGTCGAGCTGCTTAAAGAGTGTTTCACCGAAGGCATCAGGTTTCTGCTTGTTGAGCGGTTTCTCACAAAACGAGAGTTCCATGATGGTTTCATCCTCTATCCCGATCTCGAGGCAGATATTTGGGTTTTGGTAATATATCACGTTAAACATATCAATCTCCTTGGATTATGAAAGATAAAGCCCTCCGGGGTCATATAAACAACCGGAGGGCTTGGAAGTGTTTTACTATTACTATGCAGTGAATCTTCTGCGCTCTTTGATTCTGCTCGCTTTACCCTTGGCGCTGCGCAGATAGAAGAGTTTCGCTCTGCGAACTTGTCCATGGCGAACGATCTCAAGCTTGTCGATATTCGGAGAGTTCTGAGGGAAAATCCTCTCCACTCCAACACCGCTGGAAACTTTGCGAACGGTGAAAGACTTCGAAACACCGGCACCGCGCTTTTGGATCACGATACCTTGGAATATCTGAATTCTTTCTTTTCCGCCTTCTTTGATTTTATAGTGCACCTTAACGGTATCGCCAACGCGATAGTCCGGAAGGTCAGTTCTGATTTGGTCTCTGCCAATTTGTTGCAGAATATCCATTTGGGTTCCTCCCATATATATACTCGGATAAGCTGTGGGCTATACACTTTGCGACGCTGAACACAGCCAGTTTTCGTCGGCTTCTGCGTATAAAGTCCGCTCTGATGCTGCGTTCTGAACCTCGATCAATTCGCTCTGAAAATCAGAGTCCATCAAGCTGCCAAGTGGCAAGTTCCGCATTGTGCAATGTCTTGCTCACAACCTTTCCTGATTGGTAATCTGTCTTCCTCCCTGCGGAGGACGGCTTATTTCTTGTTTAAATCCGGTCTGCGGGTCTGGGTTAGTCTCTCGCTTTCGTCTTGCGCCCACTTTTTTACTTTGGCATGATCGCCGCTAAGCAAAACCTCAGGAACGCTTTGATTCATGAAAACTTCTGGTCTCGTATAGCAAGGATATCCCAGAGCACCCTCGTAAAAGGAATCGCTTTTGGCGCTGTCCATATCGCCGAGCACGCCTTCTTGCAAGCGCGCCACGCCATCGATAAACGCCATCGCAGCGAGTTCTCCCCCGCTGAGGACATAGTCTCCCAGCGAGATCTCATCGCTGATGCATAGGCGTCTGATGCGCTGGTCTATCTCTTTGTAGTGTCCACAAAGCAAGACGATGCGCTCTTCTTTGGCATAGCTATTGAGGATGTCTTGATTGAGCTTTCTGCCTTGAGGGCTGAAGTATATCACAGGCGCAGGCTGAGCCGATATCTTTGCCGCGATAGCATCCCAGATCGGCTGAGGACTTGCCACCATGCCGGCAAAACCGCCATAGGGATAGTCATCAGTCTTGCGATGTTTATCTTGGCTATATGCACGGATATCGTCCAAATTAACCGAGATAGCACCCTTTTGGATTGCCCGAGCCACAATGCTGCTTTCTAAGAAGCTTTTAAAGGACTCGGGGAAAAGGCTTAATACTTCAAGCGTCAGCATCTTCTTCGTATAAGACACCATCGGAAAAGCTGAGTTCTGAGGCCGAGAGCAATTCAGTCATATTGCTGAGAATCAAGGGCTCGCCCGCTTTACAGGGACGAACGTAATGCTCCACAAAGGGGATCATGATCTCGATATCCAGCGCGGTATTCACCACCAAAACCTCGTGTGCGCCGTTGTCAAAAACATCCACCACACAGCCGAGAATGCTGTCTTGCCAGATCACGTCACTTCCCAAAAGCTCGCCGCTATCCTCATCCGTCTCAATCTCTTCTGCATCGATGGCGATATAAGCTTCGCGATGCAGCTTCCTCTCTTGAGAAACTCCATCTTCTGCAAACATCAGCCAGCAATCCCTTCCGGATTCTTTTCTTTCACTGATACTTAGGTAAAACACTCTATTTTCTTCAAAGATCAAATACAGTTTGTCCAGCTCGTCAAAGTCTCGGCGATAGCCGGGCTTGATCATTGCTTTGAACCAACCGTCTGCATCCTGTCCGCCCAGTCTGCCGATAACGATAAGGTCTTGAGCGGTCATTTACTCGATAATTTCCAGCTCGGCGCGCTTTCCTTGTTTTGTCGATACTGCATTAAGGATGACGCGGATTGCACCGACTGTGCGGCCACGCTTTCCGATCACCTTACCGATGTCCCCTTTTGCTACTCGTAATTCATAGACGATGTCGTTGCCATTGTCGTTCTCTTCGATAGAGACCATGGCGGGATCGTCCACAAGTGCTTTTACTACGAATTCAATAAGGTCTTTCATTTTCACCTCGCTGTGATATTTTTTGCTTATTCAGCATTTTTCTCTGTCTTAGCCGCTTCGAGCTTACGTTCGTGCCATATCTGCAGAACGCCGGCTTTGCGCAAAAGTGAGCGCACGGTATCCGTAGGCTGTGCACCAACGGAAAGCCAATGAATAGCTCTTTCGGTATCGACAGTGAGTTTGAGGGGGTCTGGTTTCGGATCATACCAACCGACGCATTCGATGTATTTCCCAACTTGTTTAACGCGGGAATCCACCGCAATAATGCGATAGAACGGTTGGTCGTTAGATCCCATTCTTCTCAGTCTTAACTTGACCATTATTTCTCCTTGTTATATTAACAAATATATATTTTAGTAGATTTACCACACTTTTTCAAAGTGCTATTTGCGTCAAGAACTTTTTGTTCCATAGCTGAGGATGAGCTCCCACACATTCATAGGAATAAAGCCCTTGTATGCATAAGGCGCGGATATGCGAGCACCTAAGATTTCCAAAACAATCTCACCACGAACGCTGTAATTCATGCCGCCTTTGACCACCCCGCGTGCCGCTGAAAGGATTGATTTGAGGTTTGACATCTCAAATTCCATGACGCCTTCACGATAGAAGACATCTTCCTTGAAGCTAAGTTGTTTGAGGAGATCACCATGTCCCACCTTCTTGTCGTCGATATAGATATCAGCCGGGAAGGCGAGGACTTTGTATCTAAGTCCATAGGGATTGAGTAGCATAAAGTCCGTGCGCAAAGCAGTTGCATTGAGCTTATATTGATGCACATAGGTGCGCATGACTTTAAAGAGGTCTTGTGTATCCACCTTAAACCGAGGAATCTCGCCCGTGATTTGTTCTTTCAGCGAGATGCTATAAGGCTCGTCGTAATTGAATTTCTTTGTGAATCCATTTGCCTTGCCTTCCCCGCGTGCAACGATGAACATATCAACATTATAGTTCGAATAGTTGATGAGTCCCAAGGTCGGTCGCGTTTGCAAATTGACCCCAAAATCAATGCGCGCAGTTTGCTTTTTACCAAGCGTATATTCGCGGCTCAGCTGTCCATGCCCGATTTTTTGTCTATCCATGTTCAGGATATCCACATCCAGCTTTTTGAGTTTGATATTATAGCTATTTGGATTATACACCAAGAGTGAAAGTTCGAGCTCAGTTTGATCCACCGAGAAGTTTTTGATGCTGACATCGCGCACTCTTTCCACCTCGGGTGTCTTGAAAACAAGCCGGCAGGAGCTCGTCATGACAGCAAGCAAAATCATTAAAACAATCCATCTACGTTTCATCGATTCACCTCAAAGATTCTGAACCACATTTCCAAGGAAAGCACATTGAAGAGCATATCTGCATCGCCATTATTTCCAGCGAGATAGCCTTGCCACTTCCGGTGAATCACAGGCAGGTTCCAAATCCCGCGATGCCTGAAGCGTGTGCTATAAATTATATCTTCCACAAGAGTTTTCAGCTGTTTTCTCAGCCAATGATGAGTTAGCGGGCTTCCAAAGATGCCCTTATCTTTCCGATTTACCACCTCAGCGGGCATGGCGTGCCCCAAAGCTTCGCGATGTATTGCCTTGCGATAGGGCGGACGGTTTTTATATCCCGCCGGCAAGGTAAAGACGAAATCCACCAAACGGTGATCGAGGAAAGGCATTCTGCTCTCAACGCTGTGCCCCATGCTCATCCTATCTTCATAGTGGAGTTGCGTTTTGAGCATGCCGCTGCCCACCATGTTCAGCATGAAAGAATTGAGTTTGGACGTACCCAGATCGGTGATCTTATCCATGATCGGCGTGCCGGCTTCCTGATGCGCTTGACTCACGAAATCCTTGTTAAAAGGCTCAAAGTGATAGAATTGCGATTCCAGCTTATAGAGCGTGGATTCTTTCATGGACGCTGAAAGTAGGATCTTGCCCATATTTGAAGCTACTTCTTTGGGTGAAGAACCGGCGAAATGCTTGATCTCTCCCGCAAAGTCCCCGATCTTCCCGCCTAACAAGAGATCGGCAAAATAGCGATAGCCCGCATGGTGATATCCGCCCATAAACTCATCGGGACCCAAGCCGGAAAGCAGGACTTTCACGCCCTCGTCATTGGCTTTTTGCATCAGCGCATATTGGCTTACAAATCCCGAATTCACCGGCAGATCGTTCAGCCAAATCGCTTTCGAGAGCCACTTTGCAGCGTCATTCGCATCCGGCGAGATATAGCAGGTTTGTGCGCCGCTGTTTTCGGCAATCATCTTGATATATTTCCGTTCGTCCAAGCGCGCCGACTCTTTGTAATAGGTAGAAAATGTCCGGAATGGATAATCCACAAAGTCGCCGGCAAAGGAGACAATCGCCCCTGAATCCAGTCCGCCCGAAAGCGATGCGCCAACCTGAACATCACTGCGCAATTGCATCCTGAGACTATCCAAAAAGAGCTCCAAATACCGCTCTTTTGCTTCCTCAAAACTGAGTTCAGACTTCTCAAAACTATCTTCATCAAGATGATAATAAGTCTTTTGGCTGAGCTTCCCGTCTTCGAGAATCATGCATTTGCCCGGCTCCAAAGCACGGATATCACGCCAATAAGTCTCATCCGAATACGCCAAAAAGCTGTTGATTTTCGTAGCGCGCCAGATCGCCGCATTGTTTAGTTCTTGCTCAAAAGGAAGCTCCAAGAGCTGCTTTATCTCACTGCCCCAATAGAGCATATCGTCATTTATGTAATAATAAAAAGGCTTGATTCCAAAGCGGTCGCGGCTCATGAACAGACGTTTTGTCTTGAGGTCCCAGATCGCAAAAGCCCACATGCCATTCAGCCGCAGAACGCAATCGTCACCCCAAGCGTGATATGCCTTGACAATGACCTCGGTATCGCTGTGCGAAAAGAACTTATATCCTTGCGCAACAAGCTCTTCGCGAAGCTCCACATGGTTATATATCTCGCCATTGAAGATGATGGCAAGAGCAAGCTCTTCATCCAGCATGGGCTGATGCCCGCTGAAGCTGAGTTCCAGCGTGGGCAACCTGCGAAAACCGAAGCCTAATTGCGCTTGATATATGCCTTTATAGCGCTCTAAGGGACCTTCGCTCCCGATGCTGCTATCTTCTCCGCCAAATGCCTTTGCGCTACGCTCCGGAAGGTTGAACAAGAGATAACCTTCATCGTCCGGTCCGCGATGAACAATCTTGGAATTCATCTGTTTCAGATGGTTAAAATCTATTCTTTGTGTGCCGCTAATGCTTGCAATTCCAGTAATTCCACACATTTACTACTCCTGATATTTTGGGTAAGTCATCATCAATAGCTGCCCGCTTTTAGTCAAGACTTTTGTTTTTATGAGCCTACTAAACTGTGCGATGGGTGGAAGTTTGGGGCGGTAACATCTTGTTGCCGCATGAGCGTCAGCTCATTCAGAGGGCTGACGAGGCATGTAGAGGAGGTTTTAATAGAAAACTGTGTTTTCTCTGGCAACAAGATGAGGTGTCCTGAAAATAGTGGACAAAACGAAAGGAGATTATTATGAACACCTCAAAGAAGCCCAGCCTACAACCTAAGTATAGCGAAGCATTTAAGTTAAAAATATTAGATG
>Ga0172382_10006632_pt1 | contig 16703 bp, 14 predicted proteins | sample Leawel138RmetaG_FD_122245 | JGI IMG/M metagenome (GOLD analysis project Ga0172382, IMG submission 122245) | Leachate microbial communities from a municipal landfill in Southern Ontario, Canada - Leachate well 138R metaG | ecosystem: Engineered > Solid waste > Landfill > Unclassified | place...
GCACGCCAGGATTCTCGGCATCCACGCCCCGGTAGCCCAGATCCACAAACACCTTATCCGGCTGTACCGCACAATCCTGCATCAGAATGGTGGCCTGCTCAAGCTGTGAGCCCAGCGTATGGCCATCGTACGGATTGCGGTGAAATGCCCGGGCACCCACGATCAGGTTGCCGGTGAAGGAGCTGGCAATGCCCACCTTCACCCCAAACTCGTAAGGGCGGCGCGCCTTGCCCTTGCTGATGCAACTCACCTCGGGGGCGTGCCAGGCGTACAGCTTGGGTTGCCCGTTGACCGTCTTGCGCTGAGCGCTCTGAGCGACGATGCGCTGGGCCTTGTCCAAGACCTCAGCCAAGGCATCGCGTACCGCCTGGCCCATCACGCTGGCTTTGCGATCCATCTCGCGGGCGAGCCGCCCCACAATGGTTCGCTGGCGCTTGATTGCCCGACGCATGCGTTTGAACTGACGCGCGTGGGCATAGCGCCCGGCCTGACGGCTCAGTTGCTCGCCTTCCTTGGCAAAGGTCTGCTTCAGCGGGATTCCGGTCGCCTTGGCCGCTTCCACCAGCTTGAGGCGTGCCGTCTCCAGCAGCCGGCTATCCGTCGGATGGGCGATGGCCTTCTCCTGCACCGTGCTGTCCACAATCACCCGGGTCAATTCCTGGGGTTTGATCAGCTTCAGTTCCACCGCCACGTTGATGGTCTGCGCCAGCAATTCCTCAACGCCGTCTTCGCCCAGCAGTTTACGGAACTTCACCAGGGTGGTGGCGTCGCAGGGCTGGCGGTGTTCAAAATACGCCTGGCCGGCGAAGAATTGCCAGGTCGGCGTCTCGCCCCAGCGCGCCACCACGCCCTCATCGGACTCATTGAAGGCATGCTTCAGGTACAGCAGCGAAATCATCACCCGCAGTGGCACACGCGGGCGACCGGCTTTGCTGGCCGACGCTTGGCGCTGGGGCTTCTCTCCGAACAAGTCCAGATCAGGCAGGGCCTGGCCTTCGTGCGCCTTGCGTACGAACCGATGCGCCACCCCGGCTTCGATCTCCTGCCACGGCATGCGCGAGGCCAGCACCGCCAACGGATGGCGCAAGTCGATCATCTGGTCAATGCGGGCGCGAAAGAAATCGTCGGTGGCGGGGCAAGAGAACATCACGGCAAAACTCCCAGAAAACAGCTTCTATTGGACAACAAACTGGGAGTTATGGGTATCGGATATTGCCCGAATACTCAGTGTTCATGCGGGGTGCGGGGATTATTCAGGGCCGACTATTTATCCACTTAGAATTAGAACCTGACTCATAGTCGGCTTGTTTCTGGAAGCCTGTGGGATGTGGGGCCGCACGGTCGGTCCTAAAAAACACTGTTGCTCAGAACCGACTAGCTCAATCTAGGTTCCCGTTACATGATCAGCTAAATTCAGCATGTATTGGTCATATAACCTCAATCGAACTTCAACCGCCCCTCCCTCACATCTAGGTCGAGCTGGGTGGCTACTCTTCTATAACGTCAACTTGCCTGCGCGATCCACGCCGGAAGTTGTCGTCGTCCTTGCAGTATGCGAGGGCGTCCCGCAGCATTCCCGCCAGACGGTACAAGTCCTCCGGCTTGGCCAGCAGAATCTGGCCGTTGCGACCGATTTCCAGGCCGGCTCGCTCGGCTTCTGCTTGGTGTGCGCTCGTGATCGGCTCAATGAACTGTATGGAGGGTCGGCGCTTGTCGCCCCAGAAACGGAAGAGCCACCTGTTCGACTTTCCGCCAAGGATCACGCTGAAATACGTCTCTGTATCCCGCATCGATAGATCTTCATCTATCAAGATATCGGCACATATTTCGAATAGTCGACGCTCGTCAGCGGTAGTCACGATCTTCTCGTTGTCGGGATGTATGACCGGCGCATCGTCATCTGCCACAACTTCTACAGGAGGTGCCTCTTCAGTCCGATCCGGGCGCGACAGGCTGGTTGCAACCATGCCGCTGATCGATTGCGCGACTGCCTGTTTTACGATTGGCTGAATGCTTTCGAGGAAGCGACCAGTGTATGTTCTCTGGATGCCAGCGCGTGTGGCAATGTATCGCACAAAATCAAGATCGCAATCACGCAACGAGCCGGTTATCGCCTCTCGGAACGCTGCCAGATAAATGTTCTCTTCCGCAAGTGCTCGCAGTGCCTCGGGTTCCAGCTTGTCATGATGGAATCGACGTAGCTGCTCTGCTGTGTCTTCTGCGGGCTCCTCGAAGTTCACAACAAGAAACGGGTCGGTGTCCATAATGTTCCGGTTGACCAGATCGGTGAAGAACCGCCATTCCCGTCCATTGGTAATGGCTGCCACCGCGACCTCTGGTGTCGCGTTGTAGTAGCGGGACAGCTGCGGGCAGTGGTTGGTGAGTTCCTGGGCATGAGCTTTGGCCTCGATAAATAGCACAGGGATGCCCGCGCTGAAGAGCGCGTAATCGACACGCTCGCTTGCCTTGACGCCCGGGAAGTCAGCACCGTACTCAGCTTTCACTTTGGTTGGATCGTAGGGGCTAAAACCCAAAATATCCAGAAGAGGAAGTATCAGGGCTTGCTTGGTCGTTTCTTCGGTTGCACAATGGGCGCCCACCTTTTTCACATGCTCGATGTGTGCTGTGATCCGTCTTTTGAACTCTTCCACTACAGGCTCCTGTTTTGGTTCGATACTGATTTCGTAGATGGTTGTGTGGCATTCGCAGAACAAAGACTCCTTAAGAGAACACTTATTATGGAAATAGGCGTCACACGACCGCAGCGATTTCCCGACCCTCGATGATTCCCCAATTAAGATAATGCTCCAAAGGATTCACGCCTGCCAATGCGATGTCAACATGGGTGTCAAGGTAGTGGCTGGTGTCGAAGCTTGGCGACGGATCACGCCCTTCCTTCCATCCATAGAGCATGTAATGTTCAAAGGGGTTGACTCCTGCACCTGCAACGTCCTGATTTGTTGCCAGGTACCAGTCCGTATCAAATAGGCGATTGGGGTCCCGCCCTTCCTTCCATCCCCAATGCATGTAATGCGTAATTGGATCAACGCCTGATGCCGCTATATCGGGGTTTTGGCTCAGATACCAGTTTGCATCGATAGATGGAATATTTGAGGTGGCAGGTTCTGGCGTAGGCGCTGGACCGGGCTGAGGGTGTGGAGCGTGATTGTTCCCAGGCCAGGGATCGAAAAATTCACGCTCTCGGGTGAGAATATGGTCAATTTCCGCCTGCATTCCTTTTGACCAGAAGACTGCACTTCCCAAGCCTAGATGTTCCATCTGACCGTAAGATACGTCGCCCATATGCATGCCATTCTCGCGGATGACGTATTCCATCCCATGCTGAGAGGTCGTGAAGCCGTTGAAACTAAAAGTCTCGATTGGATGGTTCCGAATTTCCTCAACCAAGATTAAGGTCTCACTGCTGATATCGCCCAAGAGTAAGTGGCGTCCGCCATCTATAGTGACCGCGAATGTGGATAGTGGATCGATATGAAACGGCGCGACTAGAGTGTCGTGACCGCTAGAGTCCAAAATTACCGCGTAAGATGCGATGCCCAGCCAATAGGTGTCATTTCCACTTCCGCCTATCAAGTAGGCGTGGTTAAACGGGCTTAAAAAGACCTCGTCGTCTCCAGGCCCGGCGTAAACTATGTCGCCATTGATCGCCCATATAGAGTCAGCAGCGTGTGTTCCCACACGTTCGTTATAGTTAATCATCGCTCAATCCTCGTGTATAAGCTGCGTTAATGCGGTCTGGGTGTTCATGAGAATAAGGACCTACGCTGGCTGATCCATCGACCACTTGTTGCCCTTTCGCGGGCGACATCAGTGAATCAGGGGGTATCACATTTTTCATGATAGACGTGATTGGTTACGTATAGACTGTTGAGATGTTCGTGGCCAATACGGGTTTGCCCCCTATAAAGTGAAAAAATGCCGTCATAGCACGATGGCCGCGCAGATTTTCAGAAAACACACCCGAACGGTGGCAATGTTGGCACGCTCCAGCTGGGTTTTCCGCAAGGACGTCTCAAGCAGGGGCGGCATAAGCATGTAGCCAACTGCAGTCAGAGCAGCAGCCGAAATTGATTGGCCGGGACTTTCTGGCAGCTGGCGCGTGCGCCAAACAGATCAAGCTGGGCTTCCTTGATACGGTGCACGGCTTCGCCCCTCACTTTGGGACCCTTAGATGCCGTTCCGAGGGCGTCCATCCCATCGATCACAGTTCCGGGAAGGCGTACAACTATCCAGAGTGGCTGCAGGTGGTGTTTGGTCGAATCTTGGTCTTTGATCGCACTGAGCACGAAGATGGTGTGCCAATGACTGGCAAAGAAGCGTCGCCATCAGACAAGGCGCAGACTGAGGTTGCGCAGTCACAGTAAAAAATATCGGGCCGCTAGCCGTGCGCAGGTGGGGCGGCTACTGTGCGGCTTGGTCGGGTGCAAGGCTAATTCGCGAGAGGTACGGAACTATGAGCAAGCGTAAACTGATCATGCCCACACCCGAAGAGGATGCGGAGATTAATCGCGGCATCGCTTTGGACCCGGACACCTACGAGCTGGGTGCAGAAGAGTTCTAGCAGCTGAAGCGGGTGGGACGCCCGCGCCTGTCGACACCCAAGGTCGCGGTGACCATCCGCTACGATGCGGACATCATCGAAGCCTTCAAGGAGGGCGGCTCTGGCTGGCAGACGCGGATGAATGATGCGCTGCATTCTTGGTTCAAGACAGCCTTTCCGTAGTCATGGCGCTTTCTTGTGGAAATGTCTCTTAAGAGAACTGTGGCCGAATTCATTGGCAGGAAGACACAACATCACACAAGGGGAAACTTGCCTTGGGGTGCTAGGGTTTGTCACTATGGACACGACTTATCAAGGTAGCGCGACACGGCGCTGCGTTGTGTCGGAGAAGGCTTCGGTAGATGACCGAGGTCCTTCATATCAACCCTGAAAACGGAGTGTCTATGATTCGATCATCCAAAGCCTTTCTGAGTGCGGCTATTCTTGCGGCCGGCGTGGCTGCCATGCCGGCGATGGCACAGACCGCAGCGACGGGTGCGCAAGCCCCCGTGCCTGCTCAACCTACTGCACCGGCCATGCAGCCGACGGACGCGCAACTGCAGAAATTCGTTCAGACATCTCAGAAAGTAGCGGCGGTTGTTGAAGAATATCAGCCTAAATTGCAAGCTTCCCCCGACGATGGCGCCCGCGAGCAGGTAATGCGAGAGGCCGATGAGAAAATGGTGCAACTGGTCCGGGCTGATGGCCTGACCGTTGATGAGTTCAACGGAATTGGTGCGGCCATTCAACAGGATCCACAGCTTCGCCAACGCGCTATTGATCTGGCAAATAAGTCTGGGGGTTAAGGCGGCAGCGTAGCCTCAAGGCAGTGACAGAACCTCAAGACATTGACAGAAAAGACGGCTAAAGCCGTCTTTTCTGTGTGTGGCGGATGCGTCGGGATTCAGGCGTATTGCTTCATAACTGCGCTGCGGCGAACGTATCGCAGCGGCGCGGGTCGCCGGATTCGTAACCACGGGTGAACCAGCGCACCCGTTGCGCCGAAGTACCGTGAGTGAAGGAATCGGGTACGACATAGCCCTGGCTTTGCTTCTGGAGTCTATCGTCGCCGATGGCCGCTGCGGCGTTCAGGCCTTCTTCGATGTCGCCCGGTTCTAGGGTGGCGCGCTGAGCATCCGAATGATGGGCCCACACGCCCGCAAAGCAGTCGGCCTGTAGTTCAACGCGTACAGATATTGCATTGGACTGTGCGGTGTTCATGCGAGCGCGCGCCTGAGCGACCTGGTCCATGACCCCCAGTTGATTCTGCACATGATGAGCAACTTCGTGCGCGATGACATAAGCCTGCGCAAAATCGCCAGGCGAGTTCAGCTGGTGTTCAAGCTGCTTGAAAAAAGAAAGATCGAGATAGACGCTGGCGTCGCCCGGGCAGTAGAAGGGCCCCATGGCCGCCTGGCCCATCCCGCACGCGCTGGGCGTTGCACCCGTGTAGAGAATCAGTTTTGGTTCCTGGTATCTGCCCAACCTGAATTCCGTGAACAGGGCATGCCAGGTTTCTTCTGTATCGCCCAATACACGGGCGACAAACTGGCGTTCGGGTGTTTGCCCAGCCCGTTGGGTCGATGTATCGTAGGACCCGTTAGTGGGTGCCGGCCCGCCCAGATTCTGCAGAACAACCGCCGGGTCGACGCCAAAATAAATTGCGACCAAGGCAAGTATGATGGTGCCGACACCGATCTTCCCTCGACCGCCTAGCGGCACGCGCCGGCTGCGGCGGTCTTCCACATTGCGGCTTTCCCGCGAGTTCCCCAGGCGCATTCGAGCGGCTCCGTGTTTGCTGAGTGGTCATCGTTCCGGTCGAACGTTTTTTCGATTCTAAGGTCGTATTTTATTGCCTGTGTTCCGAGGCGACCTTAAACTGATCAACAAGAATGTTAGGATACGTTAAATGGCTCAACTTTTCGTCGTACATCCAGAGAATCCGCAGTCTCGTTTACTCAACCAGGCTGGTCAATTGCTTGCCGAAGGCGGTCTGGTCGCCATCCCCACTGATTCAAGCTATGCCATAGTGGCGCGCCTGGACGATAAGTCCGCCGCCGATGCCTTGCGCCGCCTGCGCGGGCTGGATGAACGCCATCATCTCACGCTGCTGTGTCGTGACCTTGGCGAAATCAGCCATTTCGCCCGTGTGGATAATCGGCAGTATCGTTTTCTGAAGCTGGCGACGCCGGGTTCTTACACTTTCATCCTGGAAGCGACCCGTGAAGTGCCTCGTCGTGTTTCTCATCCTTCACGTAAAACCATAGGCATACGCGTGCCAGACCATCGTATTGCATTGGCCTTCATCGAAGCGGCCGGTACTCCGCTGATGTCCACGACACTCATCCCTGATGGTGAAGATCAGCCGCTGAATGACGCGCAAGAAATCTACCAACGTTACGGGAATCAATTAGCTGCCGTGGTCGACGGCGGTGCCTGCGCACTGACACCGACCACAGTCATCGACCTTACAGGGCCGCTGCCAGAAGTCATGCGCCGTGGTCAGGGTGACCTGGCTGCCGTCGGGCTCGATTGAATCAGGTAGCCGATGTCCGAACTTATCCAGACGATTACGGTTTACGCGCTACCCGTACTCTTTGGCATTACCCTTCATGAAGCCGCGCATGGCTACGTTGCACGCATGTTCGGCGACCCGACCGCCTGGCAGGCTGGCCGCATCAGTCTGAATCCTATCCGTCACATTGACCCGGTGGGCACCATAGTGGTGCCTCTGGTGTTGCTTTTTTCCACGAAGTTGATGGGTGGGGGCGGGCTGTTGTTCGGGTGGGCCAAACCGGTGCCCGTCGACTGGAGCCGCCTGCGCAACCCCAAGCGTGACATGGCCTGGGTGGCGCTGGCCGGCCCGGCTTCCAATCTTGTCATGGCCATCATATGGGCCATAGGTCTCAGGCTGCTGGCGGAATCGGGTGCGTCCGCATCGGATTTCTGGGTACGCATGACTATTGCAGGCGTCCAGGTGAACCTGATACTCATGGCGCTCAATCTGGTGCCGTTGCCGCCGTTGGATGGTGGGCGCATTGTCTGCAGCCTTCTGCCCAACCGGCTGGCGTATCAGTACTCGCGTATCGAGCCCTACGGCATCCTGATACTCATTGTTTTGATGTTGACAGGCGTGCTCTGGTTTTTGCTGGAACCTTTCCTGTTCTTCGGACACACAATCATTGAATGGTTTCTGTGACAAGACGCCCATTGCTGACGGGAATTCTACAACTCCGCCTTCAATACGGGTAAACTTGCGCGTTAGGTTCGGTTTTGAGTCTGCGGGCTTTTGACCAATGCGTTTGTGGAGATCATCTTAAAAATGGCAAGTACGGATTCTTCGATTCCCCAGTTTCAGGGCAGCATGGTTGCTATCGTCACCCCGATGCACCCTGACGGCAGCCTCGATCTCGACGCATTCCGAAAACTTATCGACTGGCACGTGGGCGAAGGCACTGACGGGCTGGTTGTTGTGGGTACGTCTGGCGAATCACCGACGGTCGACTTCGACGAACACGCCGAAGTCATTCGTGTGGCGGTCGAGCATGCGGCAGGCCGCATCCCTGTGATTGCAGGCGTGGGTGGCAACTCAACCAGCGAAGCCATCCGCCTTTCGCGCGACGCCGAAGCCGTCGGCGCGCAGGCGGGCCTGTCGGTGGTGCCTTATTACAACCGCCCCACCCAGGAAGGGATGTACCAGCATTTTCGCAAGATCGCCGAAACGGTCGATCTTCCCATGATTCTGTATAACGTCCCTGGCCGTTGTGTGGCTGATCTGTCCAACGAGACGGTCCTGCGCCTGGCTCAGGTGCCGAATATCATCGGCATCAAGGATGCCACGGGTGACATGGGTCGTGGCAGTCTGCTGCTGCGTGATGCGCCCCCGGGCTTCGCTGTGCTCAGCGGCGACGATGCCACTGCGGCAGCCCTGATGCTGCTGGGCGGCCATGGCAATATTTCAGTGACCGCCAATGTGGCACCGCGCCTCATGCGCGAACTGTGCAAAGCTGCCATCGAAGGCGATGTGCCCCGCACGCGTGAACTCAACGCCAGGCTGGCGCAATTGAACAAAGTGCTGTTCGTCGAGGCCAACCCCATTCCCGTCAAGTGGGCGCTTGCGGAAATGGGCCTCACCCAATTGGGATACCGTCTGCCTCTGGTGCCGCTTTCCCAGCAATATCATGAACTCGTCCGCACTTCCTTGAAAGAAGCAGGTTTACTCTGAAAATGATCATCCATTTCAAGAAGGCATGCAGGGTTGGGTCGGCAATCGGCCTGAGCGCGTTGCTGCTGTCCGGTTGCTCCACGGTCAATAAGGCACTGGGGCTTGAAGAACCCGTCGATTACAAAAGCACGGTCGCGGGCGACCCCCTGAGCATTCCGCCTGACCTGACTCAGGCCAATCGGGATGCGCGCTATATTGCGCCTGAAGGGGTCACCACTTTTTCGCAGTATGCGGCGGCGCAATCCGACCAGCCGGCAATTGGCCAGCCACAAGTTCTTCCGCAACAGGATGACATTCAGGTCATGCGCGACGGTGATTTGCGCTGGCTGGTGGTGCATCGGCCCGTCGAACAGATTTACCCGCAATTGCTGGAATTCTGGAACGAACAGGGCTTTACCATCCGCTCAGAAAACCCTCGCACCGGCCTGATAGAAACGGACTGGGCCGAAAATCGCGCCAAGATTCCCGAAGGCTGGATCCGTTCGGCACTGGGGGCCATCATCGACCAGGTCTTCGATAGCGGCGAACGTGAGCGCTTTCGCACCCGTCTCGAGCGGGTGAGCGAAAACCGCAGCGAAGTCTACATCAGCCATCAGCATATGTACGAGCAGCCCACCGCCGATAACGCGGCATTCAGGTGGGTGCATGGCAAGGAAGACCCAGGCTTGAATGCAGCCATGCTGGCGCGCATGATGGTCTTCCTCGGTACTGACGTCCAGACCGCGTCCGATCTGGTGACCGAGGCCGAAAAAGTGGATACGCGTCCTTCGGTCGAGGCCTTGCCTGATCGCACGGCCTTGGTGCTGGCAGAATCATTCGACCGTGCGTGGCGTCGTGTCGGTGTGGCCATCGATTCGGCGGGCTTCTCGGTTGAAGACCGCGACCGCTCCCAGGGCGATTACTACATCCGTTATCTGGATGCCGATCTGGGTGAAAAGATCGAACAGCAGAACTTCTTCGGGCGGCTGTTCGGCGCTCGCAATACGGCCGAACCTGTTTCCTATCGTATTCACGTGCAGGAACAGGGGGGCAGTTCGTTTGTCACCGTGCGTGACACGAATGGCATGGTTCAGGAAGACGATACGGCCAAACGCATTCTTGCGGTGCTGGTGGATCACATGGCTGCGGATTGATCGTTCCAAACCTGACGCAGGCCTTGTTCGTTCAAGGCTTGCGTCCGCCCATTTGTCGATCGGGCGCTGCTTTGATCGGTTTCAGAGCTTAGGGTGGGCGGCCTTGCGCACCGCTGCATTCTCTTCCATATAGTGCAACCAGCCTTCCGCAATCCATTCGCGCAAGGCAGCCACTTCTTTCTTCTTCAGTTTCCTGACAAGCTCCGGCGAACACACGAGAAACCGTTCATTTGCCAGCTTGCGCATGCGAGGACCCGGTTTAACGGGCGCGACTTCCCCATTGATGTAAAGCTCTTCGTCCCAATACATCATGCGGGTGCAGCGATCCAGTACTAGGCGGCCCACCATTGGTATTGGCTCGTGGTCCGGCAGCACATCATCGCCCGGAATAAAATAGGCGTTATCGGGAAGTTCGGTCAGCCATTGACCCAGGAAGCGGGCAGCCAGCCTGCGACGGTAGCGCAATTTTCGCGCGGCGTTCAGGGCAGCATCCAACATGGCATCGGGCAATTCGGCAGGCGTATCTGTCGCCGCTATACCTGGATCTTTGTAATTCGCGTCGAGTACAGGGCCGGCGATCACAGGCTGGGCGTATAGCCCGTCTTCGTTACCCAGATTGGCCATCAGCTGGTCTGAGATGGCATGCAGCATACCGTAGGCCAAGGCACCCTCGCTCGGCGCCCTGAAGCCAATGGAAATCGTCATGCAGCCGTCGGTTTCTGCAATGCCTTCGTGGGCGACGTGGGGGGGCAGGTAAAGCATGTCACCCGGCTCAAGCACGAATTCCTGCTCCGCTTCGAAACGCTGCAGTATCTTACAGGGCAGATCGGGTATCAATTCCAGATCGCTCTGTTGGCTGATGCGCCAGCGGCGCGTGCCGCTGGCCTGCAGCAGAAAGACATCATAGCTATCGAAATGGGGGCCAACCCCGCCGCCCTTGTTAGCCACGCTGATCATCAGGTCGTCCAGCCGAGCATCGGATATGAAACGGAAGCGGCGCATGAGCTCGGCCATGCCATCGTCGTGCAGATCCACGCCTTGCGCCAGCACCGTCCACCCAGGCTGGCGTATGGGAGGAAGCTTGCCGAAGGGGCCCTGGCTCATGTTCCAGCCTGCGTCGTCCTGCCATATCAGACGGGACTCGACTTCTTCGCGCTTGACCAGCTTGCGGATGTCGGACGGGCTCAGGTGGGGCTGATAGCCTGGAATCGCCTGCCGGATCAGCAAGGGCTGCCGTTGCCAGTATTCGCTCATGAATTCCATGGGGCTCAGGCCGCCGAGCAGTGTAAGGGGCTGATTGATACTCATGTAGTACGTTCCTGAAGGAAAAGAGGCGGCGCGGGGACTTGATCAGAGGGTCCCAGGCTGTGGCGAAGTGTAGCAAAGCGGGGCTTCCCTTAGAGTGACATCTTTGGGCACTCTGGCGGCGAGTACGCCAGGCTACGCATATCTGGTTTTTTATTTTGTTTTCGCTTCTTCACACAGTCTGTAAAGTTCGTCCAGGGCTTCACGTGGTGTGAGGCTGTCTGGATCCAGATCGGCTAATTTTTCTGACAAAAGCAACGACTTTTGAATGTCGGCAGCTGAATGCCCAGGGAAGGCGGATACGGGCTCAGCCATTGCGTCGGCTGGGGTTTCGTGTTCATTATTGCCAGTCCCGAAGAGATCCAGTTGAGGCGTCGCAACACCAAGGGCTTCCAGGCGCGAGAGTTCGCGGCTGGCGTGACGGATGACGGCTGCCGGAATGCCCGCGCGCTGGGCAACCTGAATGCCGTAGCTGCGGCTGGCTGGGCCTGGCCGCACTTCGTGCAGGAAAACGATGCCGGACGGGGATTCCGCGGCAGCCAGATGAACATTGGCGGCCGCCGGCTCTTCGGAAGGCAGGCGGGTCAATTCAAAATAGTGAGTGGCAAAGAGGGTGAGTGCCCGGTTGTGGCCAAGAAGCCGATGGGCAATGGCCCAGGCCAGCGCCAGGCCATCGTAAGTGGATGTCCCACGCCCGATTTCGTCCATCAGCACCAGGCTGTTGGGGGTGCTGGCCTGCAGAATGCCGGCTGCTTCCGTCATTTCCATCATGAAAGTCGACCGCCCGCCCGCCAGATCGTCGCCTGCGCCTATGCGTGTGAAGATGCGGTCGATATCACCGATACGGGCGTGCCGGGCCGGTACAAAGCTGCCTGTACGGGCCAGTAGCACGATCAACGCAATCTGTCGCATATAGGTTGACTTGCCACCCATGTTGGGCCCGGTGATCAACAGCATGCGACGTGTAGGCTCCAGTGCGCAGTCGTTGGGGGTGAAGCGCTCTATGCTGCGTTCCACGACGGCATGGCGGCCACCTTCTATGATGATTTCCGATGAATCGGTAAGCTGGGGAGCGACCCAGTCATTGTCGCGTGCGTGCATGGCCAGCGCAGCCAGGGTGTCGATTCGCGCCAGCGCAGCCGCACAGGCGCCCAATGCGCTGGCGTGGGTGGACAAGCTGTCAAGCAATTGCTCGAAAAGCCACTTTTCGCGTGCCAGGCTGCGTTCCTGTGCGGACAAGATTTTGTCTTCCCATTCTTTCAGCTCGGGCGTGATGTAACGTTCCGAATTCTTGAGGGTCTGACGGCGCCGATAATCGTCCGGGACCTTGTCGGCCTGACCTCGCGAGACTTCGATGAAAAATCCATGGACCCTGTTGTATTCCACACGAAGATTGGGAATCCCGCTGCGTTCCCGCTCACGCGCTTCCAGCTCCATGAGGAACTCACCGCTGTCCGTCGCCAGACGGCGCAGTTCGTCGAGTTCTTGGTCATAACCGGTTGCCAGTACGCCGCCATCACGAATCTGCAAGGCGGGTTCGTCTGCGATGGCACGGTTCAGCAGATCTGCCAGCGAAGGGTCGAGTTCGATCTTTTGCCAAAGGGCGCCTAGGGCAGGACCGTCGGTGTAGCGTTCTGCCATGAACTGCACGAGTTCCGGTAATTGCCGCAGGCAGTCGCGCAAACTGGCGAGTTCGCGTGGCCTGACCGAACGCAAGGATATCCTGGTGGCTATGCGTTCCACGTCTGGCATGCGCTTCAGGGTTCTTCGCAGAATATCAAGGGGTTCTTCCGCTTCCAGATTTGCAGTGGGTGGTGGTGAAAGCAGCGTGGAGATCACGCTCTGACGCGCCAGTACCGCCTTGTGGTCACGTAGCGGTTCGTGCAGCCAGCGTCGCAGCAGGCGACTGCCCATCGGAGTGGCGCAATGATCGAGCACAGAAAAAAGTGTTGGCCCATCTTCACCGCTGATCGTATCGGTCAGTTCCAGATTACGGCGGGTGACAGGATCCAGAACGACGTATTCGCCGGAATGATCGACCTGTATGCCGTGGATGTGTTCCAGCGCCTGACTTTGTGTACGGCTGACGTAGCGCAGCAGAGCCCCTGCCGCACAGCGTGCGACGGGCAAATCATCCAGGCCCAGGCCCTGCAGCGTGTCGACCTTGAAATGTGATTCGAGCGTGTGTCGCGCCCCGTCCGCTTCGAAGTGCCAATCGGGAATGCGACTGATGGCAGCATTTGTAGGGATAGTGTCCCGTGCCCCTTCCGCGTAGACAAGCTCGGCTGGATCGATCCGATGCAACTCGGTTTCCAACATGTCGGGAGTGCATTCGGTGATACGAAATTCGCCGTTGGCGAGGTTCATCCATGCCAGGCCGCAGCGTTCCGTGCGCCCCTTGCGATGCGACCAGATTGCCGCGATCATGCGGTCGGCCTTGCTTGGCAGCAGCGCGTCGTCGGTTAGAGTGCCAGGCGTGACAATGCGTACGATCTTGCGCTCTACCGGCCCCTTGCTTGTGGCCGGGTCGCCGGTCTGCTCGCAGATGGCGACGGATTCCCCCAACGCCACCAGCCGCGCCAGATAGCCTTCCACAGAATGAAAGGGCACACCCGCCATCGGAACCGGTGCGCCATTGGACATGCCGCGTTTTGCCAGGGTGAGATTCAACAACCGCGCCCCACGCTCCGCATCTTCATAGAAAAGCTCATAGAAGTCGCCCATGCGGTAGAGCAGTAGATGACTGCCGGCCTCGGCCTTGAGGCGGAGGTACTGCTGCATCATGGGGGTGTGGCCGGAAAGATCGGGTTGTGTCATCAAGCGTATGGGGTGTGTGGCTTTGGATGTGAGTTAACGCGTATTTCAGGAGGGTGGAAAAGTCCGACCCAGCCATCGCGGCGGCGTCTGGCTATTGTAGTAGGAGCGGGGGGGGGCGTTGTGGTTGGAGCCCGGTGCAGCTGCATCCTGGCATTGGTCGGGTTAGAATTTGTTCAACACACCCGCCACACGTCCTATCTTCGGGTAAGGTTCTGCGACACGCAGACGTGCAAAAGGCGGGTTTTTGCGTTTATTCCATATTCATGACAATAAATCGTATGTGGGGCGTATGTTTTGGCGTAGGTTTCATCAAGGACTGGAAGTACAGAGCCATCCCTCAAAAATCCGCATTGAAATGTCAAAAATGCGTCATCTCAGGAAGGGGTTCGTGCTCAACCGCGTCAGACGTCAGGCGCTTCAATTATCACCGGGTAGCGCCGATCTTTGCGTGGTACGCGGGCGGCGTTCTCCATGCGTTCCCACATTTCGCTGGTGACAACCGGGATTCGCTTATAGGGAAACTTGAAGACTCGCTTGTCCTCTGTAATGGTTTGCTGCGGAGCTTCGGTGGATTTATGGATGGCGTGATTCTTCATGGGCAGCCTTGTTCGTTTTTGTTTCAAGGTCAACGCAGGCTTTCAATAACTCGTCAAAAGGCAGAGCCTCACCCAGCATTATGTCATCTGCGAGCATGGCGGCGTAGTCATGCTCCAGAGCAAGCTTGGTTTGGTCTGTGGGGACAATTTGCAAATGTCCGGTCGTTGCGGCCAAGTAATCAATCACTTGGCCCTGCATATCTTTTTCGATAAAAAAATACGATTTATGACGGGCAACGGCCATTGCCACTTCGCGGTCAGATATTGCTGGGGCGAAATAAGGGCTTCGGGCGATTGCTGCCAGATCATGCCAGTGTCGTGCGTAGTGCTCGCCGCGAATTCGTCCTTGGGCGCAGAATACATGTGCTGCTGTGGCTTTTTCCCAAAAGGTGCGACTGACGCTCATTACCACTGGTGAGGACGTTGGAAGCACTATGTCTGGGAGGTGTTCGGCGATATCGCAGGCGACCTCATGTACCTGATGGGGTTCACCGGTGGCCCGGCCACCAAATTCCAGGGTGACGACCGGTGCTACATAACCTGTGCCTTGCATTAATGCAGGGTAGCGCAGTAGTAGTTTGTCATTATCTTGACCACCAAGCTCGATGCGTGCGTCGAGATTGTCGCGCTTCAGAGCCTGTTGCAGAATGGGCAGCACTTCGCTTGTGATCCAGTCAGGGAGGCGACTTCGGACAGCCTTGGTCCATTTGTTTGCCTGGCTGCGGCTGGATGGCAATTCTCCGTCATCGCCAAGCAAATCCGGGATCAGCTTACGAATGTCATACGTGAGATCAATATCTTCAGAGAAACGGTCAATGATTTTGTAGACCTTGGATAGTGACGTGCCACCCTTGAAGGTCAGGTCATCCGTTAACGAGGAGTCAAAGAGAGCGTGTAGGGCCCAGACCACCCAGATGTCCTTTTCCAGAAGATGGGCGGGGCGGCCTGATTGGGCGCGGGCATATTCCAATGCTTCTCGTTGATCTGCTTTGCTGAGGTCGAAAAAGGATTCAGCCATGCATCGCCTCCTTGCCGATGGCTTGAGCCATCCAGCCAGGCAGGCCAGCCCGTGCGCTTGCAAGGGCTTGCCACTCGGAGCTAGGTAGGGTGCGGCGTAGTGACGCTAGGGATTTGCTGACGTGAGTAGGTCCCATCCAGGCCAGGGCACGCACCGCTGCACCAGCGGGGCGTGAGCCCAGTGCCATCATCCAGCGCGGTGCGTGCTTGACGAGCACGGTCGAATGGCCAAGCGTGAGTTCGCGCGTTTTCCCAGATGTGAGGTAGACCTCACGGATGGGTACTTGTTGAGTTAACCCCAAGACATTGGCTGAACTGGCGCCATGCGGCACGACAATCTCGCCATTTTGTTCAGCCAGTGCCTGAACCACTTTTTCGGGAGACGGCGCACGTGCGCCAAATCGGCTGGACACCGGGGCAACGTAAGCGCCACGGGCGACGCGCAGCAGTTTCCCTTCCTTGTTTAACCGGGAGAACGCCTGGTCAATCGCGGCGCGACTACCGAGATGCAGAAATTCCTTGGGCGACAGGACTCCCCCCTCAGGGAGGGATTGTGCTTGTTTCAGGATGGCTTGGGGTAGTGTGTTCATAGGCACCTCGATTGGTGAGAAACTATACCTTAGTATCTGACATTTTAGAAGTGAGAAGGTTCCCCCCTTTGACGGAGATGAGCTACCTAGAGTAAGGGGAAGGCGTGCAGAAGAAGGCCAGGGCGAGCGCCATCAAAGGTATGTCAACACGCCAGGATATGCCCCAAGTTACGGGCCATTTTCTTGGTGTGATTTTGGTGTAAGTCCATCGCCAACCCATGCCAATCGATGGGGCGCGATGCGCTCAGCGCTACTTCGGGTTAATGCCGCTTTCCCGGTTTGGTGTTGGACTCTAAAATCTGGAATATGTAACTAAGTGTATTTTTATGACATGAGATTTTCTTCTCTTTCGTCCCCTGTGCGTGCTTTATGGGCGAAAAGCTCCGAGGAAGGCGGGCATGGTCTTCTTGCGCATATGCTGGATGTTGCGGCAGTCGCCGAAGAAATCCTGAATCGGGA
>Ga0172382_10006635_pt1 | contig 16696 bp, 13 predicted proteins | sample Leawel138RmetaG_FD_122245 | JGI IMG/M metagenome (GOLD analysis project Ga0172382, IMG submission 122245) | Leachate microbial communities from a municipal landfill in Southern Ontario, Canada - Leachate well 138R metaG | ecosystem: Engineered > Solid waste > Landfill > Unclassified | place...
AAACTCAGCACTGTTCCAAGCTAAAACGCTTTCATCTTCAGGATCATAATATTGGGTACATTGATAAATAACATCAGCATAATCACTAAGAACATAAAAACCGTGCGCAAAGCCAGGTGGGATCCACATTTGCAGATGATTCTCTGCCGATAGCACTCGCCCAACCCATTTTCCATAGGTGGCCGAGTCAGCCCGTATATCGACGGCAACATCAAAAATGCTCCCAGCACAGACCCGCACCAATTTACCCTGCGGTTTTCGCCGTTGGAAATGCAAGCCTCGCAGAACATTGTGTTGCGAACGACTCTGGTTTTCCTGCACAAATACGGGAGGCTCAAGTCCTCTTGCAGTAAAACAAGCATCAAAATAGGATTGCCTGAACGTTTCCTTAAAAAAACCACGCTCATCACCAAATACTTGAGGTTCAAACACCAATACTTCGGCTAATTCAGTTTCATTACATTTCATCAAATACCTGCTTATCGAGTAAACCGAGCAAATACTCACCATAGCCACTCTTGAGTAAAGGCTGAGCCAATTGCGCTAACTGCTGCTCATTGATCCAACCGCAGCGAAATGCAATCTCTTCAGGACAATTGATTTTTAGCCCTTGTCGTTTCTCAATGGCAGCAACAAATTGTGTCGCCTCGGCCATGGCATCAGGCGTACCAGTATCTAACCAAGCCGTCCCACGCCCTAGAATATCGACCTGTAACTCTCCCAAAGCTAAGTAACGAGTGATAACATCGACAATCTCTAACTCGCCCCTTGCCGAAGGTAAAACCGTTTTTGCAAATGTTGCAGCTCTGCCGTCAAAAAAGTACAAGCCAGGCATAGCGTAACGTGAACGAGGCTGCAGAGGTTTCTCTTCGATAGAAAGCACTTTACCTGTGTCATCGAACTCAACGACACCATAAGCGTTAGGGTTCGCCACATGGTAACCAAAAACGGTCGCCCCAGATTGGTCTTGCCAAGCATGTTGCAAATTTACCGTTAAGTGCTGACCATAGAATAGGTTATCCCCAAGAATAAGCGCACAGGCATCACCCGCTAAAAATGGCTCGGCGATAATGAGTGCTTCAGCCAACCCCTTCGGAGAGGCTTGTTCGGCATATTGCAGCTTAAGCCCCCAATGACTGCCATCACCAAGTAATGCATGGAATAGTGGTAAATCGTGGGGAGTACAAATGATCAAGATATGCCGTATATCAGCCTGCATCAGGGTGACAAGTGGGTAATAAATCATTGGTTTATCATAAATGGGCAGTAATTGCTTACAGACAACCTGCGTCATAGGATAAAGACGCGAGCCAGTACCGCCCGCCAGTAAAATGCCTTTTCTCATTGAAATATTTAGAATTGATAAACCATGTTGAAGTGCCAAGATTGTAGCATACAAAATGTCGCGAGCAGGAAGAATGGATAACAGGGCTGTTGGCTGTTAATGCAAGAAAAACAACGCTACAGAATAGTAAACCGCAAAAGCTAAATACCATCTTGGCTCAGTAAGATTTCAATTCGTCTTTTACTTAATAAACATATAAGAAGACGCTAACCTATCTCAACCCTTACTACTTTCAGGGATCAGCATCTCAATACGTAATCCCTGATTAGGCACAGAGAAGAGTGACACATTACCATTCAGTTTTTGGGTGATCAGATTATAAATAATCGACATCCCCAAACCTGTTCCACCACTCTGCCTTGCGGTGGTAAAAAAGGGCTCGAATGCTTTGGCTTTCACTTCATCTGACATGCCTACACCATTATCTTCATAAATCATCTTGATCTGCGAAGCCATTTTTTCAACTACTATCACAATTTGCTTATCACCGACAAAATCATCGGGAAAAGCATGGCGAAAACTGTTCGCGACTAAGTTAGTGAAAATTTGTGCGATCGCACCAGGATAAGAATCAATAAAAATATTATCGTCAAGTTCAACTTTTAAAGTAATATTTTTCTTACGCATCAAGGGTTTTAATGAACTAAATATTTGAAAAATGTAATTCTTCAGATTAAAGCGCTCGCGTTCCAGTATCGATTGATCTGCAGCAGTACGCTTGAAGTTATGCACCAGTTCTGCAGCGCGGGAAAGATTACGCTCAATTAAGCATAAACCATCCTGCATTGTATTGATAAAGCTGACAAATTTATCCTCATCGAGCTCATTTTTCTCGAATAATCCTTTTAGTAGCGATAACTCATCCAAACAATGGGTCACGGATGTGACAGCTATGCCAAGGGGGGTGTTCACTTCATGGGCAACACCGGCAACTAAACTGCCTAAGGCCGCCATTTTTTCATTTTCAATTAAGTGCTTTTGGGTTGATTTTAAAGTCGATAATGCCGTTTCAAGCTCTGCGGTGCGCAGCTCAACTTTATGCTCAAGATCGGTATTAATGAGCTTGAGCTGTTGTTGATATTCAATGATCTCTTTAGCACTCATGGCTCGACCAAAAAGGTCGGCGAGTGCCGAGGCAAAGGCCTTCTCATCCCGAGTCCATTCCCTCGCCTCACCCTGATGCTCAGAACAAATAATCCCCACCATTTTTCCGTGGTGACGAATAGGACTATCCAACAAAGAGCTGATCTGATTCGGTTTCAGATAGGTTTCGACAAATTCTTTAGTGGCGGGATCCGTTTGCGCCTTATTGGCGACAATTGTGCGCTCATTGTCGAGCAAGCTAAAGTAATGGGGAAACTGCGCGCGAGTGAGCACTAACGCTTCTAGTGGCTGTTGATTGTCGAGTGAATAATAACAAGTGATGCTCTGATTATCCGGACTCAACAACCAAATGCCCGCCCGAGAGATCTGTAATCCCTTACAAATTGAGCTCACGATAAGTTGTGATGCTTGAATGAGATCACCCTCATCAATAACCTGAGACTTACTGACATCAAATAAAATTCGATCAAGCATTCGGGTCATAGCGGCTCGTCCGGAATATGAATATGTAGGGAGGCAAACACATCTAACAAATCAAGGCTGGCTTCACATAACATGGGATCAAACTGTTTACCCGATTGCGCTAAGATGTACTCGCGCACCGCCTCAACAGACCAAGCCTCTTTGTAACTTCGCTTGGAAAGCAAAGCATCAATTACATCAACAATCGCCATCAGGCGGCCTTCAATAGGAATTTCTTCCTGCGATAGCCCACGGGGATAACCTTGCCCATCCCAACGTTCATGATGAGTATAAGCAATTCTAGCGCCCATTTTGGCAATGATACGATTTGAGCCAACCAACAAGTTATAACCCTTCTCTGCGTGGGTTTGCATAATCGCCCATTCCTCGGCATCGAGTTTACCGGGCTTATGCAAAATACTCTCAGGGATACCGATTTTGCCTACATCATGAAGAGGCGCCGCATAACGAATGGTTTCGATAAAGTCTGCCTTCATACCAATGGCAATCGCGAGCATTTCTGTCATGCGCGCTACACGGCGCACATGGGCTCCCGTCTCCTTACTGCGCTGCTCAATGGCATCTCCAATGATTAAAATTAGCTCCCTTTGTGTCTGCTGCACATTTTCGCGACCCGATAGGTTCTCAAAGGTTAAGCTCACATTTGCCGCAAATAGCTCAAGAATGCTGACTTGAAAATCCGTTAACTTAGTGTTGTGTTGTAAATAGAGAATACTGGTGACATGGCCACTAAGCTCATAAAATCCAACATAAATATTGTCACGGATCAGCGAGGTTTTTAGCGCTATCGCTTCAATAATATGTTCCCGCACATCCCCTGGCAGAGTCTCAACGCTTCCACCTTCAAAGTAACTGATCATATCTCCCGTGGCGGCCAGCAGATTCATTTGAGTATCGAGGTAAAGGTCTTGATGATAACTAGTGAGATAAAGAGCCGAGCTTTCAAGATTGAGCAGTTGCAAGGTCTGTTCGAGCACTGCACTACCAAAGTTATGCAATGTATGGCTCTTAAGTACAGAGGTGGAAGCTGCAATCACTTTCTCCATTCCCTTTTGGCTTTGCTCGATAATTTTTATATCGCGATAGGAGCGCAATGAGGTGTATACACAAGACTTAAGCCGAGCCGCGGTGAGCTCTGTTTTAGCTTTATAATCGTTAATGTCAAAATCCCGAATAACTTGCTCTTCAGGTGCTTGTCCCGGCTGACCCGTACGTAAAATGATGCGGGTACTGTGGTTATTTAATTCAGTGCGAATTTTTTGGACTAGCTCTAAGCCTGCATGATCGGTTTCCATGACGACATCAATAAAGGCCAAGGCAATATCTGATTCAGTTTGAAATAATGTTAAACCTTCAGCAGCGCTGTAACAGGAGTAGAACTGCAAGACTCGATTATCTAAGGTCAGATTTTTTAACGCAAATCGAGTGACATCATGGATCCCAGGTTCATCATCAATAATGGCCACCTTCCAAATGCCTTGTTTAGGCTTATGGGATGTATCTTCGATAACATCAACACTTTTCTTAAATAACGCCACAAAACCACCGTTTACGATGAATAGTTACGTTTTAGTATAGATTCAATCTTGAAAGTGACTAGTTTCAAAGGATAAATTATCATCCCGTTGATTACCGCTTAGGACTAACAACTAACATACTGGCCACTTAAAATCCACACAAAAACAACTTAAGTTATTGTTATAAAAATAGAAATAGCAAAAGTTAGCCTAACCTAGTCTTGGCGGGTATGATGAGTGCACTTAATGCATAATTCACAAAATTTCTATTGGAGCTACTATGAAAAAATCACTATGTTACATCGCACTGCTGGCTTTATTCACCACGGCTTGCTCAGAAGCCCCAAAAGAAGAAACGGCAGTCAATACAGCCCAAGCTCAAACAGAAGCGGCAAAATCCGTACCAGTAGGTGATACCAGCCAAAACTCGCTCGATTGGGCAGGTAGTTATGAAGGCGTATTGCCTTGCGCCAGTTGTGAAGGAATGCAAACCCTAATCACTTTGCAAGCTGATAATAGCTTTGTTCAAGAAACCGTTTATTTAGGTAAAGATGAAAAGATTTTAAAACTGATGGGTAAAGTGACATGGGACGAACTGGGCCAGAAAATCACTCTAGAAGATGGTACACAATATTTGGTCGGTGAAAATCAGTTGATCATGTTAGACACTGAAGGCAAACGGATCACCGGCGAACTTGCTGCAAATTATGTGTTGAAAAAGAAAGATCTATAAAAGCAGAGCTGGCAGCTAGCACTCAGCTGCGGTATTAGATTATGGATAACGGAACGCTGCACTTACCGTAAGAGCAAAGCCTCCGTACCGTTATCCATAAGTCACACAGAAATGTTCTGCAATCGCAAAGCCATGCTTTAGAAGTTGTGAAGCTAAGAAAGGCGAATCAAACCTTCTTAACCAATAAAGAGGTGATTTTGAATAACAGCATACAACTGATCCGCTATCAAGATTGCCCATCAACGCCATGGAAAAATGGTGGTGGAAGCACAAAACAGCTGCTCATTTCCCCCATCAATGCCGAACTTACTGAATTTGATTATCGGATCAGCATTGCAAGTATTAGCAGCAACGGACCTTTTTCATCATTTATTGGCATAGACAGGCAACTGCTCATTCTGGAAGGTGATGGTGTTGAACTCAGCATCAATAGTCATGAAAGGACAAAACAGATAAATGGCCTTGGAGCTGGAGAAAAGATATCAGGAAATACAGATACAACTGAGTATAAACGACTCACACCCACAGATAGCCCATTCTGCTTTACTGGTGAAACCTCAATAACAAGTCAATTATTAGGCAGTGATGTTATTGATTTCAATGTCATGACCAAACGCGGCGCATTTAAAGCGCATACGCAAAAACTTAGCTTTGATGACACATTTATCGAAGAACAGATTGCAACCTCAAACAACTATCCAAATGAACTGCAAAAAACTGAAGCTTACGTCCCTATCATCCAAATACTTTGCTGCTTAGATACCGTGACATGGGAGCACAATGGCCAGGTTATCAAGATCATGCCCTATGATATTCTCGTTTTCCAACAAGGGGATGGTATAACGTTAAAAACAACAAGACCAAGTAGACTACTTAAAGTGTCTATTACTGCCTGTAAGCCATAAAACGAGTGAATGGTTACGAACTTCCCAAGTAAATCTCAAGTCCGATGTACAACCTCGAGATGACAAAGTTTATTAGTGATATCAATATTGCAAGCCACTCTCAGCCCTAAGTTACGATCCACCGTAGGTACTAAATTACTTATTATCCTTAAAACCGTGCTTATAAACAAAAAAGCCAAATCAAATTGATTTGGCTTTTTAAATACCAAAAGAAAACTAAGAAACTAGCGGAACAACTTTATTTTGGCCATCAACAGCACTTAATTTTTTCTTTTGCTGCCACACTAAATCGCATATCCCATCTGTTGGGTTAAAACCTGTTGGTGCTGACAGTAAGATTTCTCGTATAGCTTCATGATTAAACTCATGACAAGCTTTATCTAAGCGATTAAGAATAACTTCTAGCTCTTTCCAAGAAAGATAGCTTTCATTGGCAGTCATAATACGTTCATGCTCTGTGCCAGTAACATCATCACCAATTAGTAATTCTTCGTATAATTTTTCACCAGGACGTAATCCACTAAACTCAATGGCAATATCACCATCAGGATTGAGTTCATCCTTCACTTCAAAACCGCTGAGACGAATCATTTTTGCCGCTAAATCGACAATTTTGACGGATTTACCCATATCCAGAACAAACACATCACCACCTTTGCCCATGGCACCCGCTTGGATAACCAACTGAGAAGCTTCCGGAATAGTCATAAAGAAACGGGTAATTTCACGGTGAGTAACAGTAACAGGTCCCCCATTGGCAATTTGCTTGCGAAATAACGGTACTACAGACCCAGAAGATCCTAATACATTACCAAAGCGAACCATGCAAAAACGCGTTTGATGCGGCTCTTTAGATAACGCTTGAAGTGCCAACTCGGCCATACGTTTAGTCGTACCCATGATATTAGTTGGTCGTACAGCTTTATCAGTCGAAATCAATACAAAAGTTTCAACCTTAGCTGCAATCGCTGCGCGAGCAGTATATAAAGTACCGAAGATATTATTACGCACACCTTCAACGACATTGTGCTCCACCAATGGCACATGCTTATAGGCGGCAGCGTGATACACAGTTTGGACTTTAAACGATTGCATTACCGCTTGAACGCGATTTTCCCGTTGTACCGAACCCATAATTGGTAAAATCTTAACATCAAGTCCTAACTCAAAAGCTGTCGCTGAAAGTTCGCGCTCAATCGTGTACAAGGCAAACTCAGATAATTCAAATAGCACTAATTTTTTAGGTGATTGTTTTAATATCTGTCGACATAACTCGGAACCAATCGAGCCTCCTGCTCCCGTGACCATCACTACTTTATTGCGGATATTGGCAACCATTAAGTCGCAACGGGGAGTAACTGCATCACGTCCTAACAAATCATCGATTTCGACTTCTTTAATATCGCTATAAAGCTTATTACCACTCACCAGATCAGCCATTGCAGGTAAGGTTAATACTTGTACAGCCAAAGGTTCAAGCTTGACTAAAATCTCTTGGCGACGAGAGCGAGAGGCACTTGGCATAGCCAACAACACCTTTGTAGCAGCTTTTTGTGTGATGAGCTTTCTAATAATTGAAGGCGAATGAACATGCACTCCTTGAATGACAGTGCCATGCAAGGTCGCATCGTCATCAACAAATGCAAAGGGATAATACTCATGGCTTTGTACAAGTGAAGTTACCAGTTGGCGACCACTCACACCCGCACCATAAATAATCACAGGTTCACCAACGCGCTTTAGACCAGATCCCACTAACGAGCGCACCATAGCGCGAGTTCCACCGACAAATACCAAGGCAAAAGCAGCGTAAATAATTGGTACAGTACGGGGTAGGTTCGCCTCGCTGTAATACGCAATTAACACTAACGACACTGTGGAGGCAAGCACACCAACAATAATAGCGGTAAGTGCTTGTAACCCCATGTATCTAAGCACAGCACGATATAAGCCCAGCTTAGCAAACACCATGATACTCACAGGCACAACCAAAACAATGAGCAACCAGTATGTGCTATTAGTTAAGACACTCACGGCATCTAACCGCACCAACAAGGCAGCCCAAAATGCGACTAAGAGAAATACCGAATCAATCGCCACACTCACTAAACGTTTATGTGCCCGTTTCAAAGAAAATAAACACTGCAAAAATTCCATTTTCCGCTCCAATTTACTCAAAAACTTCATAAATTCCATAATTAACAGCACCGCCTCCACACGCAAGAGGCTCAAACAATAAAAACCAACAATATCACAGCACTGTTAAAAAATCTCTAACTAAGGATGCTATCTAAAATATGAGCAACAGCTTTAAAAGTATGTAAAATAATAAGATAGGGATAATATAAACAAACTAATAACTTCTTGAAAACAACATTAATAATATTTATAGCGTAGAAAAACACTACCAATCGAATCGCTAAACATAAAATTGATAGTCAATTACTTTGGCTTAACTGCATCACCACTACCACTCCCCGTAGCCGTCATAATAATGTATTTAAAGTAATCTTTGATGGTTAATGAATCGATCATCTGCTTATCAGTTTCAGCCAATAGTTTAGGCGTAGACATATCAATACTTTGAACTTGGGCTAATCCTGTTACGCCAGGCAAAACATTATAAACTCCCAAAGCATCGCGTTCTGCAATCAGCTCTTCTTGGTTAAATAAATTGGGCCGTGGTCCGACTAAACTCATATCCCCCTTTAACACGTTAATTAGTTGTGGCAATTCATCAATTTTGGTCTTACGTAAAAAACCACCAAACTTAGTGATCGAAGCATTGCTCGCAAGATGGCTCGCAACTGAGACAGTGTCTTTGCTCATAGTACGAAACTTAACCAGACTAAATGGCTTTTTATGTCTACCTACCCGAGTTTGGATAAAAATCGGTGAGCCTGTATCAAACAAACCAATGATGGTAACGATTAATAATATTGGCCATAGGAATAACAAACCAAAGAATGCTGCAAGAAAATCAATTAAACGAATCATGTTCTACCATTATTTAGTTTTTGCTTGAAGAAAAGCTTGCGCTGTTTGTTTGAACCCTTCTTGTAGGGTCTGAGGTGGCTTCCAACCTAAGGTTTCTTTCGTATGAGAAATATCGACCTGCAATGAACCGGTTAATCTATCCACTACATCTGACTTATCAAATAGTTTACCCACTAACTTGTAACACCAAATAGGTATAGGGAGTTGCCATGTAGGCTTATCCAGTGCCTTTGCCATTTCACGAACCATTTCTGAGGTCGAAACATCATGATCATCTGAAACAAGGAATACTTGATTAGCCGCTTTAGGGTGGTCAATACAGGTGATAATTAAATCAACAAGATTAGTAACTGATACCAGACTGCGTTTATTTTGATTTATGCAACCAAATGGCAGCGGAATTCCTTTTGAAGCTAAATTCATTAGTGCAGCGAAATTCGCCTTTACGTCTGGGCCATAAACCAGCGTAGGCCGAATGATAACCACTTCTAAGCCCGTCTCTTTCGATAACTCAATAAGTTGTTTTTCTGCTTCAGCTTTAGATTGACCGTAAAAATCTTTTGCTGGTAATGAATCTGACTCATAAAAAGGAGATCCAACAGAGGTAGACTCGCCATTCACCTTAATAGAGCTAAGGTAAACAAATCGCTTAATTCCGGCAGCGACACCTTGCCGAGCTAAATTTAACGTGCCTTCCACATTAACTCTACGATACTCTGCAAGCGGATCGGCGACTTCATCATGCATGATATGAGCACGAGCGGCGCAATGAATGATCACGTCAATACCAGACAAGTCATTTTTAAAACCATCATAATCAGCCAAGTTTGGTACTTGAACACTTTTAAACTCTTGTTTTAAGGAGAACTCTGAGCGATTAAAAATCGTACCATAAAAATTTAACAAGTGTAATTTATCAAGTAAATGCGAGCCAACAAATCCAGTCACACCTGTCAAAGCAATTCGAGGCTTATTCATTTCTAAAATCACCTGCACTGTTATAAATTTCAAAAAAAGAAGCTAATACCTGATCGTAGCCAAATTTTCTTTCAGCTAAAATCCTGCTTGCCTTACCCATATCATCCAATAAATCCTTATTATGATGAAGATGAATTAAGCATTCAGCAAGAGCATTTGAATCCCGAGGAGGGATTAGAAAACCATTTTGTTGGCTAGCTACTAATTGTCGGCATCCAGGTACATCAGTGGTAACGATAGGCAATCCACATGAAGCAGCTTCTATTAAAGACTTAGGCAAGCCCTCTCTGTATGAAGGAAGACATGCAACGTGAGAATGCTTATATAAATCAGCTACATCAGTTCTAAACCCTAAATATTCAATATATCCATTATCGTGCGCCGCCTGAATTTCATCAGCAGACATTGATGACGGATTATTATGGTCTACTGAACCAGCAAGCAATAATCGGATAGGAACTTTCAGTTCCTTAATCATCTTACCTGCTTCAATATACTCTCTAATGCCTTTATCTTTAAGTAATCGAGCAACTAAAATGACGGACAGTTCATCATTCTTTTCTACTGACGGTGAAAACTTTTCGGTATCAACACCTGCACCATTCACTAAAAAACATCTACTCTGTGGTACTAATTTCAAATCCGAGAACTGTTTCATATCGTCAACGTTTTCAAATACAACATTTACTTTATTTGAAATAAACGAAAGCTTGTACGCACACTGTATAAAATACCAGAGACATTTATCTTCAGGACGAGTTGAAAGTGATGAAGAACCAAGCCCCGTTATGGAAGCAACTAACCTTGAAACGCCATTCTTAAATCGAAATTTATCAGCAATACACCCATATAAAATTGGCTTAATTGTTAACATGTGCAGCAAGTCAGGTTTAATTTTACCAATTAATTTAAATATAGCAAAAAAACTCTTTACCTCAGCCAAAATAGACTTGCCACTACGAGACAATCTATATTCAACAAACGAAAGACCAAGGCTTTCTATTCTTTTTTGTTGATTATTATTACCTGCCGCCACAACAACATCATAACCTTTATTTTTAGCGGCTATAGCTAGTGGTAAGAAGTGGGAGCAAAAAAAATCAGAACAGTTAACTAGATATAATATTTTCATATAAACCAAAGTAATTAATATCGCAAATCTTAATTAGAATATATTTCAAGCCATTTATTAGCAATAACTGAAAGTGAATATCTATCTATAACACGTTGTCTTGCATCAGTACCCAACTGTTTCTTTCTACCGACTGGTAAATTGATAGCCTCTTCAATTACAGCGGCTAACAGTTGAGAGTTTTTTGTTTCGACCAAAAATCCAGCATCACCGACAACCTCTTTAACTCCACCGCAATCCGTAGCAACAACCACCCGCTCACAGGCCATAGCTTCAGCCACTACAAGCCCAAAACCTTCCCACGCGGATGATAAAACAAAGACATCTGCCGCACTCATCCACTCATGTACATTACGTTGGAGACCCAAAAAATGTACACGCGAGGTTAATCCCAATTGCACAGCCAATGCCGAAATGGTGGCCTGCTCTTCCCCTGTGCCGATAATCGCCAATTGCGAACTGTCTAATGTATACGGTAACTGAGCAAATGCAGTTAACAAGTTAGGGTAATCTTTCGCCTCAGTTAATCGCCCTACAGCCAAGATTAATGGTGTTTGATCTACCAATTTTAATTGAGCGCGCAAAGAAGCACGACTTGCTGGGTTAAAAGTAAAGCGCTCAGTATCAATGCCGTTATGCATGGCAATGATCCGCTTTGCCTTCGCAGCGCCGCGCTTAACGGAGATATCGACAGCCTCTTGACTAACATTAGTGTTTAAATCACACATACAATCAGTTAAACGATACGCCAACATACGACCACGCCCGCCCTCATTAGAACTGTGGGCGGTACAAATTAACTTCTTTATATTTGTACTCAAGCATAACAAACGCGCAAACAGGTTAGCGTGCACCATATGACTGTGCACCACATCAGGTTTAAATCCCTTAATTAACCGGCGAATTTTCCAATAAGCACGAATAAATCCCAACAAAGTTTTGGCCATATCAAGCATAACCACCTCGACCGATTCTGATTGTGGTTGATTCACCGTTTTGCCAGTTAACGAGATCAATAGTACCTTGTGACCATTTTCAGCAAATTGATCGGCCAAGTCACACACTTGACGCTCCGCACCGCCCATGCCAAGGCCAGTGATGATGAGGGTGATGTTCAAATATTTTCCCTACCTAATTTTTTAGCATGCATAATTAAATTTTTTGTTAATTTTCTCGTGGTAAAATCCAAAAGCTAATAAAGTTAAAATTGGTACGCCGGCTGGATTGTTCAAAATAAATACACCTTTATAATGCAAAGCAAATACTAAAGGCAGAATAAAAAAAGCAAAGAAAAAACTTTTGGATTTAAATGCAAAAAGGCAAGCGTATACAATTACAGCTATCACAAAAGGCAAACCACCAAAGAACAGATTGCGCATATATCCTGCATCTGTATGCATATAATAGGCATCACCATCAACGTAACGGCCATCGCCCCACAGCCAAGTTATATCATTTGTTGGCATAAAATACATTTGGCCTAATTGGTCAGTAGAAGACGTGCGAGACAAAGTAACTGAATGACCATCAAATGAAATAAACTCAAACATCCAGCCAGAATAAACTGACAAAGTATCGATAGATAAAACTATGGCAACTAACGTTGCAACCAGCAAAACCCCTAACCCAGTGTATTTCACACTTTGTGACATGATATAAACAAATGAAATCGCAATACCTACAAAGGCGGTTCTACCAGCAAGTATACCTGCGACTAAAATCACCATAAACTTAATGGCAAAATTTAATGATAAACCATCTTTAACTAATTTGTGCGCACACAATAAGATAATAACCGCATAAACAGAGGCGATACCAAAATAACCAGAACCAGCCAAAAAAGCATTGCGATATGGTATAAACTCGAATTCATTCACACTATTCTTGAATAAATAAACAACACCTAATGCTTCAGGAATTGAACCAGCAACAAGACAAATAACACCATTTACAAAAAAAATATTAATTAGTTTTTCATTGATACGTTCACACCCAAAAGCAGCAAGATAAAAAATAGCTGCCATAAAAATCAACAATGATTTAGAAAGAGACAACAAATAATTGTGCTCGCCACTAAATAAAACTCTAAATACAGCAAAGCAAATAAAAGCAAAATACAAAACAAAAAAGGGTACAAAGAATGTTTTCACCTGAGCTTTTACGTTATTATCTTTGCTACTTATAAGCAGTACACTTAATGAAATAAAAAGTGAAATTGGTGCGCTACCAATAAATTTAACAGGGGGAAGCGCCAAGTCGAAAATCAATAAAAATAGGCTTATATAAGCTAATGCAACTTCTCTAAACCGCATGTTGTTTAGCATGTTAATATTTTCCTGCGCAACGCTTTCAAATAAATAACTAACATGGGAATAATCAGATGATTGTGTATTTCATTCGTGAACAATAATCTTGCAAGACAATATGTTAACTGTATCAAATACTTTAAGAGAGATAATTTACTATCTACTGCCAAGACAAACTCAACTTGTTTTCTATTACTTGAAAAATGGGAAACCCTAAGTTGGCTTGATTTGTCCTGCTGCTTTTTTTTATTTGTATTAGAAATCCCTGCCTCTGTTAACCTATATTTTAAAAGAGGTTTTCTTATATTGCAGATCTTATGCTGCTTTGATATTCGCAAAAAAAGACCTAGATCTTCCGCTGGGTAATCTTCAGGAAAATAATATATTTCATTTTTTGATAAAACATTCAAGTTATACATTATTGATGGGTGAGCCAATGCTGAACCATAATAAAAATAACTTTGAATAGCTGGATTAGATAATGGCCTATGGCACTTAGCAACTTCTCGACTATTCTCATCAATTAATATTATTCGAGAACCAACAATTGCCACATCATGATTTTTAGTAAAAAAACCAACCTGTTTTTCAACTCTATCTAACATAGATATATCATCAGCATCCATTCTTGCAATATACTTTCCATTGGCTAAAGCGATTCCTTCATTCAATGAATAAACCAATCCCTTATTCTCTCTAGAGATAACAATTAATCTAGAGTCGTATAAATAGCTATTTATTATCTTTAAACTGTCATCATTAGAACCATCATCGATAACTATTAGCTCTATGTTTTTATATGTCTGATTTAAAATGCTCTCTATCGCTTGCCCAATAAAACGCTCACAGTTATATACTGGCAATATCACACTAACCAACAAATCTAACTTGCTAACTAAATTTGGCATTAATCCCCCCACCATGAAACTAGACTGCTATTTGTTAACCTTCACATGCTATTTCTAATAATCGGTCACAAACATTCACCGGTTTATGGTACTTAATTGCATAATCTACAGATTCTTGTTTAAGTTTATCTAAGGATACTGCGGATAAAATTAAGCCTTTGAGTGTTTGGTAAATGTCTTCCTCATCATTGCTAATGGCCACAACTGGAGAATGAGAAATTTTAAACGAATCACAATGCTTATTATCGGCAGGGGCTAACACAACATGCCCATGCAACATGGCATAAATCGCATTCATGCCGTAACTATGACATTTGCACTGATCAATTGAAATATCTATCTCAACAAATAATTTAAGGTATTCTGACTGACTTAATTTTTCGGGAGTATAAATCACCACGTTGGAAAAATCATTTTCAATACGTTTTAATGCCGCCAAGATAACATCGGTTCCTTTAACATCACGACGGTTAATACCGTGCATAATTTTGATTAAATTTACATCTGTTGGTTTAATTTTTGGTATATTCGTAACGTGGCATGCTAATGGCACTACTTCCGTAACTTTATAACTAAAACTACTGGCTTTCCACGGTGCTTCGTAATCATACATAGTGGGAATTATTTTATCCACAGCCTTGGCGCATAAATAATTTATAGCTTTTTCTGGCATTGATTTAAAATAGTTAATTACTGGATAATCCACTCCAGCAAAGACAAAATTTTTAATAACACCTGACTCCCCTGCTTTAATGTACTCAACATCATCACCACAACATAATAGAAATAATTTAGCCCTTTTAATTTTAAATAACAGCAACATCAACGGCCCTAATAGCTTAAAGCTAAAAAGACTAGGATTCATAATATAAACAATATCAAATTTTAGAAAAATAGGGATGAGAGTAAAAAATTCTTTTAATTTACCTAATTTGCTTTGAGCTAAAAAACCAAAGTCTGAATCAAGCTTTTTCCAGCCATCACCGTTAGGGGAAAATACCGCAGCTTCATGGCCTAATTCACGAAATCCCATCGCTAAGGATTTACCATAACCACTGTATTCACCGTAGATTAATATTTTCATATTTTAACTCTAAAATTTAAATTAGCCAAATAAAACACTCAGATGTAGTTAACGAGCCAATCGTTTCACATTAAAAAAAACAACTAAAAGGTACACCGAATAATTGATCAAATAAGCAACAGTTGCACCTTTTACACCCATATTAGAGACAAATAAGTTGGTTAAGGCGACAAATGAGAGCGAGAATAAAATTTCAGTACCCATAAACCATTTCGTTGCACCACGAGAGAGCATTGGGTAAGCATACAACCAGCTTGCGATTTTAATTACATCACCGGTTAATTGAATCGCAAATAATTCACGAGCGCTGCGAAATGCTTCGGTAAACAGTAATGAAATAGCCACATCACGCAATAAGTAAACCGCGAGTGCCATAGTGGCAATAATTGGGATAATAACACGTGCAGTTTTGTGGATTTCGCTGACAATAGCATCGACACCAGTTAATGATGACAGACGCGGCAAATAATAGGTCCCGAGCGCCATGGTAATCACCCCTAAATAGACTTCAGAGATTTTATACACCGCTTGCCATTGGCCGGTTGCATCCCAACCGACTTGGTCAATTAAAATATTGCGCACCAAAATTAATGAGACCGGCACGGTTAACGCACTAGTGATTGCCATTAACATATAGCCGCCAATCTGTTTGCGAGCCTTTGGCTCTACGGCGCCCCACCAGTAACGCAGCTTAAACCAAGGTTGGCGGAGGTTGGCAATTAACATCACCACGCCAATCAAGGCCGCTTGCACTGCCGCAGCTAATAGTGCGCCCTCAATATTTTGCCAAGCGATCATGCTCAGCATCACGCTGCCCGAAATAAGCGCCGAGAGCATACCTAGGCCGACATAACGGCGATATAACTGTTGGCCGTTGATCACCGAATTACACAAGGTGCCGATGGCGGCAAAGGGTAATACAATAACAGTGGCCACTACCACCCAAGCTAAGCTAGCATCTTGAAATAAACCGATTGCCAGCGGCTTGGCAAATAACAAGCCCAGCGGAATGGCAATCGCTGAAGTAATAAGTACCCATTGCAAGGCTGCACGCCACCAAGGTGCGCAAGCGTCAAAACCTTGTTCTTTATTTTCAGCAGTAAAGCGCACCACACCGCTACCAGCAGGCGCATTAACAATACCGTTCAAGCTGCCGACCAAGCTTTGAACTTGGCCTAACATTGCCAAACCAGTGGGGCCGGTA
>Ga0172382_10006644_pt1 | contig 16691 bp, 18 predicted proteins | sample Leawel138RmetaG_FD_122245 | JGI IMG/M metagenome (GOLD analysis project Ga0172382, IMG submission 122245) | Leachate microbial communities from a municipal landfill in Southern Ontario, Canada - Leachate well 138R metaG | ecosystem: Engineered > Solid waste > Landfill > Unclassified | place...
GTTTTGATTTTTTTTCTAAAAATATCGCTACTGCCATCGAAATAGAATCACCTAAATCATGAACACTGTCTGATAATAAAGCAACAGAATTAGTTAATAAGCCACCAATAAACTCGAAGATAGTAAACAAAAAATTCAAGATAAAGGAAATAAACATCCGCTTTTCTGATTTCATATTTTACCTACCTTTAACACTTCAATATTGTGATTTTCTACAGCCGCAATAACAATAAAGAATATCAACATGAACTGTGGCATATAATAAACGTTTTCCAGCATACCGTGGATATTAGCAGCAATTAACATTATCGCTAAAATAGCTTTTTCGCTGGTTAATTTTTTAAAGAAAACTTTAAATATTTCTATAAATTGCCAAATTATTGCGATTAAGCCTACTGTACCAAGAGTCGCCATTGTGTGGAGTATTGTATTATGATATAAGCTAAAATAATCATTGCTTACCCTAGCGAATAAACCTCCACCAAACAAGGGATAGGTCTTGTACATTTCCCAGGCTTCAATCCAAATAGCAAATCTTCCGGTATCATCAAAACCACGATCTAAAAGTCTAAGCCAGATAGTCTCAAAAATATCAGTTCTAAGCCAAACAACAAGTCCAATTACCACTAAACCAATAATGATGTTCAAAGCCATTTTTAGTTTGTTTTTGTATCCATAGAACAAAAAGATAATCAGTGGTATCAATGTAATGACAAAGGTCAGTATTCCCCCCCTCGAAAGAGTGAAAAGTAACATCAAGATTTCAAAAGAAAGTAAGATTACTAACAAATAGTTAAATTTATGTTTTTTCACATAATAAACTAAAATAGAAATGAACATAACCAAATAGGTAGCATTGGTATTTGATAATCCCCAACCCAAATCTATTCGCTTATTTTCCAAAGCATAGATTACATCATCAACCCTAAGATAATAAATTAAAACTTGAAGAGCAATCATAACACCAATAACTGCGAGAAGTTTTATTAAATCATCTAAGTTATCGCCGTCTAAACTACCACGAAAATAAAAATAGATAAATAAATAAAAAACCCCAATCAAGCAATAAAATAAATAGTTAATAGTAAAATCTGCAACATTAAAACTTGACAACAACATTGCTAGAAATAGTAACAATAACGGGTATTTTAATTTACCAGTAAAGATCTTTACCTTAAATCTTATTATGTGAACAGTTAAGCCAATAATAAGAAAAATTGGCAAGATATATAAATAAATTGGAATTGTTGCTAAAGACCATTCGGTTTCACTAATCATAAACATCATATTCAAGAAAAATGGTAAAACAGCAAAACCATCACGATTAAATATCAGCATTATTGTAGCCAACAAAGCAAAAATAGTCATGCCAATCATGTCTAATTTTAAAAACCAAAAAACTAAAGTAATTAAACTTAAGATTAAAAAGTAAGGTAAAGATTTGAAAAATCTGATTTCTGCCATAAATTATTCACCTTATATCATTATAACTCATATGAGTTTAAAAATTTAATTAAAATTACATTTTTCGCTTATTTTTGATAAATCATCCGATCATATGCATGTTTGAAACCCATTTTTTTATATAATCTTCTAGCGTTCTTATTATCTAAATCCACATGTAAAGATAAGTTACCTTGAGTTAAATCAATAGCAGCCTTGATTAAATCAGAACCGATGCCTCTACCTTTGTTGTTGGGATTAATCCCAATATAAGCTAGATGATATTTCGGTATAAATTCTTCAAACCCCATGTTGACAATAATCACAACTCCAGCGATATCTTCTTCTCTTTTCGCTACTAAAATGAAGCCCTTTTCCATAGCTAGTTCAATAGCTTCAAGAGTTTCGGTTTTAGAATCAGAGTAACGGTCTAAATAATTATAGACGTAATCGACTAATGTCTCGCGACTAATTACAGAAAAATCGTTTATTTGCTCAATATTGATTTTAGATTTCGCGCGATCTAATACGACTACGTGATTTCCTGGTTTTAATTCTTGATTACGAAAAGCTTTTAAAAAACTCGCAAAAGCCAAAGAATCGACATCTTTAACCTTAAGATGTTCTTTTCTTTGTAATAAGTTTTTGGCTTCTTCAATTAGATTTAAATCCAAATCTTCTTTTTTAGCTTCAATTATCTTTGGTAAAGGCAATTGATTCTTAACCTGCTCTTTCAAAAAATATTCGTTATAAACTTCATTAGCATAAAGTTCGTCTGTGTAATAAGTAAAACTGCTGATTTCACCGTTAAGTCTTATTAAGGTTTCACTAGCGATATTTTCAAAACTTAGCTTAGCTAAAAGTTGAACTGTTGATTCATCGATTACTAAATAATTATGATTTTGATTCAACTTATTAATTTCGAAATCTTTCGTTTCATTGCTAAGATTAATATAATAAACAAAAGATTCTGCGAAACTATTTTTCCATCTTTCTCTCTTGGCTTCTGGCATCAATAGTTTGATATCGTAATCTTTTAAGTGATAGATTAAAGACTTAATTAGCGGCTTTTTACCATCAATATAAATTTGATTTTTATTTTGTACAATCGCTAAATTAATAATTGACTTTGCTAATCGATCATACTTAGAAGATTTTGGGTTATTACCTTCAAGCTTAAGATATAAATTTTTTACTCCCAAGACTTTTTCAATATTTCTAGCACGTAATAGTGGAGTCTTTCCAATATTTTTCATGATTATTCCCCTTTTAAAATTAAAAACAGTGACAAAATTGTCACTGTTAATATTATATCACAAATCCTTTATTAATGCCAAAACTAAGCAAGAATTTAGTCTCGCAAGCGTTTTTCACCGGAAAGATTTCTAAACTTTGTTATATCTTGAGAAACCTCAAGAACTCCTTCATAATTTCCGGATTCATCTCTTATTGCATAATAGCTAATGTAAAGGGTTTTACCTTTGAAGTTAATCCAAAACTCTTCATAATCTTTTCTGTTGTTTTTAAAATCTTCAACAATCGCTTCAACGATATGTACGCTTTTAGGTGGATGGCAGTTCTTTACTAAACGCCCAATTACCGATGGGTTCCTAGGGAAATGTCTTGTTGGATTGTCATTGTAATAACGAACAAAATCATCTTTATCAACATAGGTTAAATCAAAGGGCAAATGCTTAAACAGCAGGTTTAATTGGTCGAAACTTAGAACTCCAGTCTCTGATGTGAAATAACCTTTTTTTGTGACGGAGTTATTTAGATTAATCTTCTCTAAAGATTTTTCGTTTAAAACAAACCCTTCATCGACGCATTCGTTATAAATTCTATCTAACTCATAATCCTTAATCAATAGTTTCAATACTGGCAAGAGAATTATTTCTTCTTTTTGATTTATTCCAAACACTAGATAATGATAAGCCCCAATTTGCTTAATTGTTTCTTCAACATCTAAGGTTTCTTCCTTTAGCAGATCAATTATAACCTTTAATAAACTTCTCGCATCATCATGTAGTTCCCATAAAACTTCTAAAGGTTTGGTCGATGGAACGTATTTTTCAAGATTTGGAAAAATAATATTTTCATATTTGATAAACTTTTTTTCAAAAATATCACAGTTTTCAAAAATCTTTAGTAACTGAAATTTATGTTTTTGTAACTCTTCACGTACGTAAAATGGTTTGATTCCTGAAAGATGTTCTTGAATTCTTTTGTTTTCATTAAGAAGTTCTAAAAATAAAGGATGGTCTCCAAGATCTGAATATTTGATAATTCCTTTATGAAAAACATTCACAAATTTATTAGCTGATTCTTTGATTTCATCGATTGAAAGATCTGAATCATCACTATAAAAATCCAGATAAAAGATATCCAAGGGATTAAGTTTAGAAATATCTTCTTCAAATTCACGATAAACCTTAACTTTTTCTTCAGTCAAAGATGTGTCGAGTAATTTTTTCATGAATTGGTTGATTCTTTTTACTCTTTCTTCGTCATATTTAAATACTTCCATTTTTACTCCTCTTTCATTTTAAAAGCATTATTTTCAATTATCGCTATTCTCAAACGATCGATAAAATATAATAGATAGCCGATACCTACGATAAATACTAAGACTAATAAGAAATACCAGATTCCCCATTCTTTAAAATCCAGAAAAAAATATGGGTAGTTTGACTGGGTAGTTTCTGTATTGTAATTCCCGCCAAAAAGAACAAAAACAATTGAAAAAATCCAGTAAAAGAAAGGGAAAATTAGCCAATATATTGGGTCAATCAACTTGATTTTATTAGTTTCAGAAACAAAAATTCGCTCAAATATCACTAAAAGTGGTGTTAACGTATGTACAAGAAAATCAGAAAAACCATTAGGGTTGTACTCCTCGATATTAATATAGGGTTTAAGCATCAAGTTGAAGACCAAACCAGTTAAGATAATCGCAAGAGCAACTTGATTTTCAAAAAGATAAAAAGCTCTGTTCTTAGTCTTTTTAAAAAGTAACGTGAAATACAAGATAGCAACTAATAAGTTAGATTGAAGGGTAAAATATGCATATTTATGAAAGGGGTTATCTGCTGTTGAGTTATGAACTATTATTCCTAAAAAAGCTGAAATAAAAATGATTGCATAGACAATTTTTTTAAAAATAACTTTCTTATCCATTCCTGCCTCCAATAAAGATATTATAAATATTTAGCCAATAAAGTTACTGCTAAAGCGCCGTCAGAAACTGCAGTTACTATTTGTCTTAAGTGTGTATCTCTAACATCTCCTGCAGCAAAAACACCCTTATGGTTAGTTTCGAGGTTTATATCGGTTTTAATCCAATTTCCTTCAATTAAATCTACATTTCTATTTAAAAAATCTACATTAGGTTCGTATCCAACCCCGATAAACACGGCTTGAACTTCTAAATCAGTAATATTATCGTTCTTATTATTTTTAATTTTAATTCCTTCGACAAAATCTTTTCCGTAAATTTCATCAAGATTACTAGACCAGTATATTTCAACATTCTCAATTTTAAATAATCGCTCTTGTAGTGACCTAACCGCCCTTAACTCATCTCTTCGGTGAATTAAAATTACTTTTTTAGCAATCCGAGATAAGTAGATTGCGTCTTCAACCGCAACATCTCCGCCACCAACTACAGCTACAGTTTTACCCTTGTATAAGAACCCATCACAGGTTGCACAATAAGAAACACCTAGACCACCTAGGCGATTTTCCCCTTTGACTCCTAGTTTTTTTGCAGAGGCTCCTGATGCTATAACCACCGTTTTGCACAAAAGTTCTTGAGTTTCAGTTTTAATCCGTTTAATCGGTTTAGAAAAATCAACTGATATAACCGGGTCATTTTCTATTTCTACTCCTAGTTCTTGAGCATGAGCAACCATCTTGTCAGCTAGTTCCATTCCGGTTAGTCGTCCTAAACCAAGATAATTTTCAACTTCAAAAGTATTAGCTATTTCCCCACCAGGCAACCATTTTTCAATAATTTTAAAATCGAGCATAGCTCTTTTGGCATAAATAGCAGCGCTTAACCCAGCGGGTCCAGCGCCAATAATTATTAAATCATGTATATGTTCCATCTTCTCACCTCAAAAAAAACTGTTCGCATATATTATACAATAAATTATCCTTTTTTAAAGTTAATTTCTAATATAAGCAAACAGTTTATTTAATTTATTTGACTTTTATAAATTTATAAAAATACCAATGTTTAATAATTATAGTAGCTACTATTATGATTCTTACAATTGTGTTGTTGATGGTGAAAAAAGATATCAGTAACATGACATCAACAAAAATCAATAAAGTCCACTTTCTGCTTCTTGTCATGGTTTTTTCTTCAATAAAATCAGCTAGATATTTCTGATAAAGCCAAGAATTAACGAATCTTTCATTTAACTTATCTGATGAACGCGAGTAAAAGAAAGCTGATACTAAAAGAAAAGGTGTTGTTGGTAAAACAGGTAAAGCTACACCGACAAAACCTAAACTAAGCGTTAAGGTCCCAAGAACGATATAAATTAACTTCATTACTTTTCAATTAACCTTTTTTCTCCCGATATTGCTTGAATTGGATTGATGTCTTCAGTAATTTCAAGCGTTCCTAAGTAATTTCTTTCTTTATCTCTTACTGCATAGTATCTGATTAGTACATACATGTCTTTCATATGAATGTAAAAATCTTCATGATCTTTTTCACCAGATTTAAAGCTTTCAATAATCTCTTCTACAACATGGACACTTTGAGGTGGATGACAAAGAGTTACGTGTCTACCGATTACTGTTTTTGGTCTCTCAAAAATCCGTTCTTTTCCTTGGGTAAAGTATTTAACATAACCGTCTTTATCGACAAAGGTCATATCAAGTGGTAGAGTATTTAAAATAGCATTGATTTGTTCTGCATCCAAACTTCCTGCGTCAAATCTAACTTCTCCTTGGTTAAGTGGTTCTTCTTCGGGTTGCTCATCAACCTTCTTCCAACTTTCCTTGGGTTTTTCTAAGAAATAGCCTAGTTCATCGCTTCCTTGATCAGCCATAATCCAGTCATAAAAACTCATCGTATCAACAAGTTTAGGAAGAAGAATATTTTCTTCTTTAATAACCATATCTTCAACTCGTTCGATAACGGCTTTGATTGCTTTTTTTGATTCTAAAAAATCGGTGTTTGGATTGTCTAATAAAGCTTTTGTCTTTTTTAAATCATTTCTGATTTCATCATCTACACCCCACATTACTTTTGGTATTGAAGAAATCCCCTTTTTCTCTAATGAAGGAAAAAATAAATATTCTTTTCGGGCATAGTGTTTAGAAATATTTAGTAAACGATCAATACCGATTCTTAACATCAAGTATGCCGTTTTATCAGTACGTTCTAAATAAGGTTTAAGTTCTTCATCAATAAGATTTAAGATTTGTTTATTCTCATCAGAAAAAACTTTTGCTGGATGTCCAGGAATTTGGGTTATATCTTTTGGTTTATGGATATCGGTTATACTTTGATTAAAAACCGCTGCGTGCACATCACAGAGACTTTGAATTTCATCTATGCCCATACCTTCATCAACTAAATTTTGTTCTAATGCGACAATTTCTTCAGTAGAAATGCTTTTAAAGTCTTTGATGAATTCTTTTTTCGCTTCATCTAAAGGCATTCCTCCATGAATTTTTTTAATCAATAATTTTAGTTTTTCTTGTCTTTCTTTAGAAGTGTTATTTATTAATTCACTCATAAAAAAACCTCCCTTTTAGATATATTATAACAAAGGAGGGTTGTTTTATCTGTGACTTAGGTCACATATAATAAAATATATTTATTTTTTTCTACTTCAAGAACCTTTTGTTTCTGTAATATTGTTAGATTACGCGAAAGAGTCTCCCTAGCGATTCCAATTAAATTTGCTAGAACCGTTTTGGAAAATGGTAAATTTATTACTGTAAGCTTATTCTCTTGATAACCAAATTTCTCTGATAAACTCAGAAGCGTATTAATAATTCTTTCTTTTGTATTTAGGGCTGTTGATTGTACTAGATTATTTTGAAATAGATTTGACCTTGTAACCGCACAATTCAAACATCTTTCACGAAAGAAATCACTTTTTTGGTATGCCCTAAGCGCATCATTTCTGTCTATCTTGTTTAGAACCACAGGTGTAAGAGTCTCTGCAGAAGCTATATAGAAATTTTTACCTTGAAGTAAAGCTAGTAAAGCAAGAAAATCTCCAGGTCCCATTATACCTAAAATCCTTTCATCACCATTTTCAAGGATCTTAATCATTTTGACATAGCCCTCTATGAGAGTATATATATTTGAAAGCTCTGCATTCTCAAGAAAAATCAACTTTTTTTCAGGAAAATTGACGATATTGCCTTCAATATAGTTATATTGACATTTTTTACAATATTTTTCCATAATAAATTCCTCACTAATTGATTGTTATTATACTATAAAATTTACAATTTATCATTGAGAACGAATTTAAAAAAATCAGTATAAATGTTAAAATACAATTAGGTGATGCAAAATGAAGATTTTAATAGTTCAAAATAAAGTTTTTGAAAAGGTCGAAGATACGATTGATAACATTGAAAAGATTTTATCTAAAGCAAATCTTGAGAATCTAGATTTTATCGTTTTTGGTGAGATGTTTACTACTCCATATGATATATCACTTTTCAAAGATTACCAACAAAAAAATGAAGAATCTTTAGTTTTAAAGTTCTTAAAAGATTTATCAATAAAAACCAAGGCTTATGTAGTTGGTGGAACAGTTGTAGAGAATTCTGATAATAAACTTTATAATACTTCTTATGTTTTTAATCGCGTTGGTGAAGTAATAAAAAAGTATCGAAAGCAAAAACTGTTTTCAATTATCTATCCTGATGGCTCAGAGTTTTCAGAAAGGAAAGTCTTAACCCCCGGTATAAAAGAAGGAATCTTTGACACTGAGTATGGAAAAATGGGAATTATGATTTGTTTTGATATCCGTTTTCCTCTACTTGCGACTGAATTAATGAAGTCCGGCGCAAAGGTTATTTTTGTACCAGCAGCTTTCAATGATTTTACTGGCCCCTTACATTGGCAAACTTGTTTTAAAGCTAGAGCAATTGACAACCAATTGTTCTTAGTTGGAGCGTCTCCTAGTGCAGATTCTTTTGGCGATTATAAGACATACGGTCATTCTTTAGTAGTTGATCCTTTAGGAAAAATTCTTGGTGAACTTTCTAAGAAATCAGATTTTTTAGAGATCGATATAAATTTAGATGATATTGACCATGCAAGAAGTATTTTACCGATTATAAGAAATTATTAAAGGACAATTTTTCATTGTCCTTTAGATTTCTTTATCGATAATTTTTTTAAGTAATTGATCTAAACTTCCTTGTTCAAATTCAGTGATATCAACGTTATTCTTATTATTAAGGCAGTCTGTAACTAAAAATGTTTTTAATCCTAGCTCCATAGCTATCATATCTTCTACTGCATCATTTCCAATCATTATTGTCTCATCTGGATCAAGATTATTTTTTAGGATAACTTCTTCATAGTAATGAACAGATGGTTTAGCAAAATGAGAATTTTCGTAAGTTGTAATATATTCAAAATTGTCCGTTTCTAATCCAGCCCAAGAAATTCTGGTTTTAGTGGCCACAAAAGGAAAAATAGGGTTAGTAGCTAAAATTATTCTTTTTTTACGTAGCTTTAATTCTTCAATAATTTTTTTTGAAGTTTCACTCGGCATAGTAGAGTTTTTCACTTCGGCAAAATCTTCTTGATAGAATTTTTCTAACTCGCGTTTTAAATTCTCTCGATTTTTAAGTTCTGGATGGAAGACATTCCAAAACACTTCTTCATTAGTCTTTTTTCCGTTATTCAAAATCATTGCTTTAGTACCCAACCAAAGCTTCTTTATCATCTCTTCAGGATTATATCCTAAAGAAGCAAGTTTTTTTCCTAATAAAGCAAAGTAGTGTTTGACGAAGTTTTCTTCATCTAAAGGTAGTAGTGTTCCGTCTAAATCAAATAGATAATTTTTATACATTAGAATGCTCCTTAGTTTTCATACAGTTTGTCTTAAATATTCTATGTTTAAAAATAATAAATGTCAACTTATTAATTAAAAGACAACTTCAATTGTTAGAAAATAACATTTATGATAGAATTGGTTTATATTTTAAAAAAAGGAGATGTATAAATCATGAAACATATCAATATGAAAGATATCAATTTTGTTTTAAACAAATATAGCATTAATGCCAGAACTTTAGTAGATCACGATAACGCAACAATTAAGAACTTGTTTTTGAATAAGGGAGAACGAATTCCTGATCATCAAGTACCTATGGATGTGACTTTCTTTATTTTAGAAGGGACAGGAAGAATTACTATTGGCGATGAAACCGAGCCTGTTAAACCAAATGATGTTGTTCTTTGCCCACCGAATACAAAGATGTCAGTTCAAGCTGATGAAAATTCGACTTTATCTTTTCTAAATATCAAAACCCCGGGTTTAAGGTCTTAGGATTTAACTTTTCTCTTTTTTAGAAAGATAATCAGCGAGCTAATACTCGCTGATAAAAAACTTAAGAAAAATAATCCCGAAATCAATAAATAGCCTAGACGTCCCCAATCATTAGATAGAAGCGCAAGAATGAGAAATAAAATTGTAAAAAAGAACGTTATAACAGGTATTAGAAATATGAGTTTCGCTTGTTTCTTTGTTAGAAGTTTTGTAAGAAAGAAACTGATTGAAATCATAAACAGAACAAATAATCCGGCAGGAATTAGTTCACTAATTTGTGTTTGACTTAAAATCAACATTAATTTACCTCACTTTGATAGGTTTATTCTATCATCACTTAGGATTAAGATGGATTTACATGACTTGAATTTCAAAATATCTGTAAATAAACGATATAATTTTACATTGAATAGGATTAATATGAGGATTGAAGAAATCTATAAATTATTTAAAAAGAAATTTGATTTAGTTGGTATAATCGATTCGAAAAGCTATTATCAAAAGGCTATATCACTAGATAAAGATGCTGTTAAACCACCATTTTCAACAATGGTGGTTTTAGGACTTGCTTATCCTAAACATATCATTAAATCTTCAGATGAATTTGCGGTTCCTTCTTTCTATACTTTCGGTAAAGACTATCATATCGTGATGAAAGATATGATTAATGATATAGTTAAAGATTTTGATTTTAATTACTATGTTGGTGTTGATAATCATCCTTATAATGAAAGACTAGCAGCTAGTTTAGCTGGTCTAGGATTTTTAGGGAAGAATCAATTGATTATCAATAGCCAGTATGGATCATATTTTTTCATCGGTATAGTTTTCATCGACATCAATTTAAAAAACCAGTTTACAAATGATGTAATCGATGATTGTGGGGAGTGTCGTAAATGTATTGAAGCTTGTCCCACTAATGCACTTACAGATTCTGGATACAATCTTTTAAAATGTATCAGTTTCTTTAATCAGGAAAAAAAGGTTCTAACCAATGATGAGATACAAAAGAATTATTGTTTATTTGGTTGTGACATCTGTCAGTTGGCTTGTCCGAAGAATATTGATAAAGGTATGTTAATCCATCCGGAGTTTCAATTATCTGGTAAAGAAAAGGTTAAAATAGATGATCTATTCAGATTATCTAACAAGGATTTTATTAACAAATATAAGGATATGGCATATCTTTGGAAAGGTAAAACTATCCTCATGCGTAATGCCTTAACACTATTATTGAACTCCAATAATCAAAAATATAACGATTTAATCGAAAAATCAATCTTAAACACAAGCTCTTCTTGGTATAAAGAGACAGCTAAACAGATATTAGATGAGTTAACAAAGTCATCAAACTTATAAAAAGTTGATGACTTTTTTTATTGAGCAAATCAGTTGCTTTTATATACCCCCTGGGGTATTATATTAATGTAAAGTTTGAGGTGGAAAAATGAAATGTGATAGTAATTTGAAAAACCGTATAAAAAGAGCTCAAGGGCAAATGTCTGGAGTTTTAAATATGATGGAGAATGAATCCACATGCATGGATATTTTGACTCAACTAAAAGCGATAAGATCTAGTATTGATAACGCTATTGGAATTTTAACTACTTCCAATTTAATCCAAATGATTGAGGAAACCAATGCAGTTAAGCTTAACAATATTGAAGATGCTGTTAATCTAGTTATCAAGGGACTTAAGTAAGGGGTGTAATGATGTTTAATTTTAATTTTGAAAAAACTAAAGAAACCTCAGTTTTTGACACAATTAAAGTCTGGGATTTGTTGGTTATTGGAGGCGGTCCTGCTGGATTAAACGCTGCGTTGTATGCAAAAAGAAAAGGCTTGAATGTTGGAATAGTTACTAAAGAAATAGGTGGACAATTACATAATACTTCTGCTGTCGATAATTATTTGGGGTTTAAATTCATCGAAGGCGAATCATTATCAAACGAGTTTTTATCACATATTAATCATTTAGATATTCCCATATTAAAGGATGTAGAGATCAAAGAGATAAATCATCTAAATCCAAATTTTGAAGTTATCTTAACAAGTGGTAAGAATTTATATTCAAAAACTATTCTTCTAGCTACTGGTGGTTCTCCAAGAAAATTGGAAGTTCCCGGCGAAAAAGAGTACAGTAATAAAGGAGTTTCTTATTGTACTACCTGTGATGCGCCTTTCTTTAAAGATAGGCATATCATTGTTGCTGGTGGTGGAAATAGTGCTGCTGAGGCTGTGATTGATTTAGTGCCTTGGGCTAAGAAAATAACTGTGGTTCATAGAAGTCAATGGCGTGCAGATGAGATTCTTCTTGAAAAACATCAAAATATTGATAAGTTAAATGTTTTTCTTAACACGCAAATATTAAGGATTTTAGGCGATGAAAAAATGACTGGAATTGAAGTTTTAGATAAAACTTCCAATCGCATTTATCAAATTGAAGCCGACGGTCTATTTATCGAAATAGGAACTATACCGAATAGTCGTTTGGTTAGTAACCTAGTTGATTTAAATAACTTAGGGGAAGTTATTGTCGATGGATCACAAAAGACTTCTTTACCAGGGCTGTTTGCGGCTGGAGATGTCACTGACCAACCTCATAAACAAATTATTATTGCAGCTGCTGAAGGAGCAAAAGCTGCATTAAGTGCAACCAAATATATTAATGAATTATAAGGAGAGAATAAATTATGGAACAAATATTAAACAATGAAGTAAAGACACAAATTAAAGAATTTTTAAGTAATATGGTAAATCCAGTAAAATTTATATTATTTACTAAGAAAGAGCCTTGTGAAACATGTAAAGAAACAAGAATGTTATTAAAAGAGGTTTCAGAGTTAAATGACCAATTATCATTTGTTGAGAAAGATATCAATGAAGAAAGTGAATTAGCAAAACTCTACAATATCGATTTGATTCCAAGTTTTATCATGTTGGATAAAGATGATAATTACTTGGGTGTAAAATTTAATGGTATTCCTGCAGGACATGAAATTAATTCGTTTTTAACTGCAGTTTTAGATATGTCAGGCTTAGATTATGGGTTTGATAAAGCTTTGGTTGAAAGAATCAAAAAAATTGATAAGCCGGTAAATATAAAAGTTTTTATTACTTTAAGTTGTCCTCATTGCCCCGGAGCAGTTGTCAATGCTCATCGATTGGCAATGCTAAATGAAAATATTAAAAGTGAAATGGTTGAAGCCCAAACATTTTTTGAATATTCATCAAAATATAATGTGTCAGGGGTTCCGAAAATCGTTATTAATGAGACTAATGAGTTGCTGGGAAATCAACCCTTAGAAGAATATTTAAACAAAATCGAAGCAATGTAGGTAAAAAAGGATTTTTAATCCTTTTTTTCTTTTTTATGTTCTATTTAATTTCCTTTTTTTCTGTGCTATAATTAAAAAAGTTGAGGAGGAATTAAAATGAATTTAACATTAGCAATTGTTTTTAGTATTATTATTTCTATAGCTGCTTTTCTTGTAGCTGGATGGTTATATCTGTGGGTTAATAAACAGGATAGCAAGAATCCAAAGATTAACTCAATTGCAGAATTGATAAAAAGTGGAGCTAATACTTTTTTACGAAAAGAGTATACTATTTTAGCAAAATTTGGTTTTATAGTCAGCATTTTAATTTTACTTTTCTTACCGCAACCGATTTGGAAACAGCCAAATTTTATCGGAGCATTAGAAAATAATATAGCAATGAGTATTGCTTATATTTTTGGTACTATATTCAGTGGTCTAGCTGGAAAAATCGGAATATTTGTCGCTACAATCGCTAATAAGAAAACCTCTGAAGCAGCTACAAAGGGAATCGCTCCAAGCTTCTTAAGTGGTTTTAGAGGTGGAGCCGTAATGGGTATGGCAGTTGTTGGTTCCAGTTTGTTGGGTGTAGCTTTACTATTCTGGATTACAAAAAATCCAACAATGCTTTTAGGATTTAGTTTTGGCGCTTCTTCACTTGCTTTATTTGCAAAAGCCGGTGGAGGAATATTTACAAAGACAGCTGATATCAGTGCTGATTTGGTTGGTAAAGTTGAATTAGGAATTGCTGAAGATGATCCAAGAAATCCTGCGGTAATCGCTGATAATGTTGGAGATAACGTTGGAGATGTTGCAGGCATGGGTGCTGATTTATTCGATTCTCATGTTGCATCTTTAGCTGCAGCTTTAGTTATGGCTTTTTCAATTGATAATTTGACTGGTAGTCATAATGTTGAAATGGTATTTGTTTTTGCAGCTCTCGGTTTATTATCATCGATTCTCGGTGTTGCTTTTGCAAAAATGGGAAAAAATGGGAACCCTACTAGAGCATTAAATTTAAGTACATATATCACAACAGGAATTTTCGCGCTATTAACTTTATTAGCTACAATTATATTTAAGTATGAATGGCGTTTATTTATTGTTACAGTTTTAGGATTATTTGTAGGGGTAATTATCGGAATAACTACTGATTACTTTACAAATGATGCTAAAAAACCTGTAAGAAAAGTTGCAGAGGCTTCAAAAAGCGGACCAGCATTAACAATTATATCCGGCGCTTCTTATGGCTTTTTATCAGTTTTACCAGCAATGGTAGGAATTGCAGTTTCTGCTTTTGTTTCTTATAAAGTAGCTGAACCATTAGGTCCAGGATATGCATTATTTGGCATCTCAATCGCCGCAGTGGGTATGCTTTCAATTGTTGGTATGATTATTTCCAATGATGCTTATGGTCCGATTGTCGATAATGCTAGAGGTTTAGCAGAAATGGGTGATTTAGGAGAAGACGTAATTAAGATTACCGATGAACTTGACTCTGCTGGTAACACAGTAAAAGCGGTAACCAAAGGTTTTGCTATTGGTGCAGCTGGTTTAACAGTTATAGCTTTACTTGCCGCATTTGTTTCTGAAGTTAATGATGCAGCTTTGGAACTTGGTGTAGTCGGTATAACTAATGGTTTTGACATTATGGATCCCGCAGTTTTCTTTGGTCTATTAATTGGTGCAGCAGTTCCTGCAGTATTCTCTAGTTTGCTGATGTTAGGCGTTAATAAAAATGCTGAAAGAATGGTAGCTGAAATTCATCGTCAATTTGATGAAATACCTGGATTAAAAGAAGGCAAAGAAGGGGTAATGCCGGAATCTGATAAATGTATTGATATCGCTACAGAGGGTGCATTAAAAGAATTACTACCAGCTGGGGCATTTGCTATTCTTATTACCATTGTTGTTGGAATGATTGGTGGCGTTCATGCTATCGGTGGATATTTAGCAGGAAACATTGTCTCCGGTGTATTATTAGCCTTGTTTATGTCTAATAGTGGCGGTTTATGGGATAATGGAAAGAAATTTATTGAAGCAGGAAACTTTGGTGGAAAGGGCAGTGATGCTCATAAAGCGGCAGTCGTGGGTGATACAGTTGGAGATCCATTTAAAGATACTGCAGGTCCTTCAATTAACACTCAGATAACCGTAGTAAGTTTAGTAGCCTCTTTATTCGCGATTATTTTCCTAACAGCTAGTATCTTTTAATAAATTATGGCTAAATAGCGCTCGTTTTAATACAAGCGCTATTTTTTATGCTTTTTACTTAATAAATAATAAATATTTGTTATAATATTTATTGAATAAATTGAAATAGAGGTGGAAATATGAGCATTAATAATTCAGATTTAGAACAAATAAAAAAATTTCAAAAAGGTGAAATTACCGAATACTATGTTTACCAAAATATTGCAAAAAAAGAAAAAGATAAGAAAAACCAAGATATCCTTTTAACTATCGCTAAAGATGAACTTAGACATTACCAGATTTGGGAAGAAATTTCAGGGGTCAAAGTAAAACCCAACAAATTTCTAATCTTTATTTATCGAGTATTGACTTTTATTTTTGGCTATACATTTACCCTAAGAATTATGGAAAGTGGCGAAGAATCAGCTCAAAGCGAGTATTCAAAATTAAAAGGTTATGAGGATATTATCCAACAAATTACTAAGGAAGAGGAAGAACACGAGAAGAAACTTTTGGATATGCTTGATGAAGAAAGACTAAACTATGTAGGATCAATGGTACTTGGTTTAAATGATGCTTTAGTTGAATTATCAGGTACACTTGCAGGTCTAACTTTCGCTTTTGGTAATAATCGTTTAATTAGTCTCAGTGGTTTAATCACCGGGATAGCTGCTTCTTTGAGTATGGCTGCTAGCGAATACTTATCAGCAAAAGCAGATAACCAATCAGATGCATTTAAATCATCACTTTATACTGGAGGAGCTTACATTATTACTGTAGTTTTATTAGTTTTACCATATCTTTTGATTCAAAATCCTTTCGTATCTTTGGCAATAATGTTAGGAACAGTTATTTTTATAATTTTCTTCTTTAATCTTTATATCTCTGTAGCTAAAAATCTTAACTTCAAGAAGCGCTTCTTACAAATGGCAATTATTTCCTTAGGAGTTGCTGCATTATCATTTGTAATCGGAATTGGGATTGAAAAGATTCTCGGTGTAAATATTTAGTTAATCGAGTAGAGGCTAAATATTAATTTTTTTCGCCCCTCTCACACCACCCTGCGTACGGTTCACGTACAGGGCGGTTCAATTTATATTACAGTATGAATTTTTAAATAGTGGTCTCGTGCACTCACGAGGCCTCTTTTTTCTAATCTTTTATTACTAATTGCTCTTTGAATTATCCAAGA